>Ga0075421_100001294_pt1 | contig 28950 bp, 15 predicted proteins | sample SoiMetdeltSBSDD5_FD_75292 | JGI IMG/M metagenome (GOLD analysis project Ga0075421, IMG submission 75292) | Bulk soil microbial communities from a Populus tree surrounding site in Tennessee, USA - Soil MetaG P. deltoides SBSDD5 | ecosystem: Environmental > Terrestrial > Soil > Tree plantation... | reverse complement strand
GGAAAACCGGGAATCACGCGGCCCGTGAAGAGTTGATACTGCGCGGCGGAGTGCACCACCATATCACCGTGACATGAGCGGATCACCGCCAGGTCATCCGCCCGCTCGGCCAGATGCGGCAAGAGGTCGGAGACTTCGATTCCACTCCTGCCGTAGCGTTTGAACGTGCGCCTGGTGCCGAGCAGCTTGGCGTCGCTCGTGACAAACTGATACTTCGCTTCGCCAAAACTCGCCGGCCGCTTCTGCCCATGTAGTTTGTTGAGCAGCGGCTTGGGATCGAACGTCTCCAGGTGGCTGGGGCCGCCGCTGAGGAAAAGGAAGATCACCGACTTCGCCTTGGCGGGCTTGTGCGGTTTCCTGGGCGCCAGCGGATTCACGGACTGCGCGCGCGCCTCTTCCCGCGCCAGCATGGCGCCAAAAGCGAGGCCGCCGAAACCACCGCAGGCATGGCGGAGAAACTCACGCCGGTTGCGGGTCATGCGAAAATGATCAGACATTGGCATCCCTCAATTCACATACAAAAACGAGTTCAGATTCAGCAGCGCCAGCGCAAACTCACGCTTCGGCTGCGCCTTCAGGAAAGCCAGCGTCAGTTTGATCTCCTCCGGTCGGGCCGCGCGCCCGGTCACCAGCCGGTAGCCCAGATCAATCTGCCGGCGCAGGTTCGACCCGGCCTCCGCTTCCAGCCTTCGAGCGAGGGCCTCGGCCTGCCGGTTGGCGAAGTCCCCGTTGAGCAGTTCCAGCGCCTGGGGCGCGTGTGTGCTCGATTCACGGCGCGTGCAGCTCGCCTGCAAATCCGGTGCGTCGAAGACCTCCATAAAAGGCAGGCGCAGATTGCGCTTGGCGATCAGATAAATGCTGCGGCGATTGTGTTCGGCGGGGTCCCGGGCGGGTTTCCATTGAGAGGGCTTGTAGAGCGTATTGACCAATCCCTGATCCAGCGGAATCATGACACTCGGCCCGCCTTGCCTGGGGTTGAGCGTTCCTGACACGGAGAGCATGGCATCGCGAAGCTGTTCCGCCGCGAGCCGCTGGCGCGCGAATCTCCAGAGCAGCTTGTTTTCGGGATCTTTCTCCAGCGCCAGTGCCTTGAGCGCCGGATCGCCGGGCGGCTGAGAAGCCTGTTGATACGTCTGGCTGTCGAGGATCAGCCGGTGAATGCGCTTGATGCTGAAGCCGCCGGAGACGAATTCGTTCGCCAGATAATCGAGCAGTTCAGGGTGTGTCGGGCGCGCCCCCATGCGGCCAAAATCATTCGAGGTGGCGACGATGCCGCGGCCGAAATGGTATTGCCAGATGCGATTCACCATGACGCGGCTGGTGAGCGGGTTTTCCGGCGCGACCACCCATTTCGCCAGTTCGGCGCGGGGCTTGGCGATGGTTTCCGGCAGCTCCGGCGCGCCATCCGGCAGGAGCACGCCGAGCGGCCTCATCCCGACGCGGGCGCCTTTGGCAGTGTATTCGCCGCGCGCCAGCAAATGTATCGCCGATCTCTTTTCGGGCGCATTGCCGACGCTGTGCAGCGCGGGCAGGGGCACAGGCATTTGATCCTGCAAGACCTCCAGCTGCTTCGTCAGCGCCTCTTTCAAATCGAGCGAAGCGGCGTCAGTCCTGCCTTGCAGGTCCTTCATCGAGGCGCTGATTTTCTTCATCTCCTGCTCAATCGGCGCGGCTTTTGCCTTCCAGGCTGTCTGCTCTTCGGGCGTGGCTTTGATGATGTCCTTGTCGTAGGCGGCGGCGAAGAAGGCCTGCAGGCGATAGTAATCGCTTTGCCGCACCGGATCGAATTTATGGTTGTGGCACCGCGCACAGCCCAGCGTCACTCCGAGCATGGCCGACCCGACGGCGTTGGTCATCTCGGTCAGCACTTCGTTGCGGCTGCTGGCCACTTCCTGGTTCCCCGCGTTCTTGCGCAGCGGGCCGAGGCGATTGAAACCGGCGGCGACCAGCAATTCATCGTCGCCGGGGCTGATCTCGTCACCCGCCAGTTGTTCGGTCAGAAAGCGGTCGTAAGGCTTGTCAGTATTGAAAGCGCGGATGACGTAATCCCGATAGCGCCAAGCGTCGTTGCGGTGCGTGTCGTATTCGAAACCATCCGTTTCGGCAAAGCGGGCGATGTCAAGCCAGTGCTGTCCCCACCGCTCGCCATAGTGCGGACTGGCCAGCAGCCTCTCAACTATCTTCTGGTAAGCGTCCGGTGATTTGTCAGCGAGAAAATCCGCTACTTCGCGCGGCGACGGTGGCAGCCCGATGAGGTCGAAGTAGAGGCGCCGGATGAGCGTCACCCGATCTGCCGGCGCGGAAGGCTTGAGCCCGGCTTTCTGCAGCCGCTGCAGAATGAATGCATCAACCGGATTCTTCACCCAGGCCCGGTCCGCGGCAGTTGAAAAGGCCGGGATGACGGGCGCCGTCCGCTTCATGAAAGCCCAGTGCCCACGCTCGCGCGCAGTGTAGTTTTCCAGCGGCGCAATGTCGGATGCCAGTAATGACGCAGCCAGCATGGCCGCAACAACAAACAGCTTTAAGAACACGGCCGCTCCTCCCTGTTCTTGAATAGGTTTGCTTGAACTGCGCGCATCTTAATTCGCCTGAATAAAGCGAGTCAATCATCCGAGCCCCGGTGACGCCCGCCAGAAGCCAGACTTGCGGCTCCATTGCCTAACCTGCCCCCGACCGCTCGAACCACGCGAGCCATTCCTTGATCACTTCCAGACGGGACCGCTCAAGACGGTAGAGACGGGTCCGGCCCATCTTCTCGTGGGTGAGCAGGCCGGCGCCTTCGAGCAAGCGCAGGTGGCGCGTTGTGGTCGGCCAGGCGTGGCTGAAGCGCTTGGCGATCTCACCCGCCGTCATCGCGCCGCTCCGGAAGTGGATAGCCATCAGGATTTGACGCCGGGCCGGGTGAGCGAGCGCCGTCAGGAGACGATCGAGTGCTTCAAGTTTCTCCTCCGGATCAAGCATCGGCGTCGGGCGACTCTACCGGCTCGACGCGGGTGAGCTGGAGGTTATCGATGAGGGGGCCCATCGGTTCCCAGATGGCCATGACCTCGGGCGTCTGGTGGGCGATCTCAGAAGCCTGCTCATCCCTCCACTCGAAGAGTTCCAGAAAGAAACCTTGCTTCGTTCTCTGATCAGTGGCGCGCCAGATCTGCGGCGGCGTCTTTGAGACGAGGCCGAGCCGATCGAGCGTGGGCCAATGCTTCTCGATCAGCGAGAGGAGCTCCCGCTCCTTGCCCTCCTTCGGGTAGTAGCCTACGAGCATGGTCACTGGATTCGATGTCGACATGACTGTTCTCTCCTTTCAAAGTACATTTAGCCATATAGCTAAGTATGTGTCAAACACATTTAGCCACTCGGCTAAGTTCGTCCTTTACTCTGGAGAAGTCTTGACCGGGCTTGACTTCTCGCATCTTCGGAGTAGTCAGAGGTGAGATATCGTCAGCGACTACTGCCCGTCGATGCTTAAACAGTCGGGGAGAGGAGGGAACTCACCGTGGATGAATTCGTCGTCGCCAGCCACTCCGATTACGCACGGGTGGTGAAGCGCCTTTACGGGGACTATACCGCGGAAGGGCACTTGATTGTCTTCCGAGGTCAGTCGTCCGAGCATCGACTGCCCGATGGTCGACTTGCCCTCATCCCGTCAGCCTTCCGCTCGCCATATCCGGCCGTCAACCCGAAGGGCCTCATGCCAGCGGTGACTCGTTATCTGGAACTTTATCTCAAGACGGCCGATGAATTGACAAGACGAATATTCAGGGAGAGGTTTGGGAACCGCCTCAAAACCCTCATCGAGGAGTACGACCCGCCCAGCCCCGTGTCAGCGCTATTCCACACTTCCGAACTGACGGACTTACCAGCCGTCGCGGCAGTGTTCTGGAACATGGAATTCTGGCTCGCCGTGGCGCAACACTATGGTCTGCCGACCGGCTTGCTCGACGTCACCACGGATCCGGACGTGGCCTTGTGGTTTGCCGTTCACAAGTACACTCGTCTGAGTCGCGGACGTCGCGTCGGCTACAAACCTGCAGATCGTGCCAGTTACGTCTACGCACTGCGGGTCATGGCCGAGCCGCGCCAAGTGATCCCCTTGTCGACCTTCTTCTTTGACGGTGACACAAGACCGCGAAGGCAGCAGGCCGCGTTGCTGAGCGGAATCTATAACACCCCGCCCGATCACCTGCTCGAGCGAATCCTGAAGGCAGTACCTCGTGGCGCGTTCCTGCCGAGACCGGCCGGAAACACCTTCGCCGAGATGGTGATCGCACGCATCGTGGTCGAGAAGGCGTTTCGGTCGCCGGCTGTCGAGCGGCCCGCCGAGCGTCTGTTTCCGTGTCCAGACGACGACCGGCTCTATGCCCGCCTACTCGAGAAGTGCGATTGGGTCGAGACGTTCACCCACTGCGCTCGCGTCGGGCAGCGCTCTCGGCATCAGGTCATGACCCCCACCGAGCAGAGCCGACCCGTCAAGTCACGTCGTGAACTGGCTGACGACCCGTCCTGGTTCATGATCCTGTTCGTGGGCCAGGATGCAGACGCGGCGTTGGCGTACGCGTGGCGATGTATCTACTTCGGCAGCCCCCTGGGTCGATTCAACCTCTTCGAGCGAGCCGGTCTCAATCTGATCGTCGCCACGGCGGAGGAAACGAAGAGACTGATCATGGAAGCTGGTGTTGCCGTGATCCTCTTTTGTGACGTCGGCAACTCGCTCATCCGGAGCGGCGCCGTTAAAGCAATCTGCCGGATCATCGCGCGGAAGCAAAGAGTGGTGGTGCCCGTCTACTCCAAGCTGGGCGAGGCAGAACGGAGGTTTAGCGCGCGACCGTTTGACCTCTTGGTCGAAACGGCAACGAGCGAGGCGGAGAAGGTCACGAGGTCGATCTGCGGCGCGATCGAGCTGTCGTGGCAACTCCAGCGAGCGGATGCCGGGTCAACCTGTCGCAAGCAATTCACTGCCTCACTTGGAAAGTTTTCGGAAGCGGCAAATCGACTCCATTAGCGCTCGACGATAGCGGTCCGAAGAGAGGAGTTGGTAAGGTTTGATCACACCTTTCCGCTTGTCCGGCCTCCTGCCGCCAGGTGCCGACGATGTCGGGCCACCGCGACCCGCAGACGGTCCGGCGCGACGACCACGGCCGCGAGCGCCGGGCTGGTTCCCGACATATACCTTGTGCTTCTACACGTGTTGGTTTAATATGTAGAAGAAGGAGGTAAGAGCCATGACGCCGGCGAAATCAGATCTTCCCCAAGGCACGTTGGATCTCTTGATCTTGAAAGTTGTCGCGCTCGGTCCTGTTCACGGGTATGCGATCGCGCAACGCCTGCAACAGGTCTCGCGGGGCGTAGTTCAGGTGCCGCAAGGCTCGCTCTATCCGGCGCTGCATCGGCTCGAAAACCGCGGCCTGCTGGCGGCCGACTGGAAGGCGACCGAGACCGGGCGTGAGGCCAAGTTCTATCGCCTGACGCGGAAAGGGCGGGCACAGCTCGAAACTGAGGCTGCGGGCTGGCAGCGACTGACTGAGGCTGTCAGTCTGGTCCTCAACATGTCAGAAGGGGGGGCCAAATGACGTGGTGGCATCGCCTGTTCCACCGAAGGAAGAATGAAGAGGAACTCGAAAAGGAACTGTGCTTCCATCTGGACCTCCATACGAGTGACCTGATCGCCGAGGGCTACAGTCCCGACGAAGCGCGACGGCAGGCCCGTCTTAGTCTCGGCGGTCCGGAGCAGGTCAAGGAGATGTGCCGCGACGCCCGCGGGACGCGGTGGTTGGGGGACCTGCTGCAGGACCTGCGCTACGGGGCGCGAATGTTGTTGAAGGCCCCCGGCTTCACGGCCGTGGCCGTGCTCGTGCTCGCCCTCGGCATCGGCGGCAACACGGCGATTTTCAGTCTGGTGAATAGCATCCTGCTGCGCCAACTCCCCTTTCGGCAGCCGGAGCAGTTGGTGTGGGTTTCTGCGCGCCGTCCCGATCCCGGCAAATACTCATTCACGCTCCCGGATTTTATTGACTATCGGGATCAGAACCAGAGCTTGGCCGGAATCGCCGCCTACGCCAACTGGAGCGCCAATCTTACCGATCGCGGCGATCCTGAGCGATTGCAGGGGCTGCGCATTTCGGCCAACGCCTTTCAGATGTTGGGCGTGGAGTCCGTGGCCGGTCGCGCTTTGTTGCCCGCCGACGACACGCCGGGGCAGGAGCGCGTGGTCGTCTTGAGCTACGGTTTGTGGCAGCGGCGCTTCGGCGCCGAGCCGCAAGTGGTAGGCAGGAGACTGACACTCAATGGCGTGAGCTACACCGTGGTCGGCGTCTTGCCGCCGCAGTTTTTCTTTCCGATCAGGGAAGCAGAGCTGGCGATACCGCTCGCGCCAGATGCCGACCCGTGGCGGGGCGTGCGCACGTCGGTGAACTTCCTGCGCGCACTGGCGCGATTGAAGCCGGGCGTCACGCGCGAGCAGGCCGAAGCGGATTTGACCGCAGTGGCCCAGCGGCTCCGGCAACAATACCCGGTCGCCAATGCGCAAAAGCTGGGCGTCGCGCTCAGCCCGCTGCACGAAGAGGTCGTCGCCAACTTCCGCCTCGCGTTATGGGTGCTACTCGGCGCGGTCGGCGTGGTGTTGCTGATGACCTGCGCCAATCTGGCGAACCTGGCGCTGGCACGGGCTGCGGCGCGGCACAGGGAGATGGCCATCCGCGCGGCGCTGGGCGCGACGCGCCGGCGTCTGATTCAGCAGCTCGTCACCGAAAGCCTGTTGCTCGCTCTACTAGGCGGCGGGGTGGGCTTGCTGCTGGCCTTCTACGGCATTGATCTGCTGCTCGCGCTCAGCCCGGCGAGCTTGCCGCGCGCGGCCGAGGTCGGTGTTGATTTCCGTGTCTTGGGATTCACGCTGGCGCTGGCGCTCCTGGCGGGAGTGATCTTCGGCCTGGCCCCGGCCTGGCAGGCCACGCGCGTGAGCCTCAATGAAGGACTGAAAAAGAGCGGGCACGGAGCAGGCGGGGCGCGGCCGGATGGTGTGCGGAGCCTGCTGGTCGTCTCGGAAATCGCGCTCTCATTAGTGCTGCTGGTCGGCGCCGGCTTGCTCGTCAAAAGCTTTCACCGGCTGCAGGCGGTCAATCCCGGCTTTGAAGCGGGGAACGTGCTCGCCGTCCGGCTCTCGCTACCGAAGGCGCAATATCCCAACCGCGCCGCCGCGACCGCGTTTTATGAAAAGCTGCGGCCGCGGCTGGAGAGTTTGCCCGGAGTCGAAACGGTGGGCGTCGTCTCCGCGCTGCCGCTCAGCGGCGTTTTGGCAAGCATTCCCTTCACGATCGAGGGGCGCGCCGCCGCGCCGGATGAAGCGCTGCGGGCGGACTATCGCCTCGTGAGCACGGATTATTTCCGCGCCCTCAGGATTCCGTTGATTGCCGGGCGTGAATTGGACGAGCGCGACACGGCGCAGACCACCAGCGTGGCGGTCATCAGCCAGGACCTCGCCCGCCGGTACTGGCCGCAGGGCAGCCCGCTCGGCGCGCGCATGCGCATCGACGATAATGATCAAGGCCCGCGACTGGTCGAGATCGTGGGCGTGGTCGGAGACGTCAAGCACCTCAGTCTGGACGGCGAGCCGGCGCCGCACATCTACCTTCCGGCCCGTCAAACTCATGAAGATGCCGTGGTCTGGCTGACCAATAATCAGTACTGGCTGCTCCGCACGGCGGTTGATCCTTTGACGTTGTCGGCTGCGGTGCGCCGCGAAATCCAGGCGGTTGACCGGGAGGTGCCGGCGTCGAGCATTCGCACCATGGAGCAATATCTGGCCGCGTCGGTCGCTCCGCGACGGTTTAATCTCTGGCTGCTGACGGTCTTCGCGGGCGCGGCGCTGGTGCTCGCCGGCACGGGGCTCTACGGGGTAATTTCGTGCGGGGTGGCGCAACGCAGGCGCGAAATCGGCATCCGCATGGCGCTCGGCGCGCAAGCAGGCGACGTGCTGAAGCTGGTCATCGGTCAGGGGCTGGCGCTGTCCGGCGTCGGCGTCGCACTCGGCTTAGTGGCGGCGCTCGCGCTGACGCGTGTGATGAAGAGCTTGCTCTTCGGTGTCAGCGCGACTGACCCGCTGACATTTATGGCGATCGCCTTACTGCTGATGTTCGTCGCGTTGCTGGCTTGCTACCTTCCCGCGCGCCGCGCGACGAAGGTTGATCCGATGACGGCGCTGAGATCGGAGTGAGGCAGTTCGACCCGGCCACCGAGAGTTGGTCGGTCACGGGTAGTGCCTTCTATGAGCGCACCGGCCACACGGCGACTCTGCTGCCGAACGGCAGGGTGCTAGTCACAGGGGGGAACAACACTACGCTCAGTAGTGAGTTGTATGACCCGGCCGTCGGTCATTGGTATACCACGGGCCCGCGCCAAATAACTAAATCACGCTCGCAGTCTACTGACCCCGCGTAGCCCTGTGCCTCCATCGCTCAGACGGCGAGGAACGTCGTCCACCACGCCGGCGTCCAGCGCGCGGTGTGGATCGCTCCGCTCGCGTCCGATGCCGCGGCGATGAAGACGCCCGGGCTGGGAGAGGCGACCGCGAGCCCGCCCCGCGCAACGAACCTGGCGATCGTCGGGACGAAGAACAGCGGTGACCAATCCAGGCCTGGCAATCGGACGGTCGCGAGCGGCAGCCCCGAGGCGTCGAGAGCCATGGCCATCAGTGTGCCGGCGCCGTCGCTTGCCGCGGTGATCGCCCCCGCCGGCCGAATCGCAAAGCCGGACGGGGGAGCGGCAATCGTTCGCAGCGGCGTCCACTGGAACAGGGCTGCCGCATCTGGAGACCGCACCGCTTCGCGCAGTTCGCCGGTGGCCGGGTCAAGACCAATGACATGCAGCGCCGGGCCATCGCCGGCAAGGGCAGGGGGCTGGCTCGGGTCGAGGCCGCGCTCCACCATGTCGAGCGACGACCAGCCGAAGGCCAGCGACCACTGACCGAATCGGATCCACCCGTCACGATCCACGCCTACCAACACGACCGAACCGGCCGGATCGGCCAGCACCGGCGGGCAGTCGAAGCGCACCGCGGGGTTGGGCTGGCCGAAGATGGGCTCGTGGCCGGTTGTCGCCCCACTGATGCTCGTCGTCGGAACCACCTCGCGCGACCCGGGCTTGCGCTCAGCGACGACTACGAGGGCGGTGCTCATGGTCGACAGACCGGCCACCAGCAGCCGGTCGCCGCTCGCCACCACGCTCATCGGCGAGGAGATTTTGAAGCGCGCGTCGAGGGGTGACGTGACATCGCGCCACGGCTGGTCGAGACCGACGCCGACGTCCAGGTCGAACGGCCGGTGGCTCGCGCTGCCGGTCTCGCTCACGGTGACCGCGTCGATCCTCGTCACGGCGAGCTGTCGGGTGCCATGCAAGGCCACTGGGTGACCGCAGACCACCTGCGCGCCCGCCGCGCCGCCGGTCGTCACGGACGATCTCCAGGCGGCCGCCGACTCGTCCCACTCCACGATCTCCAGCTCGTTGATGTCGCGGCGGCCGGAGCGCACGACGGCGACCATCCCCGCGCCCCTTGGCAACGCCGTCAGCGGCGGGATCCTCGGCACGCCCAGCCCTTCAATGAGCTTCGACAGGTCGGGCATGACACCGACACGCTTGGGGGTCGGAGTGGCGCCCGTCGGGAGGGTGCCGTACTTCGGGTCGAGCAGGCGCGCGCGCAGCTCCCCGGTCGACAGGGGCACGCCTGTCGCGGCGATCGCGACACCTTGAAGGGCGGCCGCAACGCCGGCGACGATCGCGCCGGCCGCCGAGGTTCCCCCGAAATCCACTTGTAAAGGACCGCCCGGCCGCACGGTCGGCGCGGTGACGTTCTCGCCCGCGGCAAAGCAGCCGATGCGCGAACCGCTGGTCGTGAAATCGGCGGGCCTCCATTGGCCCGTCGAATTGCCACCGGCATCCCTGTCGGTACCAGCAGCGACCAACAGCGCGCCGCTGTCCACCCCGGCGGCGGTGAGCCCGAGGTGCGCGAATCGCGGATCGGCGTCCAGGTTGAAGTTGCCATTGCCGGCGGGCTCGATCACCAGCACGCCGAGGGCGGTCGCGGCCTGGATGGCTGCTTTCACGAGCGGGTCGTGCTCGAGAGGCACATGACCGGTGTCGGCCCCAGGCGTGAGCGCGACGCCGATCTCGATCAAGACGATGCCGCCGCGGCCGACGTGGCGCGCAGCCCGCAAGACGGCACTGGCCGCATTGTTGGCGACGGGCGACACCGCCAAGTCGGCCCAAGGCGCGATGCCTGTCGACGCTGCGCCGTTAGTCCATGCGCCGGCGATGCCCAGACTCGCCGTGCCATGGTCGACATCCTTGAGGTTGACGGTAGGGAAGGGCGCCAGGACGGTGACGCTGGCGTCGAGATCGGGGTGATGCAGGTCCCAGGCGTATTCCACGTCCGCGAGACGTGCCCCGCGACCTCCGCCGCCAGGCACTTGCCATGCCGCAAACGCATCGACACCGGTCGGCGCGGCGGTCAGGTGTGGCTGCATCATCGTGAGCGGGTCAGTGGCCACCTCCCACCGCGCCAGCGCGTGCGGAAGACGCACCGCGGCCTGTGCCACAAACGGCAGAGCCGCCAATCCGGTGACTACCGCGTCGGCCACATCTTCCGGGCACGCCACGGCGTACCAGGCGAGCAGATCGGGAGGCTCGACACCGCCCTGGCGCGCGGCCGCCAGCAGGTCGCCGAGTTGGTTCCAGGGCAGGTCGAATGAGGGTCTGAGTGTGAGCGGTACGCCCGCCCCGCTGCCCACTGCCATGAAGGCCGCGGCGGAGGTGGGATCGAGCGACGCCTCCGCGCCCGGCTCGTAGGGCAATCCGAGGCCCGTCACGAACCGCACATCGATGATCGCGTCAGGCATTGCCGACCTCCTCGGGCACCAGCACGTCGAAGCGCAGGTGGGAGACAGGGCCGGTCGTCAGCGGCAGCCGTTCGGTCTGAAGCCAGAGTACCGGCCGGCCGTCGGTGCCGCGCGCGAGGCGCCAGTGTCGCACCAGCCGGATGCCGACGCTCGGCACCGCGCTCGGGCGCAACTCGTGCCCCTGCCCGCCGGACGGACCGCCCCGCAGCAGAGTGCTACGCGGCCCGGCCCGCAAGCGGGGAACAGGCCCCGACAGATCGGCCACGAGGCCCTGCACGAAGCGTCGTCCTTCGGGCCCGCCCGCCTCGATCCGATACGGGTGTCCGTGCGGGGGAACGCCCCAGCTCGGCAGCAGTACATAGCCCGGGGCGGCTCCGGAAGGCGCCGGTCCCTTGAAGCCCGCATCGTGAGCGATGCCGTCCAGGCGGGTCTCGACCGCCCAACACAGATCCGCATCCTCATCCACTCCCAGGAGGACTTCCTCCCAGACCCCGGCAGCGAGCGGTGCGAGTGCGGTGGGCCACAGCACCAGCGCTCCCGCGGCGAGGCCGTGCGTGCGGTAGATTGACCATGGGCGGTCCCCCGCCGCTACCGGCGGAAACGCGAGCCCCCACCACTCGTCGAAGGAATCGCGGACCGTGCCGCCATGAAGCGTGACGACGGAGCCGATCGTGCCGCCGCCAGCCGGGACAGGGGCGGTGAACCAGTCGCCTCCGGCGCCGCAGACGGCCTCGAGCCACAATGCCGTGGCCCAGTGCGGCACGTCGGGGGGAAACCCCGAGGGGTCGCGGCCGTCGTCTTCCAGTTGCCAATAGCGCGGGAGCGCCGCCCCCGGGTATCGCAACCGGCCCGGCACCACCGAGCGAGTGGCGGGCGCCGGCGCCAGCGCCGTCGTGGCATCGCAGGACCACCAGTCGACCTCGCCGCCGTCGTGACCGTCGATGCGCAGACGTCCCTCGCCGGCGGCAAAATCCGCCGCGTAGTCGAGGCGATCCGGCCTCCAGTGATCGGGCGGCGTGGCGGGAACCTCGGCCCACAGCGGCTCCCCGGCAAAGTACCCGGCCTGATAGACCGCGCGGCCGTCGACGGTGCCCGATTGCGCCTCGTAGGGAGGCGGCAAGGCGCCGAACCGGAGCGTGCGGCGGTGTGCCTCGTCGACGCCGAGCGCATCGAGCTGCGCGGCCGCCTGCTCGCCGAGCCGGATCCGCCGTCCGAGGGTCCACCAACTCGCGGGGTCGGCCTCGATCAAAGCCTCCGCGGGCACGGACGAAGGATCGCTCGGCGCGGCGGGCGCGCCGGGCCTCCCGAGATGGCGATCGAGCGACTGCAGGGGTACGCTCGAGGTCTCGCAGCGCAACTCGACAGGCGACGAGGCGTCTTCGCCCCGGTGCTCGCCGAGCTGCCACTGCCTTCCCAGCAGCCACAGCGGGTCCGCGACCGGCGCGCGCAGGCCCGCCAGGACGTCGCCCCAGTCATCTGGCTCGAGCCGCTCGTACACCATGAAGTTGCCCGGCGCGCCTCCGGGACCCCCGGTACCGCCCGGATCGACATGCAGCGGCCCGGACGCGTGCAGCAGCGTGAGCGGCGTTACCTCCGCGGCGATGCCGGGGGCGCGTAACCGGTCCGGATCGACGACACGCGCCCGGGCGAGTTTGCGCACCCATCCGACGGAGGCCACCAGGTCGCCTTCGTCGAGCGGGCGCGAGAGATCGGGAGGGACCACCGCGAGCACCGCCTGCGGGGCGCGGCTGTCAGGCGCGTTGAAGCCGAAGGCGGCGTGGGTCTGATGATCGCGGGCGGGCACAACCTCGCTCCAGGTTCCGATCGCCCACACCGCCACCGCAGGCGCGGCCAGCGTACCGGCGGGCCCGTACAGAACAGTCGTCTGGTCGTTGCCCGGGACGGGCACGCCCCAGGGGGCGAGGCCACTCACGTACCCGTGCAAGCGCGCCGCGCTCGTTTCGGCGCCCGGGCCAGGTCCCGGCGCGAGCTGATAAGCTTCGATCGCAGCGGCCTCCGCCCGAACGGATGCCATCGGTTCGAGCCACGCCGTATCGAGGTCGGCGCGCCGTAACGCGCTCCCGAGTCCCAGCGCGGCGGCGGGCCCCAACGCTACCGGCGGCGGCGGCACGTGGTCGCCGAGCAGGTTCTTCAATCGGGCTGCGACGGGGGCCGCGCCATCATCCCGGGCCAATCGCGCGGCCAGTTCGGCCCTTGCCGCCGCAATCAGTTCCTGTCGCGCGGCGACACCGGCTTCGCCCGGACCGACGTCTTCCGCCGCGACCGGAATTCCCCACCGCGCGGCGGCGATCACCGGCAAGAGGCCCGGATCACCTTCGACCACCGCAGACAGGAACGCGAGATCGACGGCCGCCCGGCCCGCGAGCTGATTCGCACGTGTGCCGGGAACCGGCGGGAGGCCGGGCGGGGGGCTGGCCGTCCCGGCGATGGCGCGCACCAGCCGTCGCGTCGCCGCGACGCGTTCGGCGCCGCCTGCCGATTGAAGTAGCGCGCCACGCCCGAGCAGCGTTTCGAGCGTGCGGTCGTCCAGCGCAAGCAGGTCGGCCGGCTCGAGCCCGAGATCGGCCAGCGTGACGCGTACCGGGCCGGCGGCCGTGAGCCGGTCCCATGCGAAAGCCGCGGGGCCGCCGAAGCGGCGCACGATCTCCGCGGTTAGTTCCGGGGCCGCGATGCCCGCCGGGCCGCCGCCGGCGACCGGGGCCGCCGCGGACAACACACCGAGCAGCGTCGTCGTCACGCCGCTTCCGCGGCGTGGCGTTCGTACCGCCCGCATCTCCGGGGGAACCCCGAGCGCCGCGGCCGCATCGAGCGCCGCCGCCGCGATCCGGCCCTGTCCGCCGACCAGCGCGAATGCCGCGTCCGTCACCAGCAAATCCGCGTACGCATCGACAGCTTCCTTCAATGCGAGAATCTCCGCAACTTGTTCCGGCGTCGCCCCGACGGGCGGGGTGGTCAGGAGCGTGTGGCTGGCCGACCCCGGGGAGGCCGCCGCCACGATCACGTTTTGCCCGTGGCACACCTGGCGGCCGGCCGCTTCGGGTCGCATGGGGAAGGCGCGGCGCAGTTCGTGGACGCGCTCCGGCGCGGCGATGATGCGCTCCACCTCCCGGCCGAGCGCCTCGGCGAGCGTGATCCCGGATCGGATGTACGCCGCCAGCCGGAGCGCCGCCCGAATGCGCCGCGAGTCCAGGGCGATGTCCCAGCGCTCGTCGCCGGTGTTCACCGCGCGATCGCGCAGCAGCGCGGCCGCGGCGGCGTGGTCCGCGCCCGGCGCGTGGATCAACCCGCCGGAGGTCGGCCCGGGACCGGGCCGCGGATCGCCTGCCATGCCCGCGGGCGCGGGGCGGTCCACCCAGCCGTAGGCGCCGGCGACGAACGGAACCTTCGCGCGCGCGAGCCGGCGCAACCGACGGTCCGCCGCGCCCGTCACCCACTGGTCGGCGCGATGGGAGGCCGCGTCGAGGAGGGCGAGCGCGGCGTCGACGAGCTCAGCCGTGCTGTGCTCCCGGCGCATCATGGCATCGAGCGAGTAGCGGACGTCGTGCCACGCGCGGGCGACCTCCGCGCCCAGCGGCCCGCCGGCCTCGGCGGCGCTTCGGTCCTGCGGCGATACCGTCACGAGCCCCGGCAGCATCGCATTTGCGCCGATGAGGTTGATCGACCCGTCACCGCCCGCCAGCACGTCCGTCAGGCGCACGTGCGTCAGCACCAGCGCGGCGTCGATGAGGTACTCCACCAGGTGCCGGGGGATCCTTCGACGCTCGATTTCCCGCAACCGCTCGCCGTTGTAGTCCTGTTTGTGCCGGTCTTCGCCGTCGAAACCGCTCCATGGTTTGAACGCCATCTCGACCAGGTCGTCGAGTCGCAGCGTTTCCCTGTCGGTCCGCTCCCTTTCGAGAGGGATCGCGTCGCCGAGCGCGACGACGGGAAGCGGCGGGGCCAACCCGGCGTCCACGGCTTGTTTGGCCGCGTCGTTGAAAGCCTGAACGGGGTCAACAGGCCCGCCCGCCGAAGACAACCCGGCGCTGGCAAGCGCGACGAGCGGCAAGGGCATGGCGGGGCGCGCGGCCCACGCGCCGGAGACGGGCGTCGCAGTCAGGAGTTCGAGCACGCGCCCCGGGTCGGCGCCGGCGACGGTGCCGGCGGACTCGGCGGCGGACGCCGCGATCGTGGCCGTGCGGTCCGCCATTCGGAGCATCCATTTCTCGACCGCCGGATCGCCGGAGGCCACCAGCCACCGCCCAGGCGGTGAGGCGGCGGGCAGAATTCCGTACGGGATGTCCCCAAGCCGCACGACCGGGTACGGCCCGCCCGGGAGCAGCCATCGCGTGGCCCACCGCGCCGCCGCGTGACCTTCCGTCCCGAGGCCCCATTGGTCGTGGAACGCGCGCCCCAACACCCCCGGCACGAGGAGTGACGCGACGCGCTGCGGCGTCGTGCGCACGTCCGCGTCGCCGCCGGGGAGCGCGGGCAGGCTGGTGGGGTCCCCGGTGATGGAGGTCGCCAGCTGCCGGGTTCCGGACTGCGTCCAGCCCGGGCGGCGGACGAGGTCGAACCAGGCGTCGGCGCTCAAATCAGTCGTTACGGTGGGCCAGCCATCGACCGCGTTTGTGGCCGTCCCGGGCGCGAGCACGCCGAGCCTTCCCGCCTCGGCGTGGGCGCCGAAGAGGTCGAGCGCGGACACATTGCCCACGCCCGCGACCAACAACAGGTCGATGTCGGCCGCAGGACCGAGGTCGATCTCGCAGGCGAGCCCGACGTTTCTGGCAACCTCGAAGCTGTTCCACCAGAAGCCGTCGAATTGGACGCCGGCGGTCGCGAGCCGCTCGATGGTCGATTGCTCGGCGATCTCGGCGACGTCCAGTTGCAGCACCTCGGTGAGCACAGGATCGCCACCACCCCTGGCCAGCCACACGCCGAGCCGCGGCGGCAGGGCCGCGAGCGGCGGCTGCGGCGGCGGCACGGCCGCGACCTCGACTCCCGTCGGGGTCGTCGCTACGGTCACATTCCGCACTAACCACGCGGCGCGCGGCGCACCAATCGTGTCGGCCAGGATGCGGAACGCCGCGGGCGCCTCGGCGCCATCAAGCCGGCCGCCGGCCTTCGTCCAGAACTCGACCAGCGCGCGCTGCTCGGTCTCCGCGTTGCGCGTCTCGCCGGGGGCCGGACGCGGGCGTTGGTCGAAGGAGATGGGCTCGGGGAAGAGCCGCACCTGCATGCGCCAGTTCCCGGCCTGCTGGCGGAAGCGCGTTTCGATGCGCAGCGGGAGCAAGACGGCGACGCGCTGGTCGGGGTGGATCGCGGCCGGCGGTTGCCCGGCCTCGTCCCCGAAGTCCAGCTCCGCCTCGGTCTCGAGCAGGAGGTCGAGCGCCTCTCGGGCGCTGAAGAGATCGGCCTCGGTCGCGATGGGTTTTTCGAGGGCGCGGCGCGCCTCGTTCAAATGGGCCCATAGCCGTGCAACGGTGATCCCGTCCAGAGGCATCGCGCGTCCTCGTTGGTTTCGATCAGACTTCGAGCTTGATCACGGCGATGGTCCGCCGGTGAAACGTAACCTTGGCATAGACGGCGCCGTCCGGCGCGTTATTCGGCGTGCCGCCGTTGAAGGGTGGCTCCATCCTGAATCGCGGCTCGGCCGGCGGTTCCTCGAGCACCAGGTGGTATCCGGCGCCTTGCCCCGCTTGCTCTACCGTGACGGGAAACCCGATGTAGTGGAGGTCCGGTTCGAGAGCGCCCTTGAAGAGCGGCAAGATCCTCTTGTCAGGCGGAGGCGATGTGTTTGCGGTGACGAGCGCGTCGACGTCGACCGTCCCGTCGATAAGGTAGACGGCCGTCCCGGGGTAACGCCTCAGAATCGGCGACCGCATGACTACCACCAGCAGGTTTGCCCACATACCCGGCGGACGGTGCGAGGGGTGGGCAAGATCGCCGCTCCACGTGCTGATCGGTGTGATGTCCGGCCCTTCCGGCCGCGGCCAGAAGCGGCGCAGAGGCGACCAGCCGCTCCTGATCCGGACGTTGCGCCAGCGCAGCTCCGCCAGTGCGCGGTGATTGGCGCCCACGAGAGCTGACTCGACGAACCTCGGATTTGAGGCGAGAGCCACGATCCTGTGGTCGGGCAGGAGCCCGCGGCCGGGGAGCAGCCAGTGCGGCGCCAGCTCCTTGAGTACCGGCGCCAGCGGAAGATCAAGCTCCGGCTCGAATACCGGCGCCGGCAGCGGGTCGGCCAGCCCCGGGTAGCGCGCGCGAACGCGGCGAGTCGCAGGGGCGTTCGGCCGCCTCGGATCCACGGCGTCGGCCAGCGAGTTCCCCAGGCGGCCCAGATCCGCGCGCCGGCACGGCCGCGGCCGGCGCTCGTCGGCGAGGCCCCGGGCTTGAATTGAGAGTCCACCGGCTCCGGCCATCGCCAGCCGCCGGAACGGGCCCAGCTCGCCTTCCCAGCGGCTGATCACCTCGGCCACCGCGGCGGGAGCGGGTTCACCCTGGAGGCTACGAAAGACCTCGGTGAAGGCGGTCGGGCGTGGCCGGTCCGGGCACTGGTTGGCCGCCTCGAGCAGCCCGACGATGGTAGGCGCGGGCTGCGCCCCGGCGTGCAGCGCAGTACCGGGCCGGATCATGCGCCGAACCGCGCCGGAGAGCAGTGCCGGGTGCAGGCGCGGTGTGCGCCCCACGAGGGCGCGCTCGGCCGTCCCCCCCTCGTTTGACGGCAGACGGCGGAGCAGGGGCCCGAGCACCGCGAGGCGGCCGACCGGATCGGAGGCGGGCGGCAGCCGCCTCTCGAAGAGCGTACCGCCAGCCGCGAGACCGAGTCCGAGCATCCGGAAGTCGTGAGCGGCGAGATCAAGGACCCCGGCCTGGCGCCGGGCGCCGTCGGCGAGCTGATCCTGCCGGTCGATAGCGCACCACGCGCCCAGACCCGCGCCGCCTCGCCGGCGCAGATCCCGCAGCAACTCCGTCGGCCAGCCCGCCGCCGCGGCAGCGCCCTTTCGCCACGGCAGGTCGTATTCCGGGGGGGCCAGTACCCAGCGGCCGGCAGCCTCGGCGATCGGCCAGCTCGCGAGCTTGTCGCCAGTTCCCGCCGGCGGGGCGGGCTCGCCAACGGTATCTCCGGGGCGCATCAGGGCGCCCGTAACGAAAGGCGGCTCGCCGTCCGGCGGTTGATCGCGCAACCGAATCGTGGTGCGCCCGAAACCCTCACCGAGGGTACCTGCGCCCGTCACCTTGAGAGCCTGCGCGAGCTGTGGGAAGTCATCGCTCTCAGCGGTTGTGAATGTCCAGGTGTCATAAAGCGGCAGCTCGACCCAGTTGGTCTCCTGGCTGCCCCATGCTTCCGCTAGCGCGCCGCCCGGATCGATGCGGTAGGCAGGCACCAGCGCCGCCCGGCAAGCCGTCCGCGGGGTAAGTTTGCATGGACTCAGGATGCGAGAAAGCCTGCCGCGATCGTCCCGGTGCACATGCGCCCACCGGAAGCTGGATTCGAGCTTCGCCTCGTTGACGACCTGCGCGGCGACGCGCACCCGGCCGCGTCCGAGCGGGACGATCTGGGTATCCTCCCCGGCCAGCAGCACGAGCCACGGCCGCATGCCCCCCGCGGCCGCCGGCTCATCGGGCGAATACCGCCACGGAAGGTCCTCGGCCGCGAACTCCACGCTCGCCGCAAGCTCGGGCACGGCGTCGGCCACGCCCGGCATCGGGTGGCGCCGCCGGATCGCGCCGCCGCGTAACGCGCTCACGTCCGCGACGCCGAAGAGCGAGAACGGCAGCTTTGCCTCTGCGGCGCCGGAGCCGCTCATTCCCGTGAGCTTAAGCTTGACCTCTCCGATGCGGCGGACGCCGGCAAGCCCGGTGGTCAACGCGTGGGCACCGGGACGTTTCCAGGCCAGGAATTCCGGGTCCATAACTTTGTGAAAGGGGACTGCCCGCTTTAGCTGGCAGGGGAATTTCACCGGGCCGGTAGGCCCGAATATCTCCCGCTCCCCGCTCCTTTCTGGTAAACTGTGACTTCCCCTCACCGCACTCGCGCGGTCGCCGAAAGTAGGGGCCAAGATAAACCGCTTCCGAGTTTTCGGGGCAAGGTTCCGGCGACTGGCAGTCGCATGCCGATCCCGCATTCCTAATCGTCGGCATTATTCGATCCCTAAACTAATGGCCCGGACGGGGCCGATACGAGCTAACGTAGAGGATGTAATCTCAAGCGTTTCGTATGAAGCCGCTGTTGAAGCAGCCTTCCGAAAGAAGCCGCCTGCTTTAGCTGGCGGAGTCGTCACAGTCAGATCACTCCGGTGTCGATCACGGGGTCGCTCGCGTGGAGCGGAACGCCGCCGGCGGCATGGCGTGCGTGCTGCCAGGCGGCAGTCAAAGTCGTATGCGTCCGTCCGTCCGCGGTGTTCCACGCCTCGTCCGCCGCGGTCACGCGCGGTTCTTCGTCCCACACCCTGGGCGCGGCAAGCCCGACCTCCGCCACGGATCGGAACCATCCGTGGGCCGACAAATCGATATTCCAGTCGCGCAGCGCAACGAATGGATTGCCGGGGACGGGAAGCAGCAGCACCACGGCCGCGGGGGGCTGTTTGATCGCGGGGCCAGCGTCTTCATCAAACCCGATTCTGATCCCTGAGATCAGGTGCTCGAACGCCGGCACGTGCAGCGCCAGGTTCTCGGGTATGTTGATGAACGACAGCGGCGCGAACGGCTCCTTCTCCTCGCCCCGCCTGACTGCCGGTAATGCCACTGCGACGGCCACCCCCTGACCCGGCGGGTCGAGCGGCTCGCTCAGAAATCGGTCGCACCGAATGTGCAGCGGTGTCTCCCGCTGCTCCCAGATCAATTCGCCCAGGGGGCCGAGCACGACGCCCTTCACTTCGCGCGGCTCGAGTACGACATCGGGGTCCTCGGGGGCGGAGGCTCGCAGGGCGCCCGACTTCGTGGCGCGCGCGGCCACCTCCTGCACCAGGCTGGTAATCCTCCGCTCGCGGTCGGCTGTGCCGCTGCCAAACGTGAACGTCTCATTCCACGGGATGTCCTTGAGGAAAGTCTCGATCGTCAGGCGCGCCGCGACCGAGATCGGCCCCGGGCCATCGACCGTCGCCTCGACGCGCACCCCGCAGAAGGTCTCGCCGAGGAACTCGACGCCGAACTCGCCGAAGACGTTGGCGTGGAAATGGAACGGGCGGAATTGCACCAGCGCGTCGAGCCCAAGCGAGCCGCGCGCCACGACCAAGGCCGCGTCGAACTCGACGTCCAGGCGCCCGCCGAGCTGGAAGGTGTTTGAGGTAACCGCAAAATAGCCCTCGACCCGGATGTCCAGACCCGGGGTGGGTAGATCCGTGCTCAGGCTGAGCCGCCGCAGCGGGCCGATCTCTGCCGGCTTCGGGTCGAAGCCAGGGTAGAAACCGCCGGCGGTGAAGACCACCGCCCCCGGCCCGCTCGTGATGGCGCGAAAGGCCGCATCGCCGGTGAGGCGGAAGGCGCCGAGCACGCGGGCCTCCACCAGGGTGACGTCGAGCGCGATGCGGCCGCGACCGAAGTCCACGCTGCCGGCGAGATCGACTTTCACGCGCAGTAATTCGGCCAGCTCCAGGCGGCCCGCGCCGACCATGACGATCGTGACGGGGCCGCCGAGTTGCACAATCACGCCCACGTCCGCGTGCACGAGCGCTGCGTCCGGTCCGAGACTCAACCACGCGAGACCCAGAAGCGGTCCGACGATGTGCTGTCCGGGGGCGGGCGGAAACAGCGCCTCAGCGGACGTGAGGCGGCGCTGCAGATCGGCCCCGGGAGGGCTGAAGAGCACGGCCGTGGCTGCGCCGGAGCGGATCCCGAGAGTGAGCGCGTCCAGATCCACGCGCCGCTCCACTCCGACCACGCCGCCGACGCGGTCGAGCGCAAAGCCGAACGAGAGCTGTATCCCCGGCGTGAAGGCCACGCCCATGATGGCCAGGAACGACGGCCGGCCGTCGTTCATCCGGCGCAGGCTCGCCAACGCATCGACCGTGACGGGGCCAAGCGGGAGGCGGAGCGCGCCCGAAACGCCATCTCCAAGGACCCGGAGCGCGCCGTCGCCGGGGAACGGGCCCCGCAGCGTGGCGCCGACCCGATCCGGTCGCGACAGACCGGTGGCGAGCGGTGCTAGTTGTGCCTTGCCGCCCCCGTCGATGACCGCCTCGGCCGCAACGACAACCTGGCTCAGGCCGACGCGTAACGACAGCGGCCCCAGGTCGACACCGGCTGTGAAACCGTCGGGCGAGAACCAATCGGACGTCGCCACCGCATCGCGCAGCGGCGGCAGTTCGGGAAGGCCTTCCAGAAGGGCACGCGTCAGCTCGCGCTGCCATTGCTTGACAAAGGCTTCGAGCGCGTCCGCCACGCCTTGGCGCGCCGCCTTTGCTGCCGCTAGATCAGTCGCCGGAGGGGTCCCGTCGACCATCGCGCGCAGTTTCTGGATTCGCTCCCGCAGCAGCGCGAGCGAGGGGTCCCCCGGCGCTACCTTGTCAACAAGCGCGGCAAACGGTGCGAGCTGAGTGTCGAGTTGCGCAATTCCGCCAGCCATTGGGCCTACCCTCGCGTTTAGATTGCCTGGCGCAAGGTGATCAAATTATTTCCTGTAGATAGGCGGCCGAGTGTCAAGTTGATTTTAGAACGCTGCCGTGCTTGCGGCTGAGTACCGCATCAAACGGCAGGGACGCGGACTCGACCGGAGTCTACGGAGATACGCTATTAGTGTCAACAAGAATCGGACATTTCCTTCGTCTGCGGTCCGGTTGTTGGCCGGACTGTCGGTAGTGGTTACGGAAGATTGGAAAGGATAGTGGCACAGGTGGTTGCGCATCACGCTCGGCCCGGCCATGGGCGCAATGATCGGCCGGCGCATTGCCGGTCGTCAGCCATCCCGGACTTCTCAACGAACGCATTTTCGTGCATCATACTGACCTGTATCTGATCGAAGCGCAGGAACTTTCGGAAGGCCTGCCTCGCACCCCTAAGCCGATTTTTGAGATCAACTAAGGACGTTTTCCATGACAGTGTTCCTCTTACTCATCTTGCCGTTGCTGCCGGTCGTTAACGCAATCCCGCAAAAGTCGGCCTCCGTAAAGCAGCCGAGTATCAATGCTCGCGGCGTTAAGAGCCTCCAGATAGGTGACCTGCGATTCAAAGACCTCAACAAAAACGGCAAACTGGATGTGTACGAGGACTGGCGCCAAACGCCACAGGCGCGCGCCAAGGACCTCGTCCGGCAAATGACGCTCGAAGAAAAAGCCGGTGCCATGATGCACGGCACGTTGCGTACGGGCGGGGCGATGGGCGCGATTGGGTTTGGCAACAGTTACAATCTCGAACAGGTGCGCGAGGCCGTTGTCGAGGCGAAGGTCAACAGCTTCATCACACGCTTGCAAGCTGCGCCGCGCCAGATGGCCGAAGAAAACAATAAGCTTCAGCAACTCGCCGAAGAGTCGCGGCTGGGCATTCCACTGACGATCAGCACCGATCCGCGCCATCACTTTCAATACACCGTGGGCGCGTCTTCCAGTGGCAACGGATTCTCGCAATGGCCGGAAACCCTGGGCTTCGCGGCGGTGGGCGATGCCGCCTTGATGCAGCGGTTCGGCGAAATCGCGCGGCAGGAATATCGCGCCGTCGGCATTCACGAAGCCTTGTCACCGCAAGCCGACCTCGCCACCGAACCGCGTTGGAGCCGCATCAATGGCACGTTTGGAGAAGATGCGCAGTTGGCGAGACGAATGGTGCAGGCCTACATCGTCGGTTTTCAGAACGGCGCGAACGGGCTTAACCAGAACAGCGTCATCACGGTCGTCAAACACTGGGTCGGGTACGGCGCGCAGCCCGAAGGCTTCGACGGGCATTCGGCATATGGCAAGTACGCCGTCTTCCCGAAAAACAATTTCGCCTATCACATTATCCCGTTCACGGGCGCGTTCGCCGCCAACGTTGCCGGGGTCATGCCGACCTATCCGATTTTGCGCAACGTCACGCTGAACGGAAAACCGTTGGAAGCCGTCGGCGCCGGCTTCAGCCGACAATTGCTGACGGATGAATTGCGCGGGCGTTACAAATTCAACGGCGTGATCGTCAGCGACTGGGGCATCACGAACGATTGCACCGGCCCCTGCGTCGACGGCGTGGCACCGGGGCAACCACCTTCTCCAGCATACATCGGCATGCCATGGGGTGTCGAAAACCTGACGCGCGCCGAGCGCTTCATCAAAGGCGTCAATGCGGGGCTGGATCAATTCGGCGGCGCTGAGGATGCGCGCATTCTGGTCGAAGCCGTCCAGGCGGGAAAGCTGACCGAAGCGCGGTTGGAAGAATCCGCCTACCGCGCCATGCTGCAAAAATTTCAGCAGGGCTTGTTTGAGAACCCCTACGTCGAGGCCGGGCAGGCGGAGACGATCGCGGGTAGCGCGGCGTTTGTCAAAGAGGCGCTGGAGGCGCAACGCCGTTCGTTGGTATTGCTCGAAAACAAAAACAAGACGCTGCCGCTCAGCAGCAACTTCAAAAAGCTCTACCTGCACCGAATCAATCCGCAGGTCGCGCGCGAATACGGCTTCACGGTCGTCGACAAGCCTGAAGATGCCGATCTCGCTTTGATTCGTGCTGTTGCGCCCTTCGAGTTGTTGCACCCGAATTACTTTTTCGGCGCGCGCCAGCACGAAGGCGATTTAGGCTTTCACGACGGCAATGCCGATTACGAAGCCATCAAAGCTGCGAGCGCGAGAGTCCCGACTGTGGTGACGATCTATCTGGATCGCCCGGCCATCCTGACGAATGTCAAAGACAAGGTTGCGGCCCTGCTCGGCAACTTCGGCGTGAGCGATGCCCCGTTGTTTGACGTGCTGACGGGAAAGGCCCCGCCTCAAGGACGGCTGCCATTTGAATTGCCGTCCTCCATGGCGGAAGTCAAAGCGCAGGCCGAAGACACGCCGCGCGATACCAGGACGCCGCTCTACAAATTCGGCTACGGCCTGGCGTATGAACGCCCGGCGGTCAGTCGGCGGTGAAACATGAGGAACAACGCCCGCGTCGAGCACGATCAGGCGCTGGGGCGCGTCGAAAGGTAGTCTGACACGATGAACACGAAGAGCGATTTAACACGCGATCAGGACCCCGATGGCCACCGGCTTCCAATCAAACTGGACGCGACCTCGAACGGCGAGTTCGCCCCCATACCTCTTGACGAAACGCTTGTCCGCGCGAACTCGCTGGCCGCGGAGTGGGCCGGCGAGTTCGCGCGAAAGACCGGCCGCAGCCGCCGCTCCTTCCTCATCTCCGCCGGAGGGGCGGCTTCCACGCTGCTCGCCTTCAACGCGGCGCATGCCATGGCGGGTCGGACGGGCGGTTTCTTCGACATCTCTCGAGACGCGCCGCTGGATCCCGATCTCGCCGCGTTTGAGCTCGACAAGAAGGAGTTCGTCTTTGACGTGCAGGGCCATTTCGTCAATCCCACGGGGGCGTGGCTCGCCACGGTTCCGTCAGGGGCGAAGCCGCTCTCGGAGATGCCGAAGGCGGGTTGTCACTTGGCGAACTCGGGCTCCGGCCGTCCTTACCTGCGCTGTCTCGGGGGCGATGAGTTCATCAAGGATGTGTTCATGGACTCTGATACCGACATTATGGTGCTGTCGTTTGTGCCGTCCACCCGCAAAGGAGAGCCGCTGACGATTGAGGAAGCAGCGGCCACACGCGACATCGTCGCCAAGATGGAAGGCACCAAGCGGCTCATGCTGCACGGCCGCGTCAATCCGAATCAGAAAGGCGACGTGGAAGACATGGAGCGGCTCGTGAAATTCGGCGTCGTTGCCTTCAAGACCTACACGCAGTGGGGCCCCGACGGCGCCGGGTTCTGGATGACGGACGATGCGGGCGTCGCTTTTGTTGAGAAGGCACGCAAGCTGGGGGTTCGCAATATCTGCATCCACAAAGGGCTGCCGTTCGGCCAGAAGAGCTATGAGCACTCAACCTGTCGCGACATCGGGCCGATCGCCAGGCAGTTCCCCGATATGAACTTCCTCATTTACCACTCGGGGTACGTCGCCGGCCGGGACGAAGGGCCCTATGACGCGAAGCGCACGGACGGTATTGACGCACTCGTCACTTCGGTACTCCAGAGCGGCGTCCGCCCCAACAGCAACGTGTATGCGGAACTCGGCTCCACCTGGCGATTTCTCTCGATGCGCAATCCGACGTCGGCGGCGCACGCCCTCGGCAAGCTGTTCAAGTACGTGGGCGAAGACAACGTGTTGTGGGGTACCGACTCGATCTGGTACGGGTCGCCGCAGGATCAGATTCAGGCGTTCCGCAGTTTTCAGATCGCGGAAGAATTGCGTGCGGCACATGGCTACCCACAGATGACACCTGAGCTTCGGCGGAAGGTTTTCGGTTTGAACGCCACGAAGGTCTACCGAATTTCAGCGGATGAGATGCGTCAATACGTGGGTCGAGATTCGATCGCCCGACAAAAAATCGCCTACAATGAGCACCCGAACCCGTCATTCAGGACCTACGGACCGCGAACTCGGCGTGAGTTCCTCAATCTGACGCGCCGCTCCGGCGGGCAGCCATGAAAAGATGAATCCGGAGGAGGCTCACGCCCGCGGGGCGCGCTTGGTTCATCCGGTTGTTGGTCGGCGCCAGTCCGGCTGATGCGAGAGGGTCGGCGACGGACCCTCGTGGTTGGGGTGTTCCCGGACGGGGGGTAGGCGCTGAGGCTTTACCTTAGCCTCAAGGCGCGCACCAAACTCATCGAAACAATGATTCCCAGGGAAATCTGGGGCGGGATGGATGAAAGGAGATGACTATGAGAAGTCTCAACGATCCGAACGCGCCCCGAATCCTGATGCGGACCGCCCTCTTTGTGGCATGCCGATTTCTTACCAGTTCCAGTCACACGGCCACGCTCACCGTCAGCTCAACTGCCGAAACCTCAGAGGCCGTCCCAGGCAACGGCGCCTGGCCAGACTCTGCCCCCGAATTTTCGGGCAACGTTGCGGTGATCAGTGCTCAAACGCTTCAATCTCAGGAGGTCGTGGGATTCCCCGGAGCTTGCCGCGGTTCCTCTTCCTCCCCTCTCACGCGATACCTCGCAGTTTGCTGCGAGGAGGTTCATAGCCCTGCTCGCCGCGGGCGCGACCAAACGCGAGATCGCTGAGGCGATCACACGGTAAGGGTGGCCCCTCGGCCCTGGGGATTTTGGCGATGTTCGAAGATTCCGCTCCCCAAACCGGGCTGGCGACCCGCGGCGAGGACGGGCCACCCGATCGGGGGCGTGGGGGCCGCTTCGACCCTGGCATGGCCGCCCCCTTCGTCGAGAAGTTGCTCTTGGAGCCCAGGCGGCGCGCCTACCGCAGCCGCCTGGGCAAGATCAGGTGCACCTGGCCGAGCCCCACGGTTAGCTGTCCGCTGGCACGTCCGGCAAACTATTCTCGGCTGCTGGGCAACGGCCTTTCCGTGTCATGCGTCGGTACGGAGACGATCGGTTCGTCCAGTTAAACGCCCGCCCGTGGGCGAGCGACAAGGCGAACGTAGACGAGATAGCTGCTGCGATTGAAAGATGGAACGGCGTGAAATCTTCATCACGGGCGGGACGGGTTACTTGGGCCGGCAGCTGATACCCGCACTCTTACAGCGCGGGCACACCGTCCGCGCCTTGGTGCGGGAGGGGTCGAGGCACAAGCTCCCGGCCGGCTGTCCCGCAGTCGTGGGCGACGCCTTGGTCGCTTCATCTTTTATGAATCATGTCCGCCCTTCCGAGACTTTCATCCAGCTTGTCGGAGTGCCCCACCCGTCCCCAGCGAAAGCCGAGCAGTTCCGGGCCATCGACTTGCGCTCAATCCGCGCATCAGTCGCGGCGGCGGTCGCGGCCGAAATCAAACATTTCATATACGTCAGCGTGGCTCAGCCCGCCCCGGTGATGAAGGCATTCCTCGAAGTCCGGGCCGAAGGGGAGAGATTGATCCGCGAGAGCGGTCTGAAGGCAACCATCCTCAGGCCCTGGTACGTGCTCGGTCCGGGCCACCGCTGGCCTTATCTGCTCCTGCCGATTTATTGGGTATTGGAGCGACTCCCGGCGACCGGCGAGACCGCGCGGCGGTTGGGTCTGGTGACGCTCTCGCAGGTAGTCAACGCGTTAATCGCGTCCGTAGAGAGCCCCAGCGACGGCTGTAGGATTCTTGACGTGCCAAATATCAAAAGCTACTGACCCGGGTCGAAGGTTTCTGGGAGTAGGATCTAATCGGTCTCGCTTACTGCTGACAAGTCAGCGAAGAACAAGTTGGCCCCGATCCCACGGCGCGCGCGTGCTTAGGGGGAACAGACGTGGGATGATGTCAACTCCGCGAGCGACCGTGTTTCCCGCGACCAGATCAAAACCCGCGACACTGTGTGATAGTGCGGGGAACGACCTGCGCCCGGCCTACCCGGGACATTGACATCAGCGCCAATCCTCAAGCAGAGTCGGTCGAGCTGCTTGATAATCTGCGCGCGAGTCGGTAAGTTACTGACCGGTTAGTATACAAGGCGCGAGGGCCGGCGGGGGAGGCCGCCCGGACCGTCAAGCACCCGCACATTGATTCGCTTGATCGAACATTCGGATCGTCGAAAAGAGGACCAACGCATGAGCCAACTGGTATCAATGGCCGCAGACGGTGAGGTCGCCGTCATTACCGTCAACAACCCGCCCGTCAACGCCCTCAGCCCGGGCGTACCTGAAGGAATCGCGCAAGCGATTGACACCGTCCAGCGGGTTAAGACGATTAAAGGCGCGATCTTGATTGGTGGCGGCCGGACCTTCGTCGCCGGGGCCGACATCAAGGAGTTCGGCCGGGTGACCTCCGGCGAAAAAAAGCGCGATTCCGGCTTTCTCGACCTGCTGCGAACAATTGAGGACTGCCCGAAGCCGCTCCTCGCCGCCATTCACGGCACGGCCTTCGGCGGCGGGCTGGAATTGGCGATGGCCTGCCACTACCGCGTCGCTGCTGCTTCGGCCCAGCTCGGTCAGCCCGAAGTCAAACTTGGCATCATCCCCGGCGCGGGCGGCACCCAGCGGCTGCCGCGCCTGGCCGGGGTCAAGCCGGCGGTCGAAATGTGCGCTTTCGGCGAGCCGGTGACAGCGAGTGAAGCGCGAACGCTGGGCCTCGTTGATCGGGTCATTGAAGGCGACTTATTGCCGGGAGCCCTCGCCTTCCTGCGCGAAGTGATCGCCGGTGGCGGGCGCACGCCGAAGTCGCGCGAGCGGGACGAGAAGCTCGGCGATGAGCAAACGAACGCGCCGATCTTCGGCGCCGCGCGCGCGCAGGCGCAGAAGACCAGGCGCGGGCAGATGGCCCCGCTGGCGGCGATTGACGCCGTCGAGGCCGCGACCAAACTCACCTTCGCCGAGGGGTGCCGGCGCGAGGCCGAACTCTTCCGGGAATGCCTCTTCTCCAACCAGTCTAAAGCCTTGATCCACGTCTTCTTCGGCGAGCGCGAAGTGGCGAAGGTCCCCGACGTGCCGCAGGACACCCCGACGGTCGAAATTCGCAAAGCCGCCGTGGTCGGCGCCGGCACGATGGGGGGCGGGATTGCAATGAACTACGCTAACGCCGGTATCCCGGTCTTGCTGCGGGAAGTGACGCCGCAGGCGCTCGACCGCGGCCTTGAGACGATCCGGAAGAACTACGCCAACTCGGTCAAGAAGGGCCGCTTCAGCCAGGAAGTCATGGACCGGCGCCTTGCGCTCATCATGCCCCAGCTCAGCTACGACGGCTTCGAGGAGGCCGACATTGTGACCGAAGCGGTCTTCGAGGGGATGGCGCTCAAGAAGCAGGTCTTCGCCGAACTTGACCGCGTCTGCAAGCCGGGCGCGGTCCTCGCCTCCAACACCTCGTCGCTTGACATCGACGAGATCGCGGTGGCGACCTCGCGCCCCGAGTGGGTGATCGGCCACCACTACTTCAGCCCGGCGAACGTCATGCGGCTGCTCGAGATTGTCCGCGGCCGTGAGACGAGCAGGGAGGTGATCGCGACCTCGATGCAGTTGGCCAGGCGCCTGAAGAAGGTC
>Ga0075421_100001291_pt1 | contig 28973 bp, 23 predicted proteins | sample SoiMetdeltSBSDD5_FD_75292 | JGI IMG/M metagenome (GOLD analysis project Ga0075421, IMG submission 75292) | Bulk soil microbial communities from a Populus tree surrounding site in Tennessee, USA - Soil MetaG P. deltoides SBSDD5 | ecosystem: Environmental > Terrestrial > Soil > Tree plantation... | reverse complement strand
AGGAGCGTGTCGTGCGCATGGGAGGTTGCCGTACCGGAAGACATGGAGCGGTCGACGACGACGTGCCCGTGCGCCGCCGACATGCCGGGTGCCGAGGACATGCCGGTGCCCGGATTCCGCAACGACCGGCGCTGGGGTTTTTCGTCCGAGCGGCTCGGCATCACGTTCCACGGCAACACCCTCACCCACGTCGATTCGCCGTGCCACATCTTCTGGGACGGCACGATGTACAACGGGCGGTCGCACTCGTTGGTCGACGCCGCAACGGGATCGGCGTGGGCGGCCGTCACGGCGGCGGCGAACGGAATCATCACGCGTGGTGTCCTGCTGGACATTGCGAGGGTCCGCGATGTGCCGTGGTTGGAACCGGGGCAGGGTGTGTTTCCCGACGATCTCGAGGAGGCCGAGCGTCGCCAGGGTGTGCGCGTGCGATCCGGCGATGCGGTACTCCTACGCACCGGCTATGGCCGCGTCCGGCACGAGTCCGGTGAGGCCAGCGGTTTCACGCAGGCCGGCTGGCACGCGTCCTGCCTGCCGTGGCTGCATGAACGGGAGGTCGCGCTGATCGGCGCTGACACGCCCCAGGACGTTCAGCCGTCGGGGTACGAAGACGTGTTGATGCCGGTTCACGCCGTGAGCCTCGTCGCGATGGGGCTGTGGATGCTCGACAACTGCGACCTGGAGGTGTGCGCGACGACGGCTGCCGAGCTCGGCCAGTGGGACTTCCACCTCGCAGTCGCGCCGGTCCGCTTCGCTGGTACATCCGGCAGCCCGGTCAACCCGATCGCCACATTCTGACCGCGCGGGCGACCGTGGCTTAGCACAACAAGGCTACCTTGCCGGACATCCTCTGACCCATTCACCACGCTTCAGCCCTCCCCGGGGAATAACCCCAGCGGCGGTCATATGTAGTGCAGTCAACTAATCAGCACAGGCACGTAAGCAGCAAAGACGGTGGCAAGGCAGGGAGTGAGCCGTGACCACCCCTTGCCCACAACATGACCAGCGCGCTGCCAACCAGCGGGACAGGTTGTCAGGGGCGAAATGACTCGCGCCGAACAGATGCCTGTTCTGTTATCCCTCGCCCCGGCCACACCGCCCGCATAGCCTCGCGAGCAGGACTCCTAATTCAGCCGCAAATCCAAAACGGACATACCCTTACAGACCGCCCTCTCGGAGCGGCTGGAACCAGGGGCCAACAACGCGCACCGGTATCCCAAGCCGATGAACCTTGGCCCATTCGGATCGAGTCGGGCCTATGTGGGCGTGTCGCCGAGAGCGATCAGTACCTTCCGAAGGGCGTCGATTGCGGCGCGGGCCGTCTGCGGTGCGACGTCGCGAAGTGCGGCGGCCTGCGCGGCGGTGGCGGCGTGCACCGCCTCCTCGGCCACCTTCACCCCGCGGGTGGACAGCCGTACCCATGAGCTGCGTGCGTCGGACGGGTCGGGTTCGCGCTTGATCAGGTCCGCGGCGGCGAGGCGGCGCAGGACGTTGCTGGTACCGCCGGAGGTCAGCAGGAGCCGCTGGGTCAGTACCGAAGGACGCAGCTGATAGGGCTTCCCGGAGGCTCGCAGCACGGCGAGGATGTCGTACTCCGCCTTCGTTAGACCCAGCCGGGCCAGCACCGCCTCGACCGGCGCGTTGAGCAGTGCAGCCAGCCGTGCGGCCCGCTTGCTCAGCTCCAGTTCGCTGCCGGCCACGCCGGGCAGCTCCCTGCCCCACGCATCGGCGATCTCGTCCACTGTGTCTCTGGCCATCAGAAAATCCTACTTGCGCTCTAAAAGCTTTACAGATAGCTTTTGGAAAAGCTTTAGGAGGACGCAATGGACCTCTTGATCAAGGGGGGCTATGTGGCTTCGGGACACCGTGCCGACATCCTGGTCGACCACGGTGAGATCATCACGGTCGGCGCCACTGCGGTAACGGATGCCACCGAGGTGATCGATGCAGACGGCCTGGTGGTCGTGCCCGGTTTCGTCGACGGACACCGCCACGTCTGGCAGGCGCCACTACGGGGGATCGGCGCGGATATGACCCTGTCCGAGTACCTAACAGCCGTGCTAGGCCGGGCTCTGAACAGCTACGGGCCACGCGATGTCTACCACGCCGTGCTACTCGGCGCCGCCGAGGCCCTCAACGCCGGTATCACCACCGTCTTCGACTGGAGCAACGCGACCCTCACGCCACAGCACACTGACGCCGTGCTCGAGGCCTATACCACGTCCGGGATCCGCGCTGTCGTAGCGCACGGCAACCCCGACGACAAGCGGGACGTGCAACGGCTGGCCGCCCTGCATGGTCGGGTCACGGGCGCCCTGGCCATCCTCGGTACCGATTACGGTCCCTGGGACGAGGCGGTACGGCAGATAGAACTGGGTCGTCAGCTTGGACTCGTGGTATCCATGCACGCCGGCGGTGGCCATGGCTCACCATTACGCCGGATGGACCAGGCCGGTCTGCTCGGCCCACACCTGCAGCTCGTACACATGAACAATATGACCGACGACGATGCCAAACTGCTTATCGACAATGGCGTCGGCGTCATCGTCACGCCGGTCGTCGAGGCCACGATGGGCCATGGGGCCTCCTGCTTTAGCCGGTTTGCCGATGCGGGCGGTCGAGCCGGCCTCGGCACCGACGTCGTCGTCAACGCGCCGGCAGACCTCTTCGAGCCGATGCGCGACACGCTCCGCTCGCATCGCGCGCACACCGGCACCATGTATCCGGCCAGCGCCATCCTCGCCGCAGCGACCATCGATAGCGCACGCGCCATGGGCATCGGTGACCTCGTCGGTACGGTCGCCGCAGGCAAACGCGCCGACCTCGTCCTGCTCGACGGGCTCACCCACCTACTGGGCAGCGGTGACCTCACCGGCGCGGTGGTGACCACACTTGGCCCAGCCGACATCCACACCGTCATAGTCGACGGACGTGTCGTAAAGCGCGACGGGCGCCTCCTCCACCTCGACCTGGCCCAGCTACGCCGCTGGACCGCTGAACTGGCCCAGCACGCACGTTAGTCGGAGGATGTGCCGGAGCCGCCAGCGGAGCGGCGGGGTTGCCGCCCTGCGAGCGGCAACCCCGATTCCCCTAGGTGATCCACGGCCAGTTGGCGTTCTTGCCTGCCTCCAGCAATGGGATCATGCGGAAGGTGGCATCCGTGAGGCCGCCGAACTCGTGCCGGTTGGCAGACCCGGCGGCGTAAGCGGTGTGCTTGTAGCCGCCGAGGTTGAACCCGTAGATCGGCACACGTGCGGGCACCACCTCCGAGACGCCCTTGCCGTATGCCCCGTCCATGGTCTGCATGTCGGAGATGATGACCACCCGGTCATGCCCGCTGTACGAGGCGCGCAGCGAGGCGGCGATCTGGGTGCCGTGGCCGACCTCGCCGGTCCGGGCCACGAACCGGTCCACCTCCTTGATCACAGAGGCACCATTGGGTACCCGGTGATGGAACACGCCGTCGGCAAACCCTCGCAGGTCCACCTTCTCGCCCCTGGCCGCGAGCGCGACGCCGAACACGGCCGCCGCCTTCGCCGGGGTCATCCTCGACCGCTCGGAGAAGGCTCGGTGAGTCATCGACGCCGACGTGTCCACGAGGATCAGCGTGCGTCCCGGCAGCGCCGGCAGGTTCGCCAGCGACGCTTGCAGCGCCCGATCCAGAGCGTGACCCCAGCGCAGCGACGGCGCCTGCTCGTACGCGGCGAGGAACCGGAACGGGAACTGCCGCGAACGCGCCACACTGTCCGGATCGGACAGTCGTGCGGCAATGGCCGATGCCACGGCGTCGCTCACGCCGGCCTCGTCGAAGTTGCGCAGATTGCGCAGCAGCGCCATGTATCCCATCGACGGAATGAGCGCCTCCCACAGTAGCCGCTTGTCCACCGTGGACCCGGCCAGCGATAGCACATCCTCCCACGTCATCCCGGCTGCCTTGAGACGGTCGGGATCGAGCAGGACCGCCGGGTCGCCGGTCGCTGACGCACGGAGCTCGGCGTTGGCGACCAGCATCGGCAACGCACCGATCGATAGATCGTCGCGGGCGTGCCGCCGCTCCAGCGCCACCTTGAACAGGACGCTCTGCCACGCCGCGGCCGGCACTGGGTGCACCAGATCGATGACGTCGGCGAACCGGAAGCCCTTCGCGGCGGTGTCGTACTTCAGGAGTCCGTACTCGGTGTACAGGCGTGCCACGGCGTCGGCGATACCACGCTTGACCGGCTTCGCGATCGAACGGCCATAACGCGAAAGCCAGTAGGCGAGCGCCTCGCCCGGCTCGTCGGCCCGCTGCAGGACGCCGGCGATCATCTGCCGGGACCCGGCAAGATTAGCCGCGACCATCGCCTTGGCCCCTTCAAGCGCGGCAACCAGCGAAGCCGAGCGCATGTTCGCCCCGCTACGAAGCCAGGCGGTGAAAGCCGCCATCCATAGTGGGTCGGCGACAGCGACCTCGTGCACCAGCTGTGCGTAGCGTGTATCCCGCTCGCTGGCGGCCTCGTAGAACGTGTCCTCGCCACCCATGTTGGACACGGCCAGCAGGAACAGCTCACCCTTGGCGTCGCGGACCCAACCTGGCGCGCCTTCATGGGTACGCCCGGATGGCCACCGTCCGGTGACAATCGGCGACAGCGCAGCCACCTTGGTGCGCAGCTTGTTGAACTTGCTCACATCTGTCCTCCAATGTGGAGGGAGTCACGGCTGTAGGGTGCCCGAGGACCAGTCGGTCGCGGCACATAGTGCTCTGCCACTGAGCTACATCCCCGCGAGCGGGGATGGCAGGATTCGAACCCGCGACCTCTCGATTGACAGTCGAAGTATCCGCGCCCTGCGCACCGGGCACCGGTTCAGCCGTACGCTCCCTGAGATCAAGATTGGCTGGAGTCCGAGGGTTCTCAGGTCCTCGTTTGCCCTGCACGGGCGTCGGTGAGAAGTAACTCCGGCCGTCGCACCAGGGAGGTGCTATCGTTTGGTGGCGGCTGTCCGAGAACCCTTTCGCTCGTGCGGTTGGCTTTCAATCCGAATGAAGTAACCGCGAAGCTTCGCACCGGACAGCAGACCGGGAGCCCAGCCATTCCCCCGAAGAAGCGCGGCTGGGGTTCCCTGTCGCAGGCCCCGGTGACGATCCGGGCGCACCACCCTTATGAGGAGTGGCTGAGCGCCAACGCTCGCCTGCGAACGATCCACAGTGGACAGCAATCGAGGTTCCGGCCGGAATCGAACCGGCGATTACTGGTTTTGCAGACCAGCTCCTTGACCACTCGGACACGGAACCATGCGTGCCCCCGGCTGGATTCGAACCAGCGGCTTCCAGGTTCGGAACCTGACGCTCTGTTCCGCTGAGCTACGAGGGCATGTGTGCGGGCGGAGGGACTCGAACCCCCTGAAGACAATGCAGCTGGTTTACAGCCAGCCCCGACTCTCCCACGTCGGCGCACCCGCTTGGGGCCACAACCTGGCGCTCACCATTGAGGAGCTACAGCCACAGTGCCCGCACCAGGGATCGAACCTGGGACATCCGGTTTGTAAGACCGGCGCTCGTTCCGCTGAGCTATACGGGCGTTGCCGCGGTTGGTACCCGTGGCGGGGCTTGAACCCGCAATCGCCGTCTTATAAGGACGGTGGCCTGACCTGTTGGCCTACACGGGCGTGAAGCTGCGGTGGCAGGACTCGAACCTGCACCTGGCGGATTAACAATCCGCTGCCCTGCCAGTTGGGCGACACCGCATTGGTCGCGCGTACGGGGCTCGAACCCGTTTTGCCGGTGTGAAAGACCAGCGGCCTACCCATAGCCGAACGCGCGCCGCCGGTCCATGGACGGGGGCTGACCGTTGGTGGCGGGACCGGGATTCGAACCCGAGATCTCCTGCTTATGAGGCAGGCGAGGACGACCGGCTCCTCCATCCCGCAAGTACCGCCGGGAGGATTCGAACCCCCACAGTCCGCATTAAAAGTGCGGAGCCCGTCCACTCAGGCGCCGGCGGTCAGCGTGGTCGCAGAACAGGTGCGTCACCCGGGAGTCGAACCCGGCACCAAGGGTTTAGAAGACCCGCGAGCGCCTCCGGCGCACGTGACGCGAGCGTTGTCCGCCGCGAAGGGATCGAACCTTCCTCCCCGGATTAAGGGTCCGGTGCTAAACCACTCAGCTAGCGGCGGTTGGAGGAGGGTGAAGGAATCGAACCCTCCGGTGTCACCCGGGCGCGGTTTTCAGGACCGTTTTGCCACCATGGCGCCACCCTCCTCGGCGCGATGCGTGCCCCTAGCAAGATTCGAACTTGCGACCCCCTGATTCGTAATCAGGTACTCTGATCCGCTGAGCTATAGGGGCATGAACCACGTCGGCTGCGACGGGATGGCGGAGAAGCCGGGATTCGAACCCGGGACGGGCAAAGCCGTTCTGCCTTAGCAGGGCAGCGCCTTAGACCACTCGGCCACCTCTCCAATGTTCGCGCCGACGAAGGGGATCGAACCCTTGGCACCTCGCTTGACAGGCGAGTGCTCTAACCACTGAGCTACGCCGGCATCAGACGTGTGCGTACCCGGGACACGATTCGAACGTGCACTGCACTGGTTCTAAGCCAGTTGCCTCCTGCCAGTTGGGCTACCCGGGCATAAGGTCCTATTAGGACCATCGTGGACCGACGGAGGATTGAACTCCGCAGGAGCTGTTTGCAAGACAGCTCTGCACACCAGTGCTCAGCCCGAAGTAAACCGCCCGTGCTTCGGGTGCGATTCGAACGCACACTGTGCGCGGTTTGAGCGCGCCGCCTCCTGCCGGTTGGGCTACCGAAGCATCTGCTGGGGAAGCAGGACTCGAACCTGCACTCTCCCGGGTCAAAGCCGGGCATGTTTCCAGTTACACCATTCCCCAATCAGAACGGCCGCGGGGACTCGAACCCCGTCCGCTTGCTTGGAAGGCAAGCGCTCTGCCCGTTGAGCTACGACCGCATGAGTAGAGCAGCGGGTAGGGGAATCGAACCCCTGCCTCCAGATCGAGAGTCTGGCGGCCTTACCACTAACCGAACCCGCCTTGCGTGCCTTCGCCTGAATCGGACGGGCACGCCCTGTAGTCCGAGGCCCGAGAATCGAACTCGGTGTGTCCTGCTCCCAAAGCAGGCGGGTCAGCCAGCTCCCTCGCCCCGGAAAGCCCAGGCATCGCAACGGATGACGTTGCTCGCCTGGGTCTTCATGCTGTCCACTGTGGAGTTTTCAAGGTTCGAGACCACCGGTGTGTGCCGGGGCTTGTGCGCATGGGTGGCAGGAGTCGAACCTGCGACATCCGGTTTTGGAGACCGGCGCTCTGGCCGAGCTGAGCTACACCCATAAGAAGGTCGTTGGAGGAAAACGAAAACGCCGCCCGGTCGCGGGATTCGCGGAGGCGGCGTCAGTCGCGTTTCTTGCGCGTCTAGGTTCGCCGCCGGTGCGGGTTGTCTATCCCGTAGCCGGACAGGTTGGGTCGGGCCGCGAGGAGCAGCACCGAGCAACCGCACAGCATCTGCTGTTGCGGTTCTCTCCTGGTGTGCCACAACATCGCGGTATCTCCTTACTCTGACAACGTCTGACAACCAGAGTAAGCGGCCCACTGCGATCCTGGCAACGGATTATTGAACGACTTTGCGAGATCGCTTTATTCGGTCCGACAGGTGCAGCAGATCCCCGATGATCCGGCTGAAGGCTGATGCCTTGGTAACGCACAATTCCGTGGTCCATGTGACCGGTCTGGGCGTCGCCTTGCATGGATCGCTGACCAGATCGGCGACACCGCAGTCGGTTCCCGATGTTGTCAGCCTGCTGTCCGCGCCGCTCCACCGGCCGCTGGTGTTGCCATAGGTGGCGAACAGGTCGGTCAGCTGTGCGCCGGTCATGCCACCGGCAGGAGGAGCGGCCGCGGCCCTGCCTTCGACGCCGACCAACGACGCCAACCCCATGACCGCGGCCAACCCCATCGCCACGACGCGCATAACTGCTTTCCCGACTCCCACATCGATCGGCATAAGGTACCAGCGGTCGATCGGTCCGTACAGTTTGGACAGGGTCAAGTCAGGGCGTTGAGCATCGCGGTGTAGGCGGATTTCGGTTGGATCGTCGCGTCGAAGGGCAGGGCATCACCGGGTGTCGGGGGATAGGTGCCAACGTCGGCGGGGTGCGGTCGGAGGCGTCGTACTCGTGCGTCTGGAAACCGATGCCGTGGATCGGCACGCCGCGGTCCTTGAGCCGTTTGACCAAGGCGTGCGGCCGCCGGAAAGGGGCCGCAGGGACCGTCCAGTCAGGAGTTCCGGAAGAAGCGCACCGCTCCCATCCAGGCGAGGACTGTCGTCACCAGGAACACGGCCAGATGCTGCACGCGCAGGCTGTCGCCGACCCACACATCCTCCAGCCCGGTCCGGAAGGCGGCCAGGGGCGTGAGGTCGCCGACCTTCGCCACCCAGCCGGGCAGGAACTGGGTCGGTACGTAGATGCCGGCAAGGAACGCCGACGGCGCGAAGACCATCCAGGTGATGCCTGAGGCGGCCCGCTGGTTGGGGATGACCGACGCCAGGAGCAGGCCGACGCCGAACAGCGACAGCACGCCCAACGACAGGACCACGACGAAGCCGGGCATGTTACGCGGCACGGACACGTCCAGAACGAGCATGCCGACTGCGCCGACGGCGATCAGCGACACAGCGAGCATCAGCAGGTTGGCGATGAGCTGCGCGGCCAGCAGCGCGGCCGGGCGCGCCGGTGTGGTGGCAAGCCGGCGCAGGACCCCCTTTTCCCGGTATGTACTCAGCACTACCGGCAGCATGAACCAGGCCAACATCGCGAACGAGAGGGTGAACGACAGTGAAGGCACCCAGGTATCGATGCCGCGCCGCCCGTCCAGCGCCGGGTCGGGCTGGTCGACGCCGGGGATCGAGCCGAGGCTGACCAGCAGGGCCATCGGGAGTACCAGGCCGAATGCGGTGGCGGACCAGTCGCGCAGATTGAGCTTCAGCTCCATCAGGGTGAGCCGTCGGATCATGGCGATGTTCATGGCTATGTTCATGGGTTAAGCCTCCATTTCTTCGATGCTCCGGCCGGTGAGGGCGAGGAAGGCGTCGTCGAGGTTCTTGCTGTCTTTGCCCGCCTGGGCGACGAGCCTGGCGGGAGTGTCCAGGGCGATCACGCGGCCGCCGTCGATGACCGCGACGCGGTCGCACAGCCGCTCCGCCTCCTCCATGAAGTGGGAGACCAGCACGACGGTGACTCCCCGGTCACGCACACTCTCGATCAACTTCCAGGTGACCCGCCGCCCGTTCGGGTCCAGGCCGGTGGTCAACTCGTCGAACACCGCGATCTTCGGGTTGCCGACCAGGGCCAGCGCGATCGACAGCCGCTGCTTCTGGCCGCCGGATAGTTTCTTGTAGGGGTGGTCGCGATGCTGGTCGAGGGTGAGCTCCTTGAGCAGGGCCGCCGGGTCCGCCGGACTCCGGTAGAAGGAGGCGTAAAGCTCAAGTGCCTCGCCAACCCTGAGTTTGTCCGGCAACTGGCCGTCCTGCAGCTGTACGCCCAGCCGCTCGCGCACCGGCCCGGGCTCGTGCTGCGGGTCGTGCCCGAGCACCCCGATCCGGCCGCGGGTGGGCTTGCGCAAACCGATCAGGCACTCCACGGTGGTCGTCTTGCCGGCACCGTTCGGGCCGACGATGCCGAAGATCTCGCCTTCGTTCACCGTGAACGAGATGTCCTCCACCGCGACCCGCTTGCCGTATCGCTTGTGCAGCTTGGAAACTTCGATGACTGTCATGCCAACGACGCTAGAAACCGCAGCGGCCCGCCGGTATGCGGCTGGCTGCCGGCCGGGGTGTAGCTAGCCCCACGGTTGGCGGGTGGCTGGGCACACTACACGGCAGGGTGTCTTTGCGGTCAGACTTGGGCGCATGGACAAGGTGCGCACCGCAGCAGTCGCCCCGCTCAAGGGGCTCGTGCTCGCTGCGCTGGCGCTGCCGGTCTTCGCCCACGGTCTGCTCACTCTGCTCTTGTGGGGACCGGTCCTGGTGCTCGGCCTGCTGGCGCTGGCGCCACCACCCATCCAGGCCAGCCGCCGCGTGACCAACCTCTGGCGGCGGCTGATCGGCGCCGTGACCGGCGTGGCGATCCCGGTACCGTACCGGCCACTGCCGCCACGCCCGGGCCCCGACGAAGACGGCGCCTACGTGCACGAAGACCACGTTTACAAGACCGCCCGAGCGCCATGGTTGTTCATCCGGCTCAGCGCATGGGCCGACGACCCGGCCAGCGGCCGCGACCTCGGCTGGATGCTTCTCTACCCCTTTGTCGCCGGCGCGCTGGCGGTCCTGCCCGCCGCTCTTATCGCCGCCGGGATCGCCGCGCCGCTGCTAGGCTATCCAATGTGGACGGTTGCAGCGGTCCCGCTCGGCCTGGCGGCCGGCCCGGCGCTCGTTCATCTGACCGGCGAATGGAGCCGGCGGCTGCTCATGCCGATACCACCGCGCAAGCTCGCCCGCAAGGTGGCACGCAAGCGTTGGGTCGAGGACAAGGGCCTGATCCTGGTGCGGGGTGCGGCGCTCGGCGGCCTCGCGCTGCTCGGCCTTCCCCTGCTGCTGATGTCGCTGGCCGGCCTGGTCCTCGGGATCGGGCTGGGAATGGTGTTCCTGCTGCCGCCTGCGCTGCAACACTTTCGCTGGCTGGCCAACCTGCGCCGGCAGCTCGCCCGGGACTGGTCCGGCGTTGACATCCCGGTGCCTTACCGGCTGCCACAGGAACTCGAGCGCCGCCCCGACGGGCGCTACCGCGTCGACCGGCAGCTGTTCAAATCCGAACGGATGGCCCGCTTCAACGCGCGCTTCGCGCTGATCTGGAAAGATCCGGCGAACTGGCGCGACCTGCTGTGGCTCGCGATCGACCCGCTCGTGGGCGGCCTGCTCGGCCTGGTCCCCATCCTGCTGGTGTGTTACGTGTGGGCGTGGACGTTCGCCGGGGTGCTGGCGCTGTTCGGCGTGCGACATGGCACGTGGTACGGCGCGGTGGCCGGTAATGTCGTAGCCGCGATCCCGGCCGGCGTCGTCGCGGCGGCGGTGGGTGTCTGGCTGGCCCCGCGGGCGCTGCGCTGGCACGGCTGGTGGACCAGCATCCTGCTGCGGCCAACCCGCGCGGCGCTCCTCGCCCAGCGTGTTGAGCGGCTGACCCAGACACGCACGGACGCCGTCGACGCGCAGGCCGGGCAGGTACGCCGGATCGAGCGTGACCTGCACGACGGCGCGCAGGCCCGGCTCGTCGCGATCGGGCTCACCCTCGGTGCGATCGAACGCCTGATGGAAACCGACCCGGCCGCCGCCCGGCAGCTGCTCGCGCAGGCGCGGGACACCTCGGCGGCCGCCCTCGGCGAACTGCGCGACCTCGTCCGTGGCATCCACCCGCCGGTCCTGTCCGAGCGTGGCCTCGGCGACGCCGTGCGCGCCCTCGCCCTCGACAGCGGCAAGCCGGTGCAGGTGCACGTCGACCTTCCGGGTCGGCCCCCGGCCCCGGTCGAGTCCGCCGCTTACTTCGCGGTCGCCGAGGCCCTCGCCAACGCCGCCCGGCACGCCGAGGCTGCATCGGTTATCATCGATGTGCGTCATCGCGACGGGGTGCTGCGCATGACGGTGCACGACGACGGCCAGGGCGGCGCCGATCCGGCGAAGGGGACCGGGTTGCGCGGCATCGAACGCCGCCTCGGTACCTTCGATGGGACGCTCGCGGTGCACAGCCCGCGCGGCGGACCGACCGTTGTCACCATGGAGCTGCCGTGCGCGTTGTCCTCGCCGAAGACCTCTACCTCCTCCGCGACGGCCTGACGCTCCTGCTGCGAAGCCACGGCTTCGATATCGCGGCAGCCGTCGACAACGGACCGGACCTGCTCGACGCGCTGCTCACCGAGCGCCCCGACGTGGCGGTGATCGACGTGCGGCTGCCCCCCACCTACACCGATGAAGGTCTGCAAGCGGCACTGGCCGCACGGCGCGAGATCCCGGCGCTGCCGGTGCTCATCCTTTCCCAGCACGTCGAGCAGCTGTACGCCCGGGAACTGCTCGCCGATGGCGCCGGCGCGATCGGCTACCTGCTCAAGGACCGCGTGCTCAACGCCGACCAGTTCATCGACGCCGTACGGCGCGTCGCCGCCGGCGGCACGGCGATGGACCCCGAGGTCATCGCGAAGCTCCTGGCCCCAAGGAAAGCGACCGCCGGCCGGGTGGCGTCGCTGACGCCCCGCGAGCGGGAGGTACTGGCGGAGATGGCCGAGGGTCGGTCCAACGCGGCCATCGGGCACAAGCTTTTCCTCAGCGAAAGCGCGGTCGGTAAGCACATCGCCAGCATCTTCGGCAAGCTCGACCTGGCACCGTCCGACGACGTCAACCGCCGGGTCCTGGCGGTGCTGGCCTACCTCAGCGAGTGAGCCGCCGCCAAGGGGGTCAGTGGCGAAGGAAGCCGGATTCGTAGGCCATGATGACGGCCTGGATGCGGTCGCGCGCACCGAGTTTGGCCAGCACGCCACCGACATGCGTCTTGACCGTCTCCACACCCAGGTACAACCGCGCCGCGATCTCGGCGTTGGTGAGCCCCTCGGCCATCAGGCGCAACACCTGCGACTCCCGCTCGGTCAGCCTGGCCGAGAGCGTGTCACCGGTCCGCGCGCCGAAATTCGCCGCCAGCTGCCGGATCGCCGCCGGGAACAGCAGCGAATCCCCTTGCGCCACAAGCTTCAGCGCCTGGATCAGCTCGGCCGGCCTGGCCCGCTTGAGCAGGAATCCGCTCGCACCCGCCCGCAGCGCCTCGTACACATACTCATCGTTCTGGAACGTCGTGATGACCACGACCTTCGGCGGCGGGGACACCTTCGAAAGCAGGTGCCGGGTCGCCTCGATGCCGTCAACGCGCGGCATGCGCACATCCATCAGCACGAGATCCGGTTTGAGCGATCGCACCTGCGACAGCGCCGAAACGCCGTCCGATGCCTCGCCGACCACCTCGAACTCAGGGTCGGCGGCGATGAGCACGCGCAGCCCGGCACGGATGAGCTCCTCGTCGTCGGCGACAAGCACCCGCCACGTCACGACGGCCCACCAAGCGGGAGTTTGACTTTCAAAACCCATTCCTCATCGGGTACCCCGAAAGCGAGCTCGCCCCGCAAGACGCTGACCCTTTCCCGGATTCCTTGCAGGCCCCGGCCGCCCGCGACGCGCGACGAACCGCGTCCCAACGGATTGCTGAGGGTCATCTCCAACTCCGCGTCCCGGATGTCAAGGCGCAGCCTGGCCGGAACCTGCCCGGCGTGCCGGATGATGTTCGTCAGTCCTTCCCGCAGGATCTGGTGCAGCTCGTGCGCGACCTGCGGCGGGATCCGGGTCTCGTCGCCCGCGACGGCCGCGTCCACCTGCAGGCCGGACCGGCCCAGGATGTGCCGCAGCCGCGGTGTCTCGCGGAGCATACCCAGCACATCGTCCAATTCAGACTGTGCCTCGCGCGCCGTCTCCTCGATGTGCGACAACGCTTTCCGGGCGAACTCGAGGTCGGTGTCCAGTACCGCCGAGGCCGCGCTCGCCTGCAGTATCACGACGCTGAGCGTATGCCCCACCGAGTCGTGCAGCTCGCGCGCCAGCCGGTTGCGCTCGGCTAGCTGCTCGGCGGTGCGCCGCAGGGTCGCGATCCGGTCGTGCGCCGAGGGCCCGAGCAGCGTGGGAGCCAAGCGCGCCAACGCTTCCCCGGCACCGACCGCGGCGAGCACGAGCCCGGCCAGCAGGGCGATCCCGGCGACCGGGGCGAAGCCGCCGAGCGCGTCGACCCACGGCGGGTGCTGCCGCCACCCCAGGTCTGCGGCGAACGGCATCAGCACCATGATGACGGCGGCGGGCGGGATGGCCAGCGTCATCGCACTGACCACCCCGCCCAGGCCCACGTGGGCCAGCCAGTAGAGGGCGACCCTGCCTCGGTCTCCGCGGCCGGCCGGATCCACCGCCTGCGCCCGGTCGCCGAGCATGGCGCGGGCCATCGGTACCTCGATCGTCCGCGCGAGCGGGAAGAATCCGGCCACCGCGGCGAGCGGCAGCGCGGCGGCGAAGTAGAGCAGGTCGGCGTTCACCACGCCCTCCATCAGCGACCGGTTGCTGCCGAGCAGCACCGTGACCAGCACGATGAACGGCATCAGCAGAGCCCCACCGATGATCAGGTAGAGCCACCGCCGCAGGATCCTCACCCTTCCACCTTGACAGATCCCCGGCTCAGCGACGTCGCGGCCACCATGCCGATGAGCATCCCCGCCAGCACGCGGGCGAAGCTCACCAGCCCCAGCGCGCTGTTGCCATTGTCGTTGAGCGGCGAATCCATCAACGCATTGACCGTGACCCACAGCCCCCAAGAAAAGTTGGTCGCCGAGCCCACCCACGCGAGCACCAGCGCGGTCCAGCTCTTGCGGGTCCGCATCATCATCAGGATCCCGGCGCCACCGGCCATCGACAGCAGCGCGAAGACCGTGTTCATCACCCGCGGGTAGAACTCGCCGTTCGTTGCCCAAGCCAGATGGGCCAGCCCCAACCCGAAGGCCATGACGGCACCGGTCGTCGCCAGCAGCCGCTGGATGGAGGTCTCCTCACCGTGCGGCAGGATGGGCCACCGGTCCCGGGTGTAGAGCGCGAACGCTGTCAGCAGCGCGATGCCCTGTGTGATGAACCCCGCGTAGACCATTGCGTAGACCCATGGCTGCACGATCCCGCCGTCCGCCGTGAGAAGGCTTAGCCCTTGTACCGCCGCCGCAACCACACTGATCGGGACTGCGATGGCGATTGTGGCCAGAAAGCCCGTCCCCACCCACATCGGGAACAGGACCAGCGGCGCCGGCAGGTGCCTGCCCCAACCGTGCGTCAACGCCAGGGCCACCGCGATGGCGGCCGCATCCATCGCGAACGTCGCGGCGTTGAGCGCGTCGAACTCGCCACTCACGGGCGTGTCCGGGTTGAAGCCGGTGGTACCGCCGGTGAGCCAGATCACCTTGAGCACGAAGTAAGGCACCGCCGCGGCGATCGCCAGATAACCGGCGGCAAAACGCAGAAGTCTCATGGCTCAAAGGGTTCCGGCGCCGTCTGCCGCGCACCTCACGTGCCGGAGGGAATGCACTCCCCCTCGCGGGGGAATATCCTCAAACATGAATCAGAAGATGTGGTTTGGTCTGATCCTGCTGGCCGGCTCATACGGGCAGCTTCTGCTGCCGCGCCGCCTGTTTGATCATCCGAGCCACTTCTTCTTTGGCTACGCCTTCATCCCGGGCAACCTGCTCGCGTGCTCGACCGCGCTTTTCGCGCTGGGCATCATCGTGCTCAGCGAAGGCGTTTGCGAGAGGTTCGGTGGCGCCTCCCTGTGGCGCTTCGCCACTCGCGAGCCGGGGCGCCTGGCGTGGCTCCCCCTGACCGCGGGCGCGGCCGGTCTGGCGTTTGAGTTCTTCGCGCAATGGCTGGGCAAGCTGTGGGTTTATCCATATTGGACAGTTTGGTTCTACTGCCTGGTCGTGCTGCCTGGTTTCGTCTTCTACTGGATCTCGATCGCGGAGAGCTACCTCGCGGTCAAGGCGGTCCTCGACGCCCATACCGGGCCACACCCGATCGGGCGCCCCCTGTTTCCCTTTGGTGCGCTTGGCTTCCTGGGAGCCTTATCGCTGGTCGCCGTCGCCTGGCTTTACCTGCGCTGGTATGCCGCCCACGGCGGATACGTCTTCATCGTGACGCGGCCCGCCCCAAGCGCTCCGCCCTTCGCCTACGTCCTGCTTGCCTTGCTTGGCCTCTGGTGTGTCGCCGAATGGGCCCTGCATCGCCGCGGCCGCCCGTCCCTGCTCCGCAGCGCGCTCGAACGCTATTGGAACCCTGCCGCCGCCATACTGGGCAGTTCGCTCGGGCTGGCAATGATCATGGAAACCCAGAACGCCGCCCACCGCTACTGGCTTTACACGCACTTCCCCGGCGCCGACCTGACCATGATGGGCGTCCAGCTCTCGGTGTTCGCCACCTGGCCGCTGCAGTACCTCGCCTTCCTGCTGCCGGCAAGCGTGCTCATGCCGTCCCTGGCGCCCCTGCTTTGGAAGCGGGGGTCAGCGGGCGGCGTGTGATCGGCAACGGCGTCGTGTTGCTGACACCCGACAAATATGGGTGGGAAACACCTACGTCGCTCGCGGGGCGGCATGGCACCCTCTTGGCGGGACACCTAGCCAGGATGCGTGGGGGGAGTGACCGAATTTGATCAAGAACGTCAAGCTGCGTGTGGCGCTGGCTCTGTCCGCTTTGGTGTTGGCGGTGGCGGGGGCGGCTAGCGCGGCGGTGGTGGTGGCGACGGCTGCCGGCCCGCCTCCGGCACCGCTTTGCGACGGGACCACCGATTACGACGAGTGCAGCGACGACTCCGATGGCGGTACCGGCAACGGCGCCTTGCCCACCGTCACGCCGTCGGCAGAGCCCGCGGGCTGACACCAGGGTCGCGGCCCGGCCGGGGCAGGGCCGGGCCGCGTGCGCCATCTAGCGTGACGATCAGAACATAGACAGTCGTATCGGCGGGGGAGCCCTGCGGGAGTAACCTCCTACAGGTGCATGGGGAGTCTCCGCTGGTCGTTGGCCGTGCCACCGAACTTGACAGGCTGGACGAAACACTTCGCCAGGCACGTGAAAACCGTGGTGGGGCCGTCTTTCTCGTCGGCGAGGCGGGGCTTGGCAAGTCGCGCCTGGCGCGGGAGTGTGCCGCCAGGGCAAGCGCCGCCGGGATGACCGTGCTTCGCGGTCGCGCGACCCCGGCCACGGCGACGGTTCCGTATCGCCCACTCGCCGAAGCCCTGTTCTCCCAGGCCCGTTCCGATGGTGTGCCCGATGACCCCGAGCTCGCACCGTACCGGCCGGCGCTGTCGCGGCTCATCCCCGAGTGGCGCAATGGCCAAGTCCTGGACAACGATGATTCGCCGGTGGTGCTGGCGGAAGGCGTGCTCCGCCTGCTCAGCGTGGTCGGGCAGGACCGGGGCGCTCTTGTCTGCTTGAGCGACCTGCACGATGTGGACACCGAGACCCTTGACATCGTCGAATATCTGATCGACAACCTCGCTGACCAGCCCGTGATGCTTCTGGTGAGCATGCGGTCGGTGCCTTCCCCGGCCCTCGCCCTGGCCCGGCGCAGCGTCCAACACCGGGTCGGCACTCTGATGGAGCTGCGGCCGCTGACCGGCGGTGAGGTGTGCGAGATGGCCGCGGCCTGTCTCAGTACACCCGTCGAGTCCCTACCGGAAGCGGTGAAAGACTGGTTGATCCCGATCGCCGAAGGCAACCCGTTCGTCGTCGAGGAGATGCTTCGGGGGATCATCGACGCCGGTGTGCTGACCCGCTGCGGCGACGGCCAGGAGTGGAAGATGGCCGGCGACCCGCAGGTCGATGTGCCGACCACGGTGGTGGCCAGCGTGTCGGACAGGGCACGGCGCCTCGGGCCGCGTTGGCACCGGGCGCTTGAGGCCGCGGCGGTCATAGGCCGGCGCTTCCCGCTCGACGTGCTGGGTCAGGTTAGCGGGTTGGAACCCGCCCAGCTGTACGCGCTGGTGCGCGCCGGGGTGCATGCGCAGCTTCTTGAGCCGTCACAGACCTCGCCCGACTGGTACATGTTCCGCAGCGCGCTGACGGCCGAAGCGTTGTCCAGCACGCTGTTGCCGGACGAGCGGGCGGTGATATCCGCCGCCGCGGCCGACGCCGTGCAGGCGGCCTCCCCGGACCTGCCCGGCGAGCGGTGCCAGCTGGTGGCGTCGCTGCGGCTGGCGGCGGGCGACACCCTGGAGGCCGGGCTGCGTTTCGCACAGGCGGGCCGCCGGGCGCTGGCCGATGGCATGGCGGGATCGGCCGTGCGCGTGCTCTGCCAGGCGCTGGACCTCGTCCCGGAGGCCACGCACGCCAATGAGCGCGCCGACATCCTCGCCTCGCTGCTTTACTCCTTGGCAGAGGCCGGTGACGTCGAGCGCGCGCTGCGGCTCGGCGCCGACCTCACCGGCTCCGTCCTGCTCGGCCCACGGCGCCGGGCGGAGCTGCACACCAGGCTCGCGTGGGTGTGTGTCGTGGGTGGACAGTGGGCCACCGCGACCGAACAGGTGTCGATGGCCCGGGCGCTGCTCGGCCCGGAAGGGTCAGCGGTGGACCTGGCGTCGGTCGACGTGGTCGAGGCCCACCTGCTCACGCTGGGCGACACGGTGGGGGAGGACCGGGCGGCGCGAGCGGAGAAGCTGGCGTTGCGGGCGGCGCGCACCGCCGAAGAGGCGCCGCTGCCGGCAGTGGCGTGCCAGGCGCGCCAGCTGCTGGCCCTGCTTGCCAGGCGGCGCAGCTTCGACGACGCCGATGTGCACCTGCGCCGGATGCTGGAGACCGCGGACCAGTACGGCTTGTCCATCTGGCGCCTACGGGCGCACATCCGGTTGGCCACCAACGAGTTGATGCGTACCGGCCAGGCCGACCAGCTCCTCCAGGCACGCCGCGCGGCGCTCGACCTCGGCGTGATCACCGCCGGGCTTCAGGCCGACGCCACGTTCGCGATACAACAGGTGCTTTACGGCCAGTTCGAGGAGGCGGAACGGCTGGCCGGCAGGATCTTCGAGGCGACGGCGCGCATGCGCCAGGTGGGGGAGTCGCAGTTCGCCGTCGTCATCAAGATAGCCGCGGCCGCGCATCAGGGGCGCCGTGACGAGATGCGCCGCGAGATGGCCCTGTTTCGGCGCCTCGGCGGGGAGCAGTCCTTCCACGTCCCGATCGTCTTCGGCCACCGGGCGATCTGCGCGCTGCTCGGCGAGGACCGGCCGGGAGCCGAGGCCGAGATGGCCCGCATCCTTGAGTGGGAGCAGACCCACCCCACGATCTACTACCAGTCCGGACGGTATGGCCTGGCGCTGCTCCTGGATGCGCTGGCCGGCCGGACTAATCTGCATGGCTTGGCCAAGGTGTGTGCCATGCCCGCCGCCGGTCTGCGGTGGAACCGGCAGTTCGGGCTTGCGGCCGAGGCGGTGCTGCTTGGCAGGCGCGGTGATGCGGACAGCGCCGGCACTGCAGGCAGAGCCATGTCGTGCGCGCTCGAATCGGCCGCCCCCTTCCCGGTGGCCCGGCACCTGCTGTTGCGGCTGGTGGCGGAGGCGGCCCTTGACGACGGTTGGGGTGAGCCGGTGGCGTGGTTGCGCGCGGCCGAGGAGTACTTCCACACCGCCGATGTGGCGCCCGTCGCGGGTGCCTGCCGGGCGCTGCTACGCCGGGCCGGTGTGCGGGTGATGCAGCGGCGCTCAGGCAGCGACGCCGTCCCGGCGCAGTGGGCCGAAAGAGGCGTCACCGTAAGGGAATTCGAGGTGCTGAGGTTGCTCGCCGAGCGGCGGCCCAACCCGGAAATCGCGCGCTTGCTATACATATCGCCGCGCACGGTCGAGAAGCACGTCGCCAGCCTGCTGGACAAGCTGGACAGCCCGGATCGCAACGCGTTGTCGGCGCTTGTGGCGTCGCGGGGCCTATAGCCGGTACCCGTCAAAGAAAAACATGGGTCAGGGTTACCCATGCGTGGACCGGCCGGTCCCCGGCATTGTCGTCGCCGAGGCGGGCAACACCGCTCCGCCCCGGACACGACATGCCGAAAGGTGGTGAATCTTCGTGATGAACGACGTTCTTGCTCTCGCTGAGCTGGGTGCCGACCTGGAGACCCAGGGGTTCCTGGGCATTTACAGCAGCAGCGGCAACAGCAACGACTCGAACAACTGTGGCAGCAACCAGAGCGAGGGTTGCTAGTCCGATCCCACAGCCGGCCCGGAACCGCGGCGTTCCGGGCCGGTGCCCACCATTGCCGATCCGGAGAACACCATGCGCCCGTACGCGTTCCACCGTGGCTACACACTTGCGGACCCCAGATTCTATGACGACCTCGGCCACTTCATCGCCGAAGGCAACCTCGAGCGCCGGGTCAACGGCCTGAGGTCTTCAAAGGTCTCGACGGTCCGGCGGGGACCGTGGATCGTCTGCCGGCCCGATGGCCCGCCGCTGGCCGAGCACGGCTGGAAGATCCACGTGTCGACGGTGCCGGACCACGCCGAGCGGGCGCTGGAGATAGTGCTGCGGGAGTTCGAGCGCGGCCCGTTCCACTTCAAGGCCCTCAGGGATCGGCGCCTCGTCGTCGCCGCGACCTCGCGGTGGTGGCAGTCCGGTCAGGTCGGAAAGGTCATCGTCATCTATCCGCCGTCGGCGGACGAGTGCCGCTCGATGCTTGAGCGCCTTGCGCCGGCGCTTGACGGGATCGAGGGGCCCTACGTCCTGACCGACCGCCGGTACCGGGATTCCCCTTGCCTCTACTACCGTTACGGCGGCTTCGCGAGCGAATCGAAGGTCGCCCAGGACGGTACCAAGACATCGATCCTGCGCGGGCCGGACGGGCAGGAGTGGCTCGACGACCGGTCGCCGGGCTACCGCAAGCCGCCGTGGGTCGAAGAGCTCTTCCCGCAGGAGGAGCCGGCCAAGCCGACCTCACGCGACATTCACGGCTACCGCATCGCACGGGCGCTGCACCACACCGGAACCGGCGGCCTCTACCTGGCGGAGCGCATCGCCGATGGCACGGCCGTGGTGCTCAAGGAGTCGCGGCCGAACACCGCGTTCGCCACAGATGGATCGAGCGGCCAGGTACGGTTGCGGCGCGAATATGAGACTTTGAAAGCATTATCTGGTACCGGTGCCGGCCCCGAGGCGATTGACTTTTTTCAGGAGTGGGAGCACTTTTTCCTGGTTCAGGAGTTCTTCGACTTCGGCCCGCTGACCACGTTCCTGGCCGCCCGAAACCCGTTGGCGCATGGGGATCTGACCCCGGAAAGCCTCGCGACCTACCGGACCCAGTCCGAGACGGTGCTCGCCAACCTGCGCCAGGCGATCGGCGCCTGCCACGAGCGCGGCATCTGCTACGGCGACGTGTCGCTGACCAACGTTCTCGTCGAACCGGAGACGTTCCGGGTCCGCCTGGTGGACTTCGAGTCCAGCAAGCCTCTTGACGAGTGGCACGGCGATACCCCGGCGTCGCCCGGGTTCCGGCCCCCGCCCGGCTCGCCGGCCTGGGAGGACCCGCGCAAGTTCGACGAGTTCGGCGTCGCCTCGGTCGAGCTGGCAATGATCTCACCGCGCAACGTCCTGCGTGAACTGAACCCCGAGGCGCTTGCCCGCTCCACCCGCCACGCGGCCGCGATGCTGGGATACCCGCTGGGGAATCTGCTGGAGCGGCTGGAACTGCCCGCCGGCGACGAGAGCCTGTTCGACGTCGACCTGATGGTAAAGGAGACGGTGCGATTCATCGAGGGCACGCTCACACCCGATCGCGACGACCGGCTGCTCCCGGCGGCTCCCGATGTTTACGTGACCAATCCGTGGTCCGTGGCGTACGGCGCGGCGGGCCTGGTGCGCGGTCTGCACCGGCTCACCGGGCAGGTCCACCCCGCCGTGCAGGACTGGATGCAACGGCACACCGACGGGCTGGACGCGCTGCCGCCAAGCCTCTACTTCGGACTCGGCGGCGTCGGATGGACGCTTCTGGACGCGGGATCGGCAGCGCAAGGCCTGGAACTCATCGACCGGGCAAGCCGTGCGCCGGTTGCGGAGTTGCCCGCCAACATCGCCGAGGGAAGCGCGGGCGTCGGGCTTTCGTGCCTGGCGGCATGGCAGCGAACCAGCGACGACGGCTGGCGCGAGAAGGCAACCCGCGTCGGGGAGCACCTCATCGAGACGGCGCGCGACTCCGGCCTCGGCCTGTACTGGCCGCAGGAGGGGGAGAGGCGGCATCCGCTCGGATACGCCTACGGCTCCTCGGGTGTCGCGGCGTTCCTGCTCTACCTGCACCTCGCCACCGGCGAATCGCGGTTGCGGCGGGTCGCCCGGCGCGCCCTGGACTTCGACCTGAGCCAGCTGACCACCCGGGCGACGACGGGTATCGGCCTACCGGGCCACGCGGACGAACAGCTCCTGGAACCCTACTGGCAGCGCGGTTCGGCCGGCTTCGGCGGGGCGCTGGCAAGGTTCTGCCGCGTGACCGGCGACGAGAAGCTACGGTCCACATTGGATCATCTTGTCTACTGCACCTTGCAGGGCAACGCGATCAACCTCGGTCTGTTCAGCGGGATGGCCGGCATCGTCAACTTCGCCCTCGACTGCCACCACGTGCTCGGCGGGACGGGCTACCGCCAACTGGCCACCGGCATGGCCGACGACATCATGTCGATGGCCTGCCCGCAGCCGGAAGGGCTGGCCTTCCCCGGGCACGGGCTGTTGCGGTACACCAACGACTTCGGCACCGGCAGCATGGGCATCGCGCTGCTGCTCGACCGGCTGCACCGGGGCGGTCCGGACTTCAACTACACGCTCGACGAGCTGCTGCCGGAGTCCGGCCATGCGTGACGATGCGCTGTCGGTGATCGTGTGCGGCGCGGCGTCGGCGTTGTCGGTGCACGAATACCTTTCCCGGCTGCGCCAGCACAGCCCCGTACCCCTGCGGCTGCTGCTCACGCACAACGCGACGCGATTCGTGCAACCGTCCGCCCTGCGCTGGTACGCCGACGAGATCTACGCCGCCGATTCCGCGGAGCTCAACCCGACGGAGTTCGCCCTGCGGTCAAGGTGCGTCGTGGTCCTGCCCGCCACGGCCAACATGCTGGCGGCGGCCGCGCTAGGGCTCGCCGCCACCCCCGCGCAGACGGTGTTGCTCTCGGCGCCGGCCCCGATCCTCTTCTTCCCCGGCATGAACCGCGTGATGTGGGAGCGGGAACCCGTCAAGCGGCATGTGACCACCTTGCGCGGCGATGGCCACATCGTGGTCGACCCGCACGAACGGGAGATCTTCGAGTTCTGGCGGCAGGAGATCACCATCGGCACGGCGCCCCCGCCCGCCGACCAGGTCGTGAAGATCGTAATGTCGCGGCTGGAGTCCAGCGATGAGTGAGGCCGGCACCCTGGGCCCGCTGCGGCGGCCCGACTTCCGGCGATTCTGGATCGCCCACGGCATGTCGGCCCTGGGCTCGAACCTGACCGGCCTGGCGCTGCCACTGCTCATCCTCGACCAGACCGGCTCGCCGATCCTGGCCGGTCTGGTGGGGACGCTGCGGATGCTGGCCTACTTGATGGTGCACCTGCCGGCGGGAGCCTTGGCGGACCGGCTTCGCAGGCGGGCCGTGCTGCTCTTCACCGATGCGGCGCGGGCGTTGCTGATACTGGTCATCGGCGTGACCCTCGTCATCGACCGGCCGCTGCCGATCCCGGCGCTGCTTGCCCTGTCGGTCCTGGGCACCCTGCTGTCCTCGCTGGCCGACCCGGCTGGGCAGGCGGCCACGCGACACATCGTCGAGAAGGACCAACTGCCCTCGGCGCTGGCACTGGGCACGATGCGAGCACAAGCCATCAACCTGGCGGCGCCGATCCTCGGCGGAATCCTGTATCAGGCATGGCCCGCACTGCCGTTCCTCGTCGACGCCGCCACGTTCGCCTTCTCTTTCCTTCTGGTGAGCCTCATCCGCAGCCCGCTTGGCGGCGGCGGTCCCGCGCTCGGCGGGACGCTGATCGACGACATCCTCACCGGAATCCGGTTCACCTGGAACTCCAGATTCCTGATGCTGTTCCTCACCTGGGCGGCGCTGGCGAACTTCGCCACGGCCGGCATCACCTTCGCGCTGGTGCTCATTGTGCAACCGAGCGGGGCCACCACCGTGGGCATCGCGCTCGCACTCGTCTCCGTTGGGGGCATGATCGGTGCCAGCCTGGCCCCGCGGGCCAGCCGGTTGCGGTCCCAGATGCTCGTACCCGTGATCGCCGGTCTGAGATTGCTCATCACGTGCGTCATGGTGATCCGGCCTGCACCGGCCGTCCTGGCCGTAGGCATGACACTCATCGCCCTGCTCGGACCGGCCGCTTCGGTACCCCTCAATGCTTATGTCTTCGATATAGTCCCGGACCATTTGATGGGCCGGGTGCAAAGCTCGATGACGTTGGTGGGTGGGGCGCTTTATCCTTTCGCGACACTGGTCACCGGGTGGCTCATGCAGCAGACGTCTGCCCAAGGGGCGATGGGCTTTCTCGCCGCGGTGCTGACGGTTGTCTTCGGCCTGTCGCTGATGCCCGGACTGAGGACCCTTGACATGCGTAAGTCGCCGGTTCTGCAGACGTAGGCCCTCCCCGGTACGGTCGGCCAGCGGCTGCGCCCTCGAGAAGTCCTCGACTGATAAAGGTTGGTTCGAGGCACAGCCAAGCTGAAAGAAGATTGACAATCCACGACACGGCATTGGGCAGGTACCTGAGCCGCGAAGCGATGCGACCACGTTGGTCTGCGAAAACCGTTCCAGCCCTGACGCGGACGCGTGGCGAGTATTCGGTCCGCGAGACGGTCGACATTGGACCCACGGGATGGCATCGTGCCGGTCATGGCGACGGATGCCGACACCGCGACCACGGCTGAGCCCGAAGCACGCAGTAGCCGCCGCGAGCGGGTCGGGTGGTACCTCTACGACTGGGCCAACTCGGCCTTCTACACGACGGTCGTCGTGGCGTTCATCGGGGCCGTACCTGACCGAGCTGGCCAAGTCGGCCAGCGGCTGTGTCGGTGACGAGGCCTGCCGGACGGCCACCATCGACGTGTTCGGGTTCCAGCTGGCCGTGGGTTCCCTCTTCCCGGCCGCCATCTCGGTTTCGGTGGTGCTCAACATCCTGCTGTTGCCCATTGTTGGGGCGATCGCCGACCGGTCGGCGCACAAGCGGCGGCTGCTCGCGCTGACCGCGTACATCGGGGCGGCCGCGACGACCGCGTTGATCTTCGTGGAGGGGGAGAGGTACCTGCTCGGCGCCGCGTTGCTCGTCATCGCCACGATGGCCTTCGCGTCCAGTGTCGTCGTCTACAACTCGTTCCTGCCCCAGCTGGTCGATGAGGACCGCCGCGACCAGGTCTCCAGCATCGGGTGGGCCATCGGCTACCTCGGCGGCGGCGTGCTGCTGCTGCTCAACCTCGTCGCGCTCGCCGTGCTTGAGGACCGCTACGGCACCGGTATGGTCGTGCGGTGGTCGATGGCCTCGGCCGGGATCTGGTGGGGTGTCTTCACACTGTTCCCGCTGCGGTGGCTGAAGGACCGGCCTGCCGCCGGTGCGGTGTACGCCACCGGCGGCGTCATCAGCCAGGGCTTCCGGCAACTTTTCCACACCGTGCGGCACCTCCGGGCGTACCCCTTGACCTTGTTCTTCCTCGGCGCCTACCTCGTCTACAACGACGGCATCCAGACCGTGATCAACCTGGCCGGACAGTACGGCATCGAGGAGCTGAAGCTCGGCCAGACCACCCTCATCATCACGATCCTGATCGTGCAGTTCCTCGGTGTCGCCGGTGCGCTGGGTCTGGGTCGGCTCGCCACGCGGGTCGGCGCCTGGAAGACGATCCTGCTCAGCCTGGCACTCTGGATCGGCATCGTGCTGGCGGCGTACTGGCTGCCGAAGGAGGCACCGGTTCAGTTCATGATTCTGGGCGCGGCGATCGGCGTGGTCATCGGCGGGAGCCAGGCGTTGAGCCGTTCGCTGTTCAGCCAGCTCATCCCGCGCGGCAAGGAGGCGGAGTACTACAGCTTCTACGAGATCAGCGACAAAGGTACGGCGTGGCTCGGCCCGGCGGCGTTCGCGCTGGTGTTCCAGCTGACGCACAGCTACCGGCTCGGTATCGTGTCGCTCATCGTGTTCTTCGTCGCCGGCTTCCTGCTGTTGCTGGCCGTGCCGATCCGCCGCGCGATCCTGGCGGCGGGGAATACACCGCCGAGGGTCCTGTAGCTCATTAGGACCCGCCGTGGCGGGCCGGATCGCCGGACCGGGCCAGGAGCATGCCCGCCTCGCACCGCGCACCACGCACCGAAGATCATTCGGGAGCCGGCACGCGCCCGTGGCGGCTGGTATTAGCCCAAAGGACACGTTCCGTTTTGCGGTCTTTGTTTTATGGGAAAGGCTGTTTGACCCCGGATCCACCTGGCGTTCGGGCCTAACGTCGTGCGCCGGAGTCCGGTTTGCCCGGAATAGAGAAGTAAACGCGAGGTGAACAGACCGTGGTTGAGAGTTCGAAGATCCGCCCGGCGACACGCAAGAGTGCCGCAAAGGCTGCCGCTCCATCGCAGACCGCGCCGTCCCAAACCGCGCCGCCCGAAACGCCCTCACCGGCAAAGGGTGGCGTTGACATCCCAGTCCCCGTCATCGGTGTCCGCCAGGTGCACGTGGGAGCCCCGCACCTGCCGCATGTCGACCTTTCCTCTCAGGGCTTGGCCGGCCTGCAGCGGACGGTCCGCGACAAGCTGCCGGAACCTGAACAGTTAGTCTACTATGGAGGCCTCGGCGCCCTAGCCGCGTTCGGGGTCGTGTCGTGGCCGGTGGCCGCGGCCATCGGCGCCGGCGTCTGGGTGGCGCGCCGCGCCCGTTCCGGGCCGGAAAGTTCCCAGTCGGCAAGTTCCGGGTCGTAGGCGCGATGCTTGTCAAAAGAGCCGCGCGGTTTGTGTCCGCGCTGGCCCGCGATGCCGTGCGCGCCGCCAGGGATCAAGTCATGGGCCGCCGGGTTTGGGTACTCGGCGGCCGAGCTCATATCGAGGCTCGGGGCGCGCATCACATGGACATCCCGAGCGCCTACCCGGCAGACCTGGAGCGGCGCGTCGCCGCCGTGGAAGGGGTCCGCTGGGCGGCCGTCAACGGGATCCTGGGCGATGTCATCGTCGAGTTCGAGCCGGGCGTGACGGATGTCGAGCGGCTACGTGAAGCGGTCGCCAGCGTGGAGCGGGAACACGGCATGTCCGGCCGCCGCAGGGACCGGCCGATGCATCCCGCCGCCTTCGAGCCGGTCCTGGACGAGCTGTTTGAGCTGGTCGGTGACCTCGCCGGATCGGCGATCGGTCTGGTCGGCCGGATGGCCCCGAGGTTTGCCGCGCCGCCGGAGGCGATGGCGATCCTGTCCCTGGTGGACCTGGTACCGCGGTTGCGGCGGACACTGGAGGCCCGCTTCGGCCGGACCAGGGTCGAGCTTGCGGTGTCGCTGGCGGGATCGATGCTTGGCGCCGCGGCACAAACACCGCTGTCCTCGCTCGCGGATGCGGCGCTGCGCGCGGTGGAGCTGCCGGCCGCCTTGGCGCGCCGCGAGGTGTGGGAGCGCCGAGCCGTGGAGCTGGCCGGTGATCAGGAGCTGGCACGAGCCGCCGCTCAGGCGGCGCCGGGCACCCGACCAATGGAGCTGCCCGACGGGCCCGTCGAGCGGTATCTGGGAGTGGCCCGCTGGGTCGCGGGGCTCGGGGCGGGCGCGCTCCTGGCGACCGCGGGCGTGCGCAGGGCGGCGCGAGCGGTGGCGATCGCCGCCCCCAAGGCCGCCAAGTTCGGGACCGACGCGTACGCCGCCGAGCTGGGCCGCATCCTCGCCTCCCGCGGGGTCGTGGTGCGTGATCCGGGCCCGCTGCGCCTGCTGGATCGTGTCGACACCGTGGTCATCGACGCTCCGGCGCTGAGCGGCGGCCACTCCGGCGAGCTTGATCCGTTCACCGGCGCCATTGTCGCGGCCGCCCACGAGGTGGGCCGCGTCGTAGTGGCGCCGATCAGCTCAGGCCTGGCGGAACGGATCGGCGCGGATGAGGCGGTGGCGGGCGGATCGCACCTTGCCGCTTCGGTGCGGGAGCTACAACGGCAGGGCCACGTGGTGGCCCTGATCGGCACGCGCAACGATCCGGCCTTCGCCGCCGCGGACTGCGGCATCGGGCTCATCACCGCCGGGCAGCGGCCGCCCTGGGCCGCCCACCTGCTGTGCGGGCCCGGGCTCACCGACGCCTGGCTGATCCTGCGCGCGATGGTCACCGCCAGGAGGTGCAGCGACCGCGGCGTCCGGCTCGCCTTGCTGGGCGCGGCCGCGGGTACCCTGGTCGGGCTCTTCGGGCCGGCGCGGGGCGCGGGCCGGCGCGGCATGCTGCCGGTCAGCGCCGCCGGGCTGGTCAGCGTTGCGGCTAGCGTCTGGACGACTAACCGACTGGCGCACAAGCCCATTCCGGTCGTCGGCGATGCCACCCCGTGGCATGCCCTGCCGGTCGACGAGACCCTGCGGGAGCTCCGGACGGTCCTATCAGGACTGTCTGATGAGGAGGCGACCAGGCGCCGCAGCGCCGGCGCCGAGGAAGACGAGAGCTCCGAGAACATCCTCAGCGCGACGATGTCCGAATTGGATACACCGCTCACGCCTCCGCTGGCGGCGGGCGCGGGCATCTCGGCGGCAAGCGGTTCGCCCCTTGACGCGGGACTGGTCGCGGCGGTGATGCTCGGCAACGCGATACTGGGCGCGGGGCAGCGCCTCTCGGGCAGCCGCGCCGTGCGGCGCCTGTTGAGCGCCGAGGCTCTCAAGGCGCGCTTGCGGCGCAAGGGCCGGGAGACCATCTCGGCCGCGACCGAGCTTGTACCGGGAGACATCATCGCGTTGCAGTCAGGCGATGCGGTACCCGCCGATTGCAGGCTCGTCGAGGGAAGCCACCTCGAAGTCGACGAGTCGAACCTGACGGGTGAATCGCTGCCGGTCGGCAAGGATCCGGCGCCGACATCGGCCGGAGCCGTCACGGACCGGTCAAGCATGCTTTACGCGGGAACAACGGTGGTCGCGGGAACGGGAATCGCCGTCGTGGTCGCGGTCGGGCGCTCGACCGAGGCCGGGCGCAGCGCCACTGCCGGCGAGGGAGGCGAAGCGCCAGGCGGGGTGGAGGCGCGGTTGCGCGAGCTGACCGCGGCATCGCTACCCGTCGCGGTCGGTGCGGCAGCTGCGGTGATGGGCGCGGGCCTGCTGCGGGGGCGGCTGTCCGAGAGCATCGGTTCGGCGGTGGCGCTGGCCGTCGCCGCGGTACCGGAAGGCCTGCCCTTCGCCGCGACGGTCGCCCAGCTGTCGGCCGCACGCCGCTTGTCGCACCGCAATGTGCTTGTGCGGACGCCGCG
>Ga0075421_100001289_pt1 | contig 28983 bp, 16 predicted proteins | sample SoiMetdeltSBSDD5_FD_75292 | JGI IMG/M metagenome (GOLD analysis project Ga0075421, IMG submission 75292) | Bulk soil microbial communities from a Populus tree surrounding site in Tennessee, USA - Soil MetaG P. deltoides SBSDD5 | ecosystem: Environmental > Terrestrial > Soil > Tree plantation... | reverse complement strand
CCACGCCAAGCTCTGGCATGCGCTCGGCGAACCAGAGGTACGTGGGGTGGCGAAGCAGTGGCTCTCGATCAATCGACGGCTCTACACCGTGCCTGGATTCGCTCCTCGCTGAACCGCACATGCGAGCAGCGGCACGCCGGCGTGCGGATCTGCCGCAAGTCTGCAACCGCACGGGCGCCATCTTATGTCGCTGGCCGCGAGCTCGGGCGAGCAAGGGTGGCCGGGTGGCGGTTTGGGCCGCTGCTTAGCTTGTTCTTTAACCTCTGTGTCTCGGTCGCGTAATGGTCCTTTGTGGACTCGGCGTGTCGTGGAGACAATGGGCGGCCACCGTCTGATGATCCTTCGGTTCCCTGACAAGGACCGAAGAACAGGACGGTGGCCGTGGCCACGATTGTGGAACATGTGGGCGGGCTGGTGTTGCCCGACACGCCCGCCGGTGGTGCGGCCGAGACGCCGGCGACGGTGCTGGCGGACTTCCGGTGGGAGTTCTACCGGTGCCTACCGCGTCGGGCGGACGCGTTGTTCGAGCTCACCGACGCGCTGTTGTGCGCCGACGGGCCGGTGACCAGCCTGGTCGGTCTGTCGCTGGCCGGCGAGCACCGCCGCGGTCATGGCGCCCTGTACGACGGGATCAACAGCGGCCGTATCGACCTGGCCCGGCTACGGAGGAGCCTGGCCGCGTTGCCGTTGCCGCGCACGAGCGACGGGCGGATCGTGCTGGCGGTCGATGTCAGTAACTGGCTGCGTCCGAACGCGTCAACCTCACCGGATCGGTTGTTCTGCCACGTTTACGGCCGCGGCAAGGGCCAGCTGATCCCGGGCTGGCCGTACTCGTTCGTCGCCGCGCTGGAGTCCGGCCGGACCTCGTGGACCGCGATTCTGGACGCGGTGCGGCTGGGCCCTACCGACGACGCCACCAAGGTGACCGCCGATCAACTGCGCGCCGTGGTCGGGCGGCTGATCAGCGCCGGACACTGGCGACCCGGCGACCCGGCGACCCGGACATCCTGATCGTTGCCGACGCCGGCTACGACCTGGCCCGGCTGGCGTTCGTGCTTTCTGACCTGCCGGTCGAGCTGCTCGGCCGGATCCGCGCCGACCGGGTGTTCCGGCTACCCAAACCTGCCCGAGTGCCGGGCACCAACGGCCGTCCACCCAAACACGGGCCCGAGTTCGCGCTGGATGACCCGGACACCTGGCCGTCCCCGCAGCACACGACGACCACCGAAACCACCCGCTACGGCACCGCCCAAGCGGCCGGCTGGGACCGGCTGCACCCACGGCTGACCCGCCGCACCTGCTGGATCGACCACGCCCAGGACCTGCCGGTCATCGAAGGCACCCTGATCCGGCTGCAGGTCCAGCACCTGCCCGGCGACCGCGATCCCAAGCCGATGTGGCTGTGGTGCTCACGTACCGGCGCCACCGCCGCAGACGTCGACCGCTGGTGGCAGTCGTTCCTGCGCCGCTTCGACCTCGAGCGCACCTTCCGGCTGTTCAAGCAGACCCTGGGCTGGACCCGCCCGAAGATCCGCACCCCGCACGCCGCGGACCGCTGGACCTGGCTGATCATCACCGTGCACACCCAGCTGCGCCTGGCCCGACCCCTGGCTGCCGACCTGCGTCGCCCCTGGGAACGCCCCGCCGCACCCGGCCGGCTCACCCCCGCCCGGGTCCGTCGAGGGTTCCGGAACATCCGTCCGACGACCACCTGCCCAGCCAGCGCACCGAAACCCGGCAAACCTGGCCCTGGACGGCCACCCGGATCACGCAACCACCGACCCGCACCCCGCCACGACGTCGGGAAAACCGTCAAACGCGACCTGAGCATCACCGCGCGCCAGCAGCAAACAGGTTAAAGAACAAGCTTAGAGCCTGTTCCTGAACTCACGTCGTGCGGGCAAGACGGCGACTGGTGATGCGGATCATGCTCCAGCGGACCATGGCTTCGTGGTGGGCGGGCAGGCGTTCGTAGTCGCGGGTGCAGCGGCGGTGTCGGATGATCCAGGCCAGGGTGCGTTCCACGACCCAACGTCTGGGCAGCACGACGAACCCGGTCATGTCGTCGGAGCGTTTGACGATCTGCAGGACTGCAAACTCGACAACGGTGCACCGAGGACGGAGAACTGGCCGGATACGCCATGGGATCTGGTGTGCGACCCGTCGTGCCCTGGCGACACGCCCATGACGTTCTTCATCACCACACGCCTGACACAGATCACCACCCGAGTGAGCGACGGGGGCGCCTACCGCACCGTGGGCCGGTGGGACCTGGCGCACGAGTTCCCGTCGACGGGGAACAGCACCTCACCGGTGTTGTGGTTGTCCTCGATCACGCGGACGGCGTTCTCGACGTAGGGGTTGACGGCGTTCCCGGCGGTGACGTTCGGGGGCACGAAGATGGCGAACCGGGCGTTCTTCGACCCGGCGGCGAGCACCGCGCCGCAGCGGTACCGGCTGACGGTGGTCAACACGGAGACCGGCGGGCAGCTGCGGATGTCCTACAGCGCCCCGGCGCCGGACTGCGCGGCCGGGCAAACGCCACCGTCGCCGCACAGCAACGGCCGCCGCTGCTTTCCGCGCGGTACCGGCAGCGGGCAGACCTGGTGGCACAAGTACCTGCTGACCCAGGTGGTCGAGCGGGACCTGGTCGGTGGCTCGCCGGATGTGGTGCACAGCTACACGCTGTCCAACACCGGTGCGTCCACGTCGGTGAAGTGGGCGTTCGCCGGGGGCGCGGCGGTGTGGGGGGCATCGCTGGGTAACCGGACCTGGTCGGAGTGGCGCGGCTGGCCGCGGGTGACGGTGACGACCGGTACCGGAACGCTCCGCACCCAGCACGACTACCTGTACTTCCGCGGCCTGCTCGGCGACCGCGCGGACCCGTCCGGCGCGACCCGCAGCTCCACAGTGGATGACGACATCTTTGGGTCGACGTTTAGCGATAGCGCGTGGCGGGCCGGCCAGCTGTTCCAGATGCGCACGTTCGACGTGGCGGGCGGGACGCCGGTGGAGCTGGTCCGGTGGGCGCCGATACAGATCAACACCGGGAGCCGGACGGTGTCGTCGGTGTGGCCGACCACATTCCGGTCCTACATCACGCGGCACAGCCAGGAGCGGTCGTGGGAGTGGAACCCCGACACCGCCTCCTGGGCGATCAGCGACTATGCCAACTACACGTGGGACGATCTGGGCCGGGAAGTCTCGGCACAGGACGAGGTGCGCGGCACCTGCACCCGGACGACGTACTCGGATAACACTAGCAAGCGGCTGCTGGAGTCGGTCAGCCGGGAACAGACCGCTCGGGGCACGTGCGCGGACGCACCGGCGATACCGGCGGATCTGCTCTCCGACGAGCCGTACTCGTATGACGGGCTGGCGTTCGGGGCCGCGCCGACCAAGGGCAAGCTGACCAAGACCGAGGTGTACGCCGGTGGTGACGCTGGCTGGTTTGTCGAGTCGACCGCCGGTTACGACGGCTACGGCCGGCCGGCCACCGGCGCGGACGGGCTGGGCCGCACCACGACGATCGCGTACACACACACGGCGGACGGGCGGCTGTCCGGGACGACGGTGACCAACCCGGCCGGGCATGTCACCACCACGGTGCTGGAGCCGCGCCGGGGCCTGCCCACATCGGCGACCGATGCGAACGGCAAAACGACCACCGCCGGCTACGATCCGGCCGGGCGGTTGACCAAGATGTGGGCGCCGGGCCGGCCAACGTCTGGCCCGCCGACGGCCGAATACGTGTACTCGCTCTCGAAGACGTCGCCGTCGTTCGTGTGGAGCAGGCTGCTGGGCCCGAACGGTAACCTCATTCCTTCGTACCAAGTCTATGACGGGATGCTGCGGCTGCGGCAGACCCAGCAGACCGCACCGGATGGCAAACGCGTCATCGCCGACACCACCTACGACGCGCGTGGCCTGCAGGAGAAGGCGACCACGTTAAATAACTCCGCGTCCGGCCCATCGTCCACATTGGTTTCGTTCGCGGAAGCGGATGTGGACCGGCAGGTGCAGCGCAGCTACGACGGACAGGAACGGCAGACCGCCGAGCGGCAACGGTCGCACGGACTGGTTCTGGTCGAAACGGTTACCCTGTATGGCTTCCGTACCGTGGTGACGGTACCGCCGCAGGGTGGCACGGTCACCCGCGCGCTGTACGACCAGCGGGGCAATGTGGTCGCCCAGCGCCAATACCACACCAGCGACCCCAACGGCACCTACGACCAGTCCACGTACGGCTATGACCAGCTGGACCGGCAGACCACGATGACTGATCCGGGCGGAGCAACCTGGACGCAGACGTACGACCTGGCCGGCGGCTCGTGTCCACAAGGGATCCGGATAGCGGAACGTCCACAATGGTGTACGACAACGCCGGCCAGCTCGTCACGACCACTGACTCGCGCGTGGAGGTCCTGCAATACCGGTACGACGCGCTGGGCCGGCCTACCATGATCGAGGATGCACGCCTCCCGCACACCCCCGTAACGCTGGCCGAATGGACCTACGACACCCTCGCGAAGGGGCAGCTGACCTCGTCGACCCGCTTCGCCGGCGGGCTGCCGTACGTGTCCGCGGTGACCGGATACGACGACGGCTACCGGCCGCTGGGCACAACCGTGTCGATCCCGGTCGCGCCGGCCAACGGTGCCGTGGCCGGCACGTACACCGAGTCCGTGACCTACCGGCCGGACGGGTCGCTGGCGACCGAGACGCTGCCGGCGGTCGGCGGCTTGCCCGCCGAAACCATCACTCACACATACACCGACGCCGGCCAGCTCAGTTCGACCGCCGGGTTGGCGCTTTACGTCGCCGGCACCACGTACCGGTGGGATGGCACGGTGGCCGAAGTCCTGCATGGCGCGGCCGGCAGCCAGATGCGCCGATCGTTCTCCTACGAGGAAGCCACCGGCCGGACCCGTGCCGAGCAGGTGGACGCCGAGACCAGCCCCGGTGTGTTCACCAGCCGGTACACGACAGAGTACGGCTACGACCACGCTGGCAACGTGCGCGCCGTGGCGGGCAAGACCGACGGCGCCCGCGACCAGGTCGAGTGCTTCCGGTACGACCACCTGCGCCGGCTGGTCGAAGCCTGGACAGCTGCCACGTGGGAGTGCTCGGCCGGCCCGCAACGCACGGGCGCCGACCCGTACCACCGCACCTGGACCTTCGATGCGGTCGGCAACCGGCTCACCCAGACCGACCACGACCCGGCCGGAGACACCACCTGGACGTACCAGGTCGGCACCGCGAACGGGGTCAGCCCGCACCAGGTCGCCAGGATCAGCGCCGCCGGGCCCAAGGCTGGCCCGGTGCAAGCGTTCGGTTACGACGCGGCCGGCAACACGACTCAGCAGACCGCCGCGGACGGTACCGCCCGGACCATGGTCTGGGATGTGGAGGGCCAGCTCGCCTCGGTCACCGCCGGTGGCCAGACATCGTCCTATGTGTATGATGCCGACGGTGGGCGGCTGGTTACCCGCGAACCCACTGGTGTCACCGTCCATCTCGCCACGACCGAGGTTCGCCAGCCGGCCGGTGGCGGCGTCACCGCGATCCGCTACTACCACGACGTGGCGGTGCGTACCGCAGCTGGCCTGTACTGGACCAACAGTGACCGCAACGGCACCCCCGTCGTACAGACCGACGCGCAAACGCTAGAGTCCGACCGGCGCCTGCCACGGTGGCCGGCGCCGCAGGTGCGCCGCTTCGACGGCCTGCCGCAACGCCAGGGAGGCCCAGTCGTCGGCTTCCTCGGTAGCGTCGCGCAGGGCCTGCTCGATGCCGGAACCCCCGGGCGAGGGAGATGACGACGATGTCGAGCATTTCCGAGACCGCCTCGCGCAGCTGGGTGCGCCGTTTGGCGGCCTCCGAGGCCAGAGCGAGGTCGGGGACGAACACGCCGAGCCCAGCGCAGATCAGCGACGCCCACACCGGCAGCTGCCAACCGATCACGGTACCGCCGAGGGTGACCACCGCAGCGAACGCGGGCGGCAGCAGAAATCCGAGCATCGCCATCGAGGCTTGTTCGGCCAGATGCCGGGCCGGGTCGCGTCCGCAGATACCCAGGTCGGCGCGGACCTTGGGCGGGGGCAGACCGAGGCGGGCCAGCACCGGCACGAACGGGCCGCCCGAGGCTGGCCAGCTGACCACTCGGCTCGGCGGCGATCAGCGGCCCTGCGATGGACGGCAGGCGTGGCGCTGGCGGATGGAGCGCGGCGAACGCCTGCGCCAAGGTCGGCCGGGGCGGGAAGGCGAAGGCGGCGATCAGCGCCAGGCCGAGCCCGACGCCGGTACCCAGCAGGACGGCGAGGGTCATCGGGGGCCTGCCTTGTCCAGGCCGACCTTGGCGAGGCGGGCGATGCCCAGGAACCCGGCGGCGAAGACCGCCCCGACCACGATGAGCACCAGTTGCCCGGCAAGCGAGTCATACGGGCGCAGGAACCCAGGGTTGAGGATGATCAGCCCGGCGGCCATGGCCAGGGTGAACCCGGTGATGATCCGCGCGTTGGTGCGGATCTTCGCGTGCCCGGGGGCGATCTTCAGCCGCAGGTTGGCGGGGGCACGTGCCCGCGTCGCCAGCTCGGTAAGCAGTTTGGCCAGGTCCCGCGACTGCCGCTGGGACGCCTGAAGCAGGGCACGCACGACCAGGCGGCCGGTGCGGTCATCGAGCCGGTTGCGTAGCACGGTCAGCGCGACCAGTAGCCGGTGCCCGAACCGCAGCGCGGCGGTCAGCTCGTCGATGTCGTCTTTGATCGCGGCCGGGGCGAACGGGGCTGTGACGATGATGGCCTGCTCCAGCCCGGCGGCGGCGGACATGTTGTCCCGCAGCATCTCCGCCCAGATCGCGACCGCCTCGGTGCGGGCCAGGGCACGCTCGGCGTCCTTGTTGCTGCCCAAGGCTTTCGGCAGGGCGTAGGCGGCGATCCCAGCCAGCAGCGCGCCGACCGGCCAGCGGGTCAACACACTCACCAGGGCGGCGGCGAACACGGCGATGGCCAGCCGGATCAGCAGGTCGCGGGTGATGACCGGGCCGGGGCCGCGCGACGGGGCGGCGGGGTTGCGTCAGCGCAAACCGGCGATGACCCCCAGCAGGCCAAGGCCGAACCCTGCGCCGAGCAGCGCGGCGAATGCGGTCACGGCTACCACCCGACCCGGTCGATGGTGTGCGGGGCGAGCCCGGAGGCCTCCAGCCGATCCAGCCTCTCTGTCCGAAGTGGAGTGTTTGGGACGGCCCGTTTGTCCGGGCCGGGGCGCCACACCTCGTTGGAGATGACGTCGCGGCCGTCGAACCCGGTCACCTCCCGCACGCTGGAGACGACCCGCTGCTTGTCCGGGGTCCAGTTCAGCTGCACTACCAGGTCGATCGACTCGGCGATCAGCATCGCCGACGCCTCGAACGACAACCGCTCCGGCGCCTGGACGGCGTACATCATCAGCCGGGAGAACGCCTGCTGGCTCGAGGATGCGTGCACCGTGGCGAAGGAGCCGTCGTTGCCCTGGCTCATGGCCTTGAGCAGGTCGATCACCTCGTCGCCGCGGGTCTCGCCGACGATGACCCGGTCGGGGTCCATCCGCAACGCGGTGCGCACCAGGGCGGCCATCGGCACCGCCCCGACCCCTTCGAGGTTGGCTCGGCGGGCTTGGAAGGCCATCACGTTCGGGTGCGCCACCGGATCGTTAAGTTCCAGTTCGTAGGCGTCCTCGATGGTGATCAGCCGCTCGTGCGGCGGGATCGCGCGGGCGGCGGCGCGGGCGAAGGTCGTCTTGCCGGTGTTGGTACCTCCAGCGAAGATGATGTTGAGCTTGGCGCGCATCGCGGCCTGCAACACCCGGCACAAGGGTTCGTCGAGCATGCCGCGGCGGGTCAGGTCGTCGAGGTCGGCGTTGATCAGCGTGGGGCGGCGGATCGACAAGCCAGGACGGCGCGATACCGCCATCACCGCACACAACCTGGCCCCGTCCTTGAGGCGCAGGTCCAGCTGGGGGTTGTTGCGGTCGAAGCTGCGCTCCTCACCGTGGCCCAGTTCGTTGTCGGCGAACGCGGCCTCGGACGCCAGCGTCCGAATCATGTTGATCATCGCTTCGTCGGAGTCGGCGATCGGCGGCCCCATCTCGTAGTGGCCCCCGGCGTAGCGGATGAACACCTCGTCGCAGCCGTTGGCGTTGATGTTCTCGACCTCCGGGTTATCGAGGAGCTGCTGCAGACCGCCGGTCGCCGATGATGTGGTCGATGACGGCGCGGGCCTCGGCCTGCGCCGACAGCGGCGGCCGTCCGGCGTCCAATGCTTGGCGGGCATGCGCGTCGAGGGCTTCGGCGGTGTACTGCTCGGCCAGCTCCCGCCGTCGTGCGGCCGGAAGCGGGCCGTGACTGGCGTGGCCTGCCATCGCGGTCGATACCTGGGCGCGCAGGTCGGCGACGAGTTCGGCTTCGCTGCCGGTGGGGACGGGAGCATTCCTGGCAGCATCGACGTCGAAGAGATGGAGAGCGCCTGGCTGCGACAGGTGCCCGATTTGCCGGCTTTCGGCAACCGGCCGGACTGCCCTCCGATCGCACGGTAGCGAAGAAGGGGAAGCTCTGCTGGTGTTCAAGTCGCTTCATTTCTGGAGTCAGGTCATCGCTGTCCGGTCATCAACTGTCAAGGGGAGCGAAGAGGTCGTTGCGCGAGGCTCCGGAGTGCCCCCGGCCGACGGACGCCGTCGAACCCGGCGCTTGCGCCGTGCGGCCGAGATGCTCCAGAGCGGTGCTCAGGATCCGGCGACTCCGAAGCTGGCTGTCATAGTGGCGGGTGGTCTGCGCGCATTGCATTGCGAGTTCGGCCAGACGAACCGCAGCCAGAAAACGCCGGCCGTGCAGGTGTACCCCGGCAATACAGTTCAGCGCCTCACCTTCCACGACCCGGTACTCGGCGGATTGGGCAATCCACAGTGCCCGGTTCGCGGCGGCGATCGCCGCGTCGGGCTCGCCCAGCGCCTCGTAGACGGTGCCGAGGGCGACCAACGCCACCGCCTCCGGGTACCGGTCGTTCGCCTGCCGCGCCAGGGCGAGCGCGCGCCCGCCGCAGGCCAGCGCGTCGTCGTGCCGGCCGAGTTGCCGTAAGATCTCGACCAAGGTGTTGAGTGTGTCGATTTCGAATCGTCGGTGGCCGGTGTCGCTGGCGACGACAAGAGCGGCCTCCGCCAACTCGGCCGCGACGAGCGAATGTCCAGCGTCGCTGGCGATGGCCGCGAGGCAGCGTAGCGTGTCGGCCTCGTTGCCACGGTTGCCCACCTCGCGGTGCATCGCCAACGCAGCTGCGCCGCACTCGCGGGCGCAGTCAAAATCGCCCAACGCCCGGTGGATGTCACCGAGGTTGCCCAACGCCAACGCCTCACCGGTTGGTGAATGGTTCTGCCGGTACCGGGTGAGTGCCGCCGACATCTGCGTGCGAGCCTGTCGCAGGTCGCCGCGTTCCCAGCTCACCACGGCGAGGTTGCACAGGTTACCGGCCTCGGCCGCGGCGCGACCGGTCCGCCGGCTCAGGCGCAGCGCGCGCCGGTGCTCGACGGCGGCCTCCGGCAGCCGGCCCGCCAGGCGCAGCATGATTCCCAGGTTGTCACCGATGGTCGCCTGAGCGTCCAACCAGTGTGCCCGCCGCGCAGCCGACATCGCATGCGTGAACTGGTCGATCGCGTGCTCGTATCGGCTGCGCGACCAGTTCAACTGCCCTAGGCTTAACGAGGCGGCAGCAAGGGCCGCCTGGTCGCCTTCAGCGGCCGCGGCCGCCAGGGCGGCATCGGCGGTGATCCGCCAGTCGGCGGTATGCATGCCGAGCCAGAAGTACGTGCGCAGCGCGTCGGCGAGCAGCCAGGCCATCGTCCGGGGACCTCTGCTCGCGGCGTGCCCGACCGCGGCGACCAGGTTGTGGCGCTCGGCGTCGAGCCACGCGGCGGCCTCGGCCCGGTTGACCGGACCCGATTCCGCGCCGTCAACCTGCGGTACCGCCGGAAGACGAAGCACATGCGGGTACAGCAGGGTCGCGGCGGTGTGAACGTCGAGCCAGTACCGGTGAAGGAGCCGCAGCATCGCGCGCTGGCTCGCAGCGGGACCGTCCTCCGCGGCGCACCGTTCCGCGGCGAATCTACGTAACAGATCGTGGAAGCTGTACCGGCCGGGCGGGCCCTCGCCAACCAGGTGCATCGCGGCCAGATTCTCCAGCGCCCGCCTCGCCTCGTCGACAGGCACCTCGGCTAGAGCGGCGACCGTCTCCGCGGTGAAGTCGGGTCCCGGTACAAGACCCAACAACCGGAACAGTCGGCGGGTTGGGTCCGGAAGTGTCGAGTAGCTCAGGCCGAACGCGGCCTGCACCGCGGTGCCGGGGTCGCCATCGCCGTCCAGCGCGACCAGCGGGTTGTCGCGGCGCAGCTGCTGCGTGTACGCCTTGACGGTCTGGCTCGGGTGCGCGGTCAATGACGCGGCCGCGACGCGCAGGGCGAGCGGCAGCCGAGCGCACAGATCGACGAGCTGCTCGCGCGCCGCCGGCTCGGCCGCCATGCGGTCCGCACCGACCACTTGATCGAGAAGCTCCGAAGCGTCCGCTTTGCTGAGGACGGCCAGCCCGACCATGCTCGCCTCGTCCCGGGCAACCAGCCCGGTGAGACGGTTACGACTCGTAACGACCACGAGGCAGCCGGCACCGCCGGGAAGGAGTGGCCGCACCTGCTCAGGGCTGTATGCGTTGTCCAGCATGACCAGTACTCGCTTGCCGGCCAACCTGGTGCGGTACATCGCCGCGGCTTCCTCGGTCTCGGTCGGCACATCGTCGGCCCGGGCGCCCAGCGCGCGAAGGAACCGAGCCAATGCGTGCACGGGCGCGAGCGGTTCGCTCGCAGCGTATCCGTGCAGGTTCACGTAGAGCTGACCATCGGGAAAATGCGCCTGGACCCGCCGGGCCCAGTGCACCGCAAGGGCCGTCTTGCCAACGCCCGCAGTGCCCACGATCAAAGCGATGGCCGCACCGCTGGTCCGGTCCGTTGCCCCGTCACGCATGTGTGACGCCAGCCGGAGTGCGTCAAGCCGCCACACCTCGTCGGTGCGCCCGACGAACGCGGTGACGTTGGCGGGTAGCTGCGCGGGGATATCCACAATGGAGGGCGCGACGGCGGCCTGCGCGTCGGGCGGGCGGACGGTGCGGCGACCGGCCAAGGTAAACGCTTCTCGCTCCGCGCCGGTGATCTCCAATGCGTCGGCGAGCAGCATTACCGTTCTACGGTGCGGTACTTGGGCCCGTCCGGTCTCCAGGTTGCGCACCGTGCGGTCGCTCACGCCGGACCGTTCGGCCAGTTCCTCTTGCGTCATTTGGGCCCGGCGGCGCCACGCGCGAAGAAGGCCGCCAAACGAGTCGTCGGGTCCGACGGCGACGCCCTGGTGCCTCACCTGACCTCCCCTCCGGCCGCGTGCGGGATCGGGCCACCAGGATGCTCGGTTTGCCGCTCGAAGGCCGCGACGATGATGCCCCGCTGGCGTGAGTACGCCATCCTCCCGGCCAAACTGGCGCACAATGGCGGTAGGCTCGCATGCCAAGTCGAACGGCTGGACGTCCTCGGCGGCCTGGCCCACGAGTACTGCCGACCAGCGTGGGGCCTTGGTTACCGGCAATTCGAGGACAGGCAGGCGGGCTAGAGGGCTGGCGCGTGCGATCCGGGGGAACCTACTCCTTGGCCGCCACGCGCGCCAGGCCGTCGCCGTGCCCGCCGCCCATGTTGTTCGTGCCTCGTTGGTGTTTCGGCTGTAGCGTCCGATACGAGCTCCTCACCGCGTGGCGCAACAGGCGGGGCATCGCTTTGCGGTGGCCGATGGACAGCTGAGGCCACACGAGTGCCGCCACCGGCCGGTCGTAGCGGATGAATGTGGTCGCCGACACCTGCCGGTCATCGACCTGGATGACGATGTGGGCGGTCAGGAACCAAGAGGCCGCCTCGAGCCTGATCCATCTGTCGTCGCGATCAGCGATCTTCCATCCGGCCACGTAGTCCGGCGACGGCCGCCGCTCAAGGCGCAGACCGAGGAGTACCCGCCAGACGAATTGCCCCCCGGCGCCTGCGGCGCTTTCCAGGCCCGCCCGGGCCCACTGCTCCGGTGACCTGTCTTGGGCCGTAGGTGTCGTGGCGGTGAAGAGGTCGACGTAGTTCGGGTTGGCCATTGTGCTGAGGGAGCGGATAGCCTCGGGTACATTGCGCTGTTGCCGGACGGTCGGCACCGTATCTCCGCTCATGCCTGATGCTCGATCGAGGTTCATGCTCTGGGCTCCCCTCTAGAGAGGCGGTCCCGTCAAGTAGCGAGACCCCTTCGTCTCCTGTAGCATACGTTCATGTCTGTATGTAGGGCAACGTGATGCCGGCTGTCGTCTCCGAGCGGGGTCGGCGGACGCAGGCCGATCGGCGCGCCCGGACCCGCAGCGCGCTGTTGGAGGCGGCGGCACGTGGGTTGTCCCGCCACGGCTACGCGAACCTCGTGCTGGAGCGGGTAGCGAGCGAGGCCGGCTATACACGCGGAGCCCTGTATCACCTATTCGCGAACAAGGAGGACCTCGCGGTTGCGGTGACGGCGTGGGTCGACGAGACCTGGTATGCGGAGGTCGGCCGACTGTTCACGGAAGTGGGCGACCCGGTCGGCGCGCTCATTGCTGTAGCGCGGGGCCACGCCAGCTTCTGCCGTCGCGACGTCGCCCGAGTCATGATGACCCTCAGAGTCGAATTCAGCGGGCAGGACCATCCGGTCGGGCGCGCGATCAAGAAGGCGGAGCGTCGACTCGTCAACGACTGCGCCCGGCTCATCACCGCCGGGCGCGAGAACGGGAGCATCCCGCCAGGGCCACCGCCCCGAGTGATGGCACGCGGCTACCTCGGTGCCCTGGAAGGCCTCGTGATCAACCTCGCCGGCAAGGAACCCTTCGACGTATTGCTTGCCGAAAGAGTCGTCACGGGCCTGCTCGGCCTGGCGTCCACACCCGCGTCAACCTGAACGCGCCGGCGATGGAGAGGTAACACCCTGGTCGACGGCCATGCGGTGCCTGCCGGAGCAGGAGTCTAGGCCGGTGCTGGCCCGTAACTGGATCGTAGTTGTTCCTTCTGGGGTCGGTCCTCGTCGCGTCGATGTCGGGGTTGCGCCGCCACCGCGCACAAGGGTCGCCGCCGAGCACTGCGTCTACGGTCGCCGCGGTCTCCCCGGTTCAGCGCATCGCCCGCTCGGAACGGTCTGGGACCGCATGCATGATCCGGCCGACCCGCTGCGGGCGTTGTTCTGGCACCGCAAATACCACAATGATTCTGACGAAGCAGTACAAACCGTGCTGGACCAGGCGCGGCGCAGCGACGGCCTGGCCGTCCGGGCCGCAATAACCCTGAGCCCGGGGCCACGCCCGCCTGGTTCCCCGGACAAGGTGTTCGCGGCCGATTCGGTGGCCGCCAGCATCAGGTGGGCGCTGGCGGCGGTGTCCAGGGCGCCCGCAGGACGTGGTCGGCCAGGAAGTTGCGCATCCTGTTCAGGGCGTCAGGGCCGGGTCCGAATGTGGTACCTGCGAGCCCCGGCCCATCACTGCAGTCGGTCCAAGACGGTGGCAACGCCTTGGAACTCGTTGATGTCTGGGGGACAAGCCGGCTCGTAACGGTGCCGACTGCCGAGGCGCGCCACCGGAAATTTCCCGCGGTAATGCCGGTAATCGTTCCTGGTGTGAGGCGATCGTTCCTGCGACATTGCCCAGGAACGGGAGAACGACACGGTGGCGGACATTGCACGTACCCCGGTCGGCGTCCCTGCTGGTCGGCTGCGTGCGACATGTGTAGGACATGCCATCGGCCGGTCGCTGGCGTCGCCGTCCGGTGCGTCGGCGGCTGCGGTACCCCGAGCCAGGGCGTACCGCTCAACGTCCGTCACACGACCGTTCGGATCTGACCTCCCGCGCAAGGGAGCGCGGCACGGTGCCGAACGATTGGCTTCTGCCACCTGAGAGGAGATCGAATGCGTCACCTCGCGAGGCGGGCAGTGTTCCTGCTCGTGCCCGGCCTCACCCTGGTCGCCCTCAACGCCGGCCCAGCCAACGCGGCAGTGACCGGCACGCTGAACCCGGCCGTCGTGCACGGCTCCGACTTCACCTGGACATGCGACATCAATCCGGGTGGCGTCACCATCTACATCGCCGGCCGCTCGTGGTACGACCCTGCTCGGCCGGACTTTCCCGCGATCGACACGCCCCGCAAGCAGATCTCCGGGACCACGACCCAGCGGCTATCCTTTACCCGGGACGGCGACGCGCAGACCACCTACGGATACCGGTGTGTCTGGTTCAGCTCGGCCACTGCGACCGCCCTGTACGGGCGGACCGCAGTTTCGCTGACCGTGACTACCGGCGTGGACGGCTCGACGGTGCTCGGATCCAACGTGGACGGCTCGACGAGCGTTCCGTGCACTAGCGGGTCCACATGTAAGAACGGCATGCGGCCGGAGACTTTCGCAGAGGCACTGGCCCGGCAGGACGCGACCTACGCGCCGAGGATCCTGCGCATCTTCTGGACCGGCCTTCCGTCCACGTCGTGCTCGCACGAGAAGAACTCACTCAGTCGGCCGACCGTCCAATCATGGAAAGGCGATCCGAGCCAACTCTCGGCCGGCGCGTACAACGCCACGATGAACGCGTGGTTCTCATGCTTCCGCCAGCCCACTCGGGTGACGTACTATCACGAGCCTGAAAACAACTTCACTACCGACGCACAGAAGGCCGCGTATCGTGCGGCTTGGGTTGCCTTCGTGAACCTGGCCGAGGCGCACCCCAATCGGGCGAACCTCATCCCAACCCTCATCCTGGGAGACCTTAACCTAGCGGCGGGACGCAACTGGCAGGACTGGTACACCGCGCGGGTGCATGAGATCTGGTGGGACCTGTACAACTTCAAGGAGGAGAACTCGTCGGCCACCGACGACGAGATGATGGCCGACCATCAGGCGCTTCGGCCTTCGCTCGCCGTCACCAGGGCGGTCGGGAAGCCTTACGGCATCGCCGAGCTGGGCTACGACAAGCCAGCCAATCGGCCGGCGTTCCTGACGGACGCCGCGGCCTGGGCACGCACCAACAACATCGTCGGTGTCACCTACTTCGACTCGTTTGGGACGCTAGGCGACCATCGGTTGACCGACACCGCCAGCCAGGGGGCATGGCGTAGCGCCATTGTGGGGTAGCTCGAACTTGACCCGCGACCAACGATGACGTATCACGACAACCGGTTGGATGTGTACGCCATTGGGCCAACGCCCGATGTACCAGAAGGCGTGGCAGGCTCCTGGAGTGATTGGACGAGTATCGGCTGCGGGTTTGCCGACCGGCCGTCGTCGCCGAGTGGTTTGCAGGCGTTGTTCGGCGCATTACCCACACGGACTTGCTCATGCCCGAGTCGACTCCCATCGCCGCCACAAGGTCATCCACGCTATGGGTCGAGACGCTGCACCTCCGGAGCCGCGCCAACCTCAAACCCTCCACCGCGCGGGACTCTCCACCGGTGGAGGTGGGCCAGCCGAGTCGTCGCGATAGACGAACATGCGCGCAGTTTGAGCGGCGCCCGGCTGATCCATGCGGCGGTGTACGGACGAACCGGCCCCGGCATACTGCCGGTGTTTCTTCCTGGTCCCGACGCCTCCGATCTTGCGACAGTGACGCACCATACCGGGGAATTGTCAATCTTGCGCGGTCCCGGCTTCCGTTGGCTGTCCGAGGAGGACTCATGGGGCGACGTGCGGTACTTGCCGTACTGACGGTGCTGGCTGGTGTGGCGCTGGTACCGCTCGACACGCCGATCGGCCGAACCGCTGTGTCGCCGGATACGGCGGCTGCCGAGCGGCCGACGGAGGCGCTGGCCGCCGCGCGCGCGAGCGGACATCGGGCCGAGGTGAGCTCGCTGCGCACGGAGACCCAGCAGGTGTTTGCTAACCCGGATGGCACGTTGACGGCCGTGATAAGCAACATGCCGGTGCGGGTGCGGCAGGGCACGAAGTGGGTCCCGGTGGATACGACGGTGCAGGCTCGGCCGGACGGCACGGTGCGTCCGGCCGCGGCTGCGGTGACGATGGCGTTGTCCGGTGGCGGCAGCGTGCCGCTGGCGCGAGTGTCGTGGCAGGGTAAGGACTTCGCGCTGGGCTGGCCCGGGACGCTGCCCACGCCGGTGCTCGATGGCGATACCGCGACGTACCCCAACGTGCTGCCGGACGTCGACCTGAAGGTCACCGCCGGTGTGCTCGGCTTCTCCGAGGTGCTGGTGGTGAAGACGGCTCGAGCCGCCCGCCATCCAGACCTGGCTACGGTTCGGCTGACGACCGAGCTGACCGGGCTGACGGTGCGGTCCGACGCGGCGGGCAACGTCGCTGCCGTCGACCTGTCCGGCGCTGAGATCTTCCACGTCGGCCAGCCACTGATGTGGGACTCCAGCGGCGTGGCCGCGTCCGATCGTGAACGGTTGACCGGCCCGGCGACTGGAGGCCGGCACCGGGCGATGCCGGTGGGCGCCGAGACCGGCGCCATCACGGTGAGGCCGGACCAAGCCATGCTGGGCGATGCGCGGACCCGGTACCCGGTCTACATCGACCCGAACGTCTTCTTCGGTGGGGCGCGAATTGCGTGGACGTCGGTGTGGAAGAAGTACCCCAACGGTTCGTACTACAACCAGAACGACGTCGCGCGCGTGGGCTACGAGGCCCAGGAGGGCAACACCAACCGGTCGTTCTTCCGGATGAACACCTCCACCGTGCGCCGCAAGCACATCATCCGGGCGACCCTACGCTCGTACGAGGTGCACTCGTGGTCCTGCTCGGCGCGCGTGGTCCAGTTATGGCACACCGGGACGATCAGCTCCGGCACGACGTGGAACAACCAGCCGCCGTTCTACAAGGGTGCGCCGGTGGCGAGCGCCAACGTGGCGAAGGGGTGGGGTGCATCCTGCCCACCGGGCGGCGTGGACTTCGGCGGCAGTGGCGTCACCGGCGTGATCGCTGAGGTCGCCGGCAAGAACCTGTCGGATGTCACGTTCGCGTTGAAGGCGTCGAGCGAAACGGACACATACGGGTGGAAGAAGTTCCAGAACAACCCCACACTCGAGGTCGAGTACAACTCCGTACCGAACCTGCCGTCGGGGATGTCGACCGATCCGGGTCTGCCGTGTGTGACCGGCGCGAACAGGCCGGTAATCGGTACGACCACGCCGACGTTCCGGGCCCGGATCAGCGATCCGGACGCGGGTCAGCCGGTCGGCGCGAGGTTCGAGTGGTGGGCGCTGGGCGGTTCGACGCCGCTCGGTGCGCGGGCGACGGCGCGGGTCGCGTCGGGCACGGTGCACTCGATGACAATGTCGACCAACATATTGGTCAACGGCAAGACGTACGGCTGGCGAGTGCGCGCCGAGGACGGCACCGACGTGTCGGCATTCACCGGCTTCTGCGAGTTCACCGTCGACACCACGGCGCCGGGCAAGCCACCGACGGTGATGTCGGCGACGTACCCGGCGACGCCACCGGGGGCGAACCCGATCTACCGGGGCGCGATCGGGATGCCGGGGTCGTTCACGATCACGCCGGGTGTCGGCGACACCGACGTGGTGGGTTATGTGTACGGGTTCAACACCTACCCGCCGGCGATGTCGGTCACGGCCAGCGGCACCAGCCTGAGTGCGACGGTGTCGTTCACCCCCACCAACGACCTGCTGAACACGTTGTACGTGCGCAGCAAGGACCGGGCGGGCAACCTCGGCCCGGTCTACGGGTACGAGTTCTACGTGCGGCCGGTGACGCTGCCGGTCGGGCACTGGAAGCTGGACGAGACCAGCGGAACCCTGGCTGCGGACTCCTCGGGTGACGGCCGGACGGCCGCCGTCACCGGTGGTACGTCGTGGGTGAGCGGCCGCATCGACGGCGCCGCCCGCTTCAACGGCACCGACGCCGCGGCTGGCACTACCGGCCCGGTGCTGCGGACCGACCTGAGTTTCACGGTGGCGGCGTGGGTGCGGTTCAACGGATCCACCGAGTGGCGTAACTACACGGCGGTCAGTCAGGACGCCGTCACCAACAGCGGGTTCCTGCTTGGCTACGTGGGCGGCTCCGACCGGTGGGCGATGTCCATGCCGAGCGCGGATTCCGGCGCCGAAACGTACGTGATGGCGGCGGCGACCACGCCACCGGCGCTCAGCGCATGGACCCACCTGGTCGGCGTCTACGACAAGACCGCCGGTCAGCTTCGCCTCTACGTCGACGGGGTGAACGTGGCCACCGTCGCCAAGCCGGCGGCGTGGAACGCCGGTGGCGCCCTCCAGGTCGGCCGCGCCAAGTGGCATGGCTGGCTCGGTGACTGGTGGCGCGGCGACATCGACGACGTGCGGGTCCACCAGGGCGTACTGCCGGATGTGACGATCGCCGACCTGGCTCGCCCACCGGCCAAGCTGATCGGGCATTGGAAGCTGGACGAGACTACCGGCACCACCGCGACCGACTCCTCCGGCGCCGGGCGTTCCGCGACCCTGGAGGGCGGCGCGGCCTGGGGTGACGGCTGGGTGGACGGCGGCCTGCAGCTCAACGGCTCCACCGGGCAGGCCGGGACGGCGACCGCGGTGCTGCGCACCGACCAGGCGTTCACCGTGACGGCATGGGTGTCGTTCAAGGGCGCGACCCAGACATCCAACTACACGGCGGTCAGCCAGGACGGTGCGGGGGCCAGCGGGTTCAAGCTCGGCTACAACCACTTCGCGAACACCTGGACGATGACGATTCCGGCGGCCGACGATGCGAACGCCGCCGACGTGACGGCGACCTCCCCGGCGGGTGCGGTGTTGAACACCTGGACGCATCTGGCCGGTGTTTACGACCCGCGGGCCGGACAGCTGCGGCTGTACGTCGATGGAGAGCTGATGGCCATCACCAACTTCAACGGTGGCTGGCACGCCGGCGGCGGGTTGCAGATCGGCCGGGCCAAGTGGGGCGGTTGGCTGGTCGACTACTGGTCCGGCGCGGTCGACGACGTCCGGGCTTACCAAGGCGCCCTGACCGACGACGAGATTTTCCAACTTGCCGTCTACTAGCTCACCCGTCATCCCGTACCCAGTACCCCGGAGGCTCTGATGGCTTTGTGGCCGGTCCGTTGCCTTTCCTCCCGCTCGTGGCTGGCGATGGTGTTCACCCTGGCGGTGCTCGCCCCGACAACGGCGGTGGTGACCGCGTCCGGTACGCAGTTGCCCGGGCCGCCTGCGCTGCCGAAGCAACGCTCGGTGCCTGGTAAGGCGATCGGTGCCAGGTCGGTACCGCCGCTCAACAACGCCACCACCCGCACCTTCTCCCCGGCGGCGGCGGTGTTCCCGCTGGCCGGGGAGGCGGTGGTGGCGGTACCGGCCGGAGCCAGGCGTGGACAGCTCAGCCGCGCCGCGCAACTTCCGGTGTCGGTTGGTGCGCCGGCCAGCGCGGCCCGGGTACCCGATCGGGTGCGGGTGCGGGTCTTCGACCGTCAGGCCACGGTGGCCGCCGGGGTCGACGGTGTGCTGCTGCGGGTGACCATGGACGGGGCGCGGGACGCGGCCGCGGCCGGTGCGGTGTCGCTGGCCGTGGCCTACAGCGACTTCCGCTGGGCGTACGGCGGTGACTGGGCGTCGCGGCTGCGACTGGTGGGGCTGCCCGACTGCGCGCTGACCACACCGGAGCTGGCCGAGTGCCAAGCGCAGACTCCGCTTCCGGCGCGCAACGACATAAGCACCGGCCGGGTCGTCGCGGACGCGGCGCCGGCCGGGGTGTCCACTGCGGACGGATCCGGCGAGGGCGGGGTGGTCGCGCTCGCCGCCACCGTATCGGGTGGAGCCGGGGACTACCGGGCAACATCGTTGTCGCCGTCGGCGTCGTGGCAGGTGTCCACCCACACCGGCGACTTCACCTGGTCGTATCCGATGCGTACGCCGCCGGTGCCGGGTGACCTTGGCGTCGATCTGGCGCTGTCGTACTCCTCGGGAGCGGTTGATGGTCAGGTCGCTACGACGAACAACCAGACGTCGTGGCTCGGTGAGGGCTTAACGATGTGGCCCGGGTTCATCGAGCGCAAGTACCGCTCGTGTGTCGATGACGCGGTTAGCTCCAAGCCGGGCGACCTGTGCTGGGGTGGCGACTACGTGTCGGTGTCGCTGAGCGGCCGTGCTTCGGAACTGATCCGGGACAGCGCCAGTGGCGCGTGGCGGCTGGTCGAGGACGACGGCACCCGAGTCGAGCGGTTGACCGGTGCGGCCAACGGTGCGCTGGGCGGGGAGTACTGGAGGCTGACCACCACCGACGGCAGCCAGTTTTCCTTCGGGCGCAACCGGTTGCCGGGTTGGGTGTCCGGCAAGCCGGAGACCAACTCGACGTGGACCGTGCCGGTCTTCGGCGACGACGCGGGGGAGCCGTGCAACAAGGCGGCGTTCACCGACTCGTGGTGCCAACAGGCGTACCGGTGGAACCTCGACCACGTCGTGGACGTCAACGGCAACGCGCTGGCGCACTACTACGCCAAGGAGACCAACTACTACGGACGCAACTTGACCGCCTCCGCCGGCACCCAGTACGTCCGCGGAGGCTACCTGGTGCGCACCGAGTACGGTCTGCGCACCGGTACCGAGTACACGACGGCGGCGGTGGCGATGGTCGCCTACGGGGTCTCGGAGCGGTGCCTGCGCTCGGCGACCGAATGTGCGGAGTTGAACATCACCGCGCATCCCGAGTTCTGGCCGGACGTGCCGGCCGACCGGATCTGCAACGCGGGATCGAGCTGTACCAACAAGTACTCCCCGACATTCTTCACCCGCAAGCGGCTGACCAGCGTCACCACCCGGGTGCGCAGCGGGACCGGCTACCGGGACGTGGAGCGCTGGGATTTGCAGCACACGTTTCCGGCGACCGGTGACGGGTTGGGCCCGGCGCTGTGGCTGAGCAAAATCGTGCATGTAGGTCTGGTTGGTGGCTCCGCCACGTTGCCGGCCGTGTCGCTGGGCGGAACCCAGTTGGAGAACCGGGTTGACGCGATTGACGGCCTCGCCCCCATGATTAAGTACCGGTTGTCGGCGGTGCGGTCGGAGACCGGCGGTGGTGTGTCGGTCAACTATTCGGCGAAGGACTGCGTGCGCGGGTCACGGATGCCGGCGTCGCCGGAGTCGAACACGATGCGCTGCTTCCCGCAGCACTGGCTGCCGGAGGGCTCGTTCAACACTATCCAGGACTGGTTCCACAAGTACGTGACCACGCGGGTGGTGTCGATCGACAACACCGGCGGCGCCCCGTTCGACGTGACCAGCTACGAGTACGTCGGCGGCACCGCCTGGCACTTCGACGAGGAGTGGCTGCTGCCGGCCAACAAGCGCACCTGGTCGTCGTGGCGTGGGTACCAGCGGGTGCGGATCACCCATGGCGATGCTTCGGAGCAGCGGTCGCAGACCGAGCACCTGTTCCTGCGTGGGATGGATGGGGACACCTTGCCCGGTGGGGCGTCCCGTTCGGTGACGGTCACCGATTCCGAGAGCGGCGTGGTCCGTGACCACTGGCGGCTGCAGGGCTTCCAACGCGAGTCGATGGTGCTCAACGGCCCGGGTGGGGCGCAGGTCTCCGGCGAGATCTACGACCCGTGGTTGTCGGCGCCGACCGCCACCCAGGGTTCCCGGCAGGGGGTCATGGTTGATACCGCGGCGGAGTGGGGCCGAGAGGCGCTCGCCGGCGGTGGCTGGCGGCGCACCGAAACGCGGACCACGTTCGACGCCTACGGCATGGCGTTCACGATTAGCGACCTGGGTGACATCGGCAACGCCAATGACGACACCTGCACCCGGCACACGTCTGCCCGCAACACCGGCATCTGGTTACTGGATCCGGTGGCCCGTACCGAGAAGGTGTCGGCACCGTGCGCGGTCACCCCGTCCCGTCCGGGCGATGTGATCAGCGACGAGCGGTTCTTCTTCGACGGGTCGAGCACGTTCGGGACCACCCCGACCCGGGGTGAGGTCACCCGCACCGAGAAGCTGGCCGACTGGACCACCGGCGCGATCTACGCCATGACCGGCCGATCGGTCTACGACTCGTACGGCCGGCAGACCGAGTCCTACGACGCGGAGAACAACAAGACCGGCACCGCGTTCACGCCGACCAGCGGCGGGCCGGTCACCGCGATCACGGTGACCAACCCACGGGGGCACGTGAACACCACCACCGTCGAGCCGGCCTGGGGCACCACCGTCACCATGGTCGATGCCAACACCAAGCGAACCGACCTGACCTACGACCCGCTCGGCCGGTTGACCAACGTGTGGCTACCCGGCCGGGCCAAGACCAGCCAGAGCGCGTCCGTCCAGTTCGCCTACACGATCCCAACCGACGCGACCGGGGCCGTCAACGGCCCGGTGGTGGTCACCAGCAGGGTCCTGCGCAACGACGGCCAATACACCGTGGCCTACCAGATGTTCGACTCGCTCCTGCGGCCCCGACAGACCCAGCATCCGGCGCCGGGTGGCGGTCGGCTGATCACCGACAACTCCTACAACACCCGCGGTCAGGAGGTGAAGACCAACCACCCGTACTACAACGCCCAGGCACCGTCCGCGGCGCTGTTCCTGGTCGCCGACAACCAGGTGCCCGGCCAGACGCTGACCGCATACGACGGCGCCGACCGGGTCACCGCCGAGATCTTCCGGGTGCTCGGGGTGGAGAAGTGGCGGACCACCACCACCTACGGTGGCGACCGGGTGCACGTCGACCCGCCGGCCGGGGAAACCGCCACCACCGTCGTCAACGATGTCGACGACCGAGCGGTGGAGCTGCGCCAGTACCACGGCGGCTCGCCGACCGGCACATACGACGCCACCAAATACACCTACACCCACGCCGGGGAGTTGGAGACGGTCACCGACGCGGCCGGCAACACCTGGCGGCGCCGGTACGACCTGCGCGGCCGGCTGATCGAATCGACCGACCCGGACGGCGGGACCAGTCGGGAGACCTACGACAACCTCGACCAGGTCAGGACGAGCATCGACGGTCGTGGCCGGACACTGGCGTTCGACTACGACCAACTCGGCCGGCGCACCGAAGTCCGGCAGGGCAGCGCCAGCGGGCCCCTGCTGGCCTCGTGGACGCACGACACCCTGGTCAAGGGCCAGCTCACCTCGGCCACCCGCTGGGTCGGCGCCAACGCCTACACCACCGCCGTCACCGGCTACACCGACCTCTACCAGCCGACCGGGGCGTCGATCACCCTGCCGCTGAGTGAAGGCGCGCTGGCCGGCACCTACACCACCGGGTTCACCTACAACCCCGACGGCACGGTGAAAACCTCGACGCTGCCCGCCGCCGGCCAGTTAGCCGCCGAGACGCTCACGTACGGCTACAACGAGCTGGGCATGCTCACCACGCTCAGCTCGCCGCTGGCCAGTTACGTCGCGGCGACCACCTGGAACAAACTGGGTTCGGTCCAGCAACGCACCTACGGCAGCGTCGGGAACCGGGTCACCCGGACCCACAGCTACGAGGAAGGCACCGAGCGGCTGAGCCGGGCCAAGACCGACATCGAGCGGCTCGCCGCCACCCAGGCGGACGTCGGCTACAACCACGACCCCGCCGGGAACGTCACCCGCATCGCCGACACGCCACCGGCGGCCAACGCGCCCTCCGACGTGCAGTGCTTCCGCTACGACCACCTGCGCCGGCTCACCGAGGCATGGGCGGCCACGGACGACTGCGCCAGCGCATCCAGCCTGGCCGTGCTGGGCGGAGCGGTCCCTTACTGGCACAGCTATACCTACGACGCGGTCGGCAACCGCAAGACCGAGACCCAGCACAACAGCGCCGGTGACACGACTCGCACCTACACCTATCCGGCGGCCGGACAGGTCCGGCCGCACACGCTCAGCACCATCACCGAGCAGACGCCCACCGGCACCACGACCCGTAGCTACGGCTACGACACGGCCGGCAACACCACCAGCCGGCCCGGGCAGAGCCTGACGTGGGACGACGAGGGGAATCTCGCGTCGGTCACCGCCGGGCCGGCCACCACCAGCTTCCTCTACGACGCCGTGGGCAACCGGCTGCTGCGCCGCGACCCGAACACCGTCACCGCCTACCTCGGCACCATGGAACTGCGGCTGGCCAAGGTTAGCGGCCTGGTCACCGGCACCCGCTACTACCGCGACGGCAACGCCACCGTCGCCGTGCGTACCTACGACAACAACCTCTACTGGCAGGTCGGCGACCACCACAACACCGCCGGCATGATGCTCGAGGCCACCAACCTCACCATCACTCGCCGCCGGTTCACCCCGTTCGGCGCCCCGCGCGGCGCCACCCCGGCCTGGAAAGGCGAACACGGATTCGTCGACGGACCGGTCGACGCCACCACCGGGCTCACCCACCTCGGCGCCCGCGAGTACGACCCCACCATCGGCCGGTTCATCTCCGTCGACCCGGTCATCGACACCGACGACCCGCAACAAATGCACGGCTACGCCTACGCCAACAACAGCCCCGTCACCTTCACCGACCCCGACGGGCTGCTCGCCAACTGCGGACCCGACGGCTTCCGCTGCGGCATGAACCCCGACTACAGCCGAAAAGGTCAGTACGTCGGCCCCAAACCACCCAGGCCCGCAACCAAGAAGGTCATCCCGATCCACCGTCAGACCGACGGCGACCGCCTGCCCTACCGGCCCATCAACCGATCCAGCTACCACCCTGCCGCACGCGCCCAGCACCACTTCTCCCGACTGCCGGACGGCGGCTACGAACGTGACCCCGACCGCAGCTTCAAGTACACCCCGTACAAGCCGCCGCCACGGCCCAAGCCGAAGCCGTCGGCGTGGCAGCGCGCCTGGAAGTTCACCGCTGAGGTCACCGGCATCGACGCCGCACGCCGATGCCTCACGGAGGGCTCGGTCAGCGGCTGTCTCGAAACGGCCGTTGCGGTGGCGACCGTGCTCACCCCGGGATCGGCGATCGTTGTCCGGCTCGGCGTGAAGGCGATCGAGAAAGGCGTCGCCAAGCGAGCCGCCGCAACGGTCGGTGCGTACGGACGCAAGCGAATGGTGGCCACCGGCGAGCCGGGCCAGAACCTCGCGCAGCAAGCCGAGCGGAACACCGCTCTGGCCAGGCGGATGGACATGGAGGATCGTGCTGCCGAGCGGCCGGACTTCCGCAGTTTGCCAAAGCGCATCGACCCATGGAAGGACACCACGACGCAGATCGGTCGGCCGTTCGAGTTTCCACGCGACGGCATCACTGGGCAGAGCAATGTCTGGGTCGACCTCTTGCACCTGTTCACGAAGTTCGCCGGCAAGTAGCTTGATCACTTCTGTTGGCATAGGGCGCGGCGGATGCCGGCCCTACGCCCAACGGCGTACGCCTCGCGACGGTTCGATACCCAATCGTTCGGGCGCTCCTGGAGATCAGCGCCTGACCGTGCACTACGACCGGGGCCGCCGCCGGCCGCCCTTCCGCAGCGCTCACCGACGTCAGTCTCCGCGTACCGGCCGGCCAGATGGTCGGCGTGGTCGGCGAAAGCGGCTCCGGCAAATCCACGCTGGGCAACGCTGTGCTCGGACTCCTCCCGCCGGCGGCTGGGCAGATTCGGTTCAACGGTGAGGACATCAGCCATGCTCCCGGCAGCGGTTCCTGGTCAGGTCGTGGTCCGGTCACCGTCCGGTGCTGTGGTCGCCGGGCTGTCCGTCCGCCGAGGCGGCGTAGCGCCGACCGGGCGGCGTTCGCGCCGCACATGCCGTGCACGCTGGGGGCCGGCGGGGTTGCGGCCGAGCAGATGTAGTGACCTGGGATGCCGAGATGGTACGGGTCGATCGCGATGCGTGGCCGGAGCAGGATTTGCCGCGGTGTGTTCGCGCCCATCGCGATGTCACCGCCGACATAGTTGGGGTTGTACTCGGCGAGCGCCGTGGTCCCGCATACGGCGGTCGCCACGACGCGGTCGCGGGTACCGGGGGCGAATCGTTCGATCTGGTCGAGGATCGCGGCGGCGGTGGCGTCGCCGGTGTAGCCGTTCGGCACGTGGGCGCATGTCCAGATCGGGTGCACCTCGCCGGTAGACCGGGTGGGGTCGGCGAGGTACTGCGCCCCGACGAGCAGGACCGGCCGTTCGGGTAGCCGGCCGCGCGCGCTGTCTTCCTCGGCTGCGGAAATCTCTTCCAGCGTGGCGCCCAGGTGTACGGTGCCAGCCCGGCGTGCCGGGGCGTACGCCCACGGGATGCGCCCTCGACGGCGAAGTCGGCTTGAACGCGGCCGGCCCGTACCGCCAGCGCAGCAGTGCCCGGCGTACCCGCCCGGGCAGGCGATCGCCGAGGATGTCGGCGACGGCGCGCGGGCTAAGGTCGTACAGGACGACGTCGCGGCGGACATTCGGCGACCGAGCAGACCCGGCGGCCGGTCTCGGTCATGCCGCCGGTCTCGGCGAGCATCGCGGCGAGCGCTACACCAGCGGCGATCTCTGCCGTTACCCATGGACGAGCAGATCACGCGAGCCCGCACGCCCTACGTTCGGCCGACATCGCGACCTTGTCGTGGCCAAGCGTCGTCCCGGCACCCAGCTAAGCAGCCCCCTGCTGTCACATCGTGGCGGACGTCGTCGTCTTGTATCCGGATTCAACGAAGGGTTCGTAGTGAACGTCTGGCGGTGGGTGGCGCAGGCGGTTGTAGTGGCTGCGTTCGTCTCTTCGTCATGAGACGGACGCTTCAACTTCCGCGGCTCGGCCGGTTGGCCGGCCGCGTCCGCCTGTCCAGGAGAAAGTGGCCATGGGTGTATACGAGCAATTCGTCAAGCAAGGGGTCTGTGCGGGAACGTTTCGTACAGGTCGAGCGCCTGGGGGATCGGGCGGTGGTGACCTTCGACGAGTCGAATCGGCTCAACGCGCAAAGCGCACACACGCGTTGGCCATTGCCAAGCCGCTACTCCGAGCGGTAGCGGCTTCTTTAACGGAGTCGTCATTGGCGATGGGGGCGTACGCCGGACCGAACAGTTTCACCCCCGAAGCCTTCCTAGCTGCGGTGCGCGCCGCACGCCGGGGCCGGCCATGACGGCGGGGCGGGACGGGTCCAGCAGGGACAGGGAACTGCTCGTCGTGTCGTGGAATTTGTGGTGGCGGTTCGGTGCCTGGCGCGAACGTCAGCATGCCATCCGAACGGTGCTCGGCGATACTGGCGCGGACGTGTGCGGCTTGCAGGAGGTCTGGGCGGTGGCGGGGGAGAACCTGGCAGGCTGGCTGGCAGCCGAGTTGGGAATGTACTGGTCGTTCGCCCCGTCAGTGCGGCCGCAACGCTGGCAAGGGCGGATCAACGAGCCCGACGTACAGTTCGGCAACGCGGTGTTGAGCCGTTGGCCAATCCTTGCGCAGTCGGTCACGCCGTTGCCGGCGGTATCCGGCGACGGCGACGGCGACGGCGACGGCGACGGCGACGGCGACGGCGACGGCGACGGCAGATCCTTGCTGTTCGCGCTTGTTGATGCGCCGGCCGGCCCGGTGCCGTTCTTCACCACCCAACTTACCTCGACAATCGGAGCATCCGCGGTGCGCTGTGACCAGGTCAGAACCATCGCCGGCTTCGTAGCGGCGCACTCCGCCGGCAACGCGTACCCACCGGTCCTCACCGGAGACTTCAACGCCGAGCCCGATTCCGATGAGCTGCGCATGCTCGGCGGGCACAAGACCGCGCCGGCCGCCGACGGACTGGTTCTGATCGATGCATGGCGGTACGCCGATCACAACGACCCCGGATTCACCTGGCATCGACGCAATCCGCACGTGGCCGCCACCGGTGAACCCGACGCGCGCATCGACTACGTTTTGGTGGGCCTGCCCACCGCCGCGGCCGCCGGCCAGGTCCGCGGTGTCGGTCTCGTCGGTGATGCTCCGGTGCGGGGAGTCTGGCCCTCGGACCACATCGGTGTGTGGGCGGCGTTGGCGGTAGGGAAATCACGAACGTGACTTTCCAGAATGACGATTCTGGTTCAAGGAGGCATTGTTTCACTCATGACGAACACTACCGGACCGCGACAACATCGATGCGGTCTCGAGTCGTTCCGAGCGGTGAGCAGCGCGACGGGCAGTGGCTGATGGAGCTAGTTTTACAACGGTAGTTCGCGATATTTGAGCTGCTGTCGTCGGTGGTGGCAGTGGCGTGCTTCGGCCTGACGTCTTCGACGGTAGTGCGACCAGGCGAGACGGAACGCGTGTGGGACTACGGTTGTGGCTAGGTGTGCCAGGAGACGGCGGACCTCGCCTGGGCTGAGGCGGACCAGGTCGCGGCTGCTTTTGGGTTGTGGGCGGCGGTGACGGCCAAGTAGGCGTAGGCCAGCATCGAGAGGGTGATGTGCCGGTACCAGCCGTCATAACGGCGGACCTGGTAGTGGTCCAGGCCGGTCTCGCCTTTGGCGTGCTTGAAGCATTCCTCGATCGCCCAGCGGGCGCCGGCGACCCGCACGAGGGTGTCGATGGTCGTACCGTCCGGGCCAGCGCACAGGTAGTAGGCCAGATCGCTCGGGTCGGACAGCGAACGGCGCACCAGCAGCCAACGGGACGCGTCGAGCCGGTCGGTATGGCCGGGCAACTCGGCCAATGCCCAGTCGTAGAGCCGCTGCCCCTTGGCCCCATCGCCGGCGGACAGCCGCTTCCACGCCTGCGGCGGCGCGTCGGCAACGATAGTGTCCGCACGGCGGGAGCCGGCGCCGGTGTGCACCGGCTGACTGCGTGGCACCGCGACAACGTAGCCGACACCGCGCCCGGCCAGGAACCGGCGGAACTTCGAGTCGTGCCCGTACGCCTCGTCCGCCGTGACCCACGCCGCCGGTATCCCGGCATCCAAGGCCCGGCCCAACATCCGAGTGGCCAGAACCTGCTTGGTGGCGAACTCGTAGTCCTCGGGCACGCCAGCGCCGTCCATCCGGGCCCGGTCGTCGGTCCACGCTTAGG
>Ga0075421_100001288_pt1 | contig 28990 bp, 32 predicted proteins | sample SoiMetdeltSBSDD5_FD_75292 | JGI IMG/M metagenome (GOLD analysis project Ga0075421, IMG submission 75292) | Bulk soil microbial communities from a Populus tree surrounding site in Tennessee, USA - Soil MetaG P. deltoides SBSDD5 | ecosystem: Environmental > Terrestrial > Soil > Tree plantation... | reverse complement strand
TGGAAAATGGCCTCAAGCTCGCGCAGCGCGATCTCCTCCGGTCGTGCCCGTGACACATGGCCGGTCTTAGGCGACACGCCCGGTGGATCGAAATCGAAACCCATCGCGAAAATCCGCCGTGAGGGAACGGCGCAAGTCCCCACACCCAAATCGGCATTGTAGTCAAAGGTGTCGTCACCTCCGAGTGGCGCGGCCCTGGTGCCTAACAACCACCCGTGAACGCGAGGGAACGGCCGCGCAAGTAGCGCGTTAGGCTTCCTCGCTGCCACGGGCCAGCTCGACCTCGATGCTCTCACCCACGTCGTCGCCATCGGCGAGCTGGGGCTCGACGGTACGCTCCGTCGCGTGCGCGGCACGCTCTCCGTCGCGCGCGACTCGGCTCCGGCGGCAGGCGACGCCGCGGCGCTGGTGCGCCGCCGACCCTCGTTCTGCGGCCAGGGGCCGGTGCGGCGGGAGTCCGCCGCCTCGCCTAACGTCTCGCTCCCCTGAACGTCTGTGGTGTGCCCAAAGTGTGCCCACGGAGGCGGGGGAGGGCGGTGAAGAACCGCGCGAAATCGGCGATTCCTTGCCCGTGGACCCTACGAACGGCGAGGATAACCGAATACCTCGATGCCCCCGCCGTCCAACTGGGAGATCTGACGCCCTGGAACGGCAGCCGTGGACAGCGCCGATCTCTCGCCGTATCGTGGATGGGTCTCCTCTGCGGGAGGCGCGCCATGGGAGACGTATTGGAGCGGCTGTTCGGTGGAATGCGTGAGACCCTCATTGCCGTCGTGCAGGTGGCAGGACCGTGGGCGCTACCCGGGCTGGTCGTGGTAGCACTCGTCCTCGGGTTCACGTTCCGCGACAAGATCGTATCCACGGCCGGCGCGATCGTACTTCTCGCCCTCGCCGCGCTCGCAGTGACGGTGCGGGCAGTGCAACTGGGTCGTTTCTAGGACGGCGTCGGCCATAACGACGCCTCGGGGCGGCGGCCTCGACGGCAGGTATTTTGCCAGTAGGGAATTGCCTCTACGGCGGAGATTGGCCGTGCCCGGTCAGGATTGGCCGCGGGGAAACTCGTACAACGACCGGCGCACGCACCTCAACCGACGGGCCAAGGCCGGCGGGTGGTTTTGCCGCTCCGCCGTAGGGGTATCACATCTCGTCTTGCGTGCCAGCCTCGAGTGTGGCTCACGCATGGCACCTGCGTTGCAGCGAAGCGTCCGGGGTCGTCGCCCAGCCGGAAGGCGAACGGACGAGGTGTACGTGAGCCCGAGGCCCTTCCCTCTGTAAGAGGGTGGGGCCTCGTTGCTCACCTGTCGGTGGTCGTTAGGCTGCGCACCTGCGCTTGCGCGGCCGGACAGACACGTGATCGTGCGATTCCCGATTCCCGACTATCGCGCGGGCGAGAAGATATCGAACGTCAGGCCGACGTGTGCCGTCGTGAAGAGTCCGCTCGTATTCGGGGAGCTGCGAATGTTCGTTCCGGCCACGGTCATCGCGACGTGCAGTCGGACGCTCGTTGCAAGGCCGAATTGTGCGCCGGCCGTCCCGCCGAACATCGTCACGTCGAACTTCTCGGCGCCGACGTCGTCGCCCTCCCACGTGCCCGTCTCCGCGATCGCGCCGATGTACGGGCGGACCGGTGCAGCCCCGGGCCGGAGGTGGTAGCGCAGCTCCGCGGTCGCGCCGCTCATGTTGCCCGACTCCAGTTCGCCCCCGTATCGCAGTCGCGTGTATCGATACCCGAGCGCGAGCGCGAACGGGCCGATGCCGCCGACGAACGAGCCGGAGCCGCCGTACCCCGCGTCCGAACCGGTCCCCATTCCGAGTTGCGTGATTCCGCCCTCGCCGCCGACCTCGATCGAGAGCCATCGGATCGAGCCCTCGGAGCTGGTGCCTGACGCGGCCGTTCCGGTCGCGCTGGCCGCACGGCCGCTCTGAGCGCTTCGCGAGTTATCGGTCGCAGTGCTTGGTGCGGTACCCGACACTCGTGCGTTGCGGCGGTTCAGATCGATCGCCCTCATATCCCGGCGGACGACGAGCGGCATGCTCCAGCCATACCACACCCCCTTCCACGCGACTGGTCGCGGTGACGCGACGACGTAATCACCGGGTGGAAGTAGCACGGTCAGCACACCCGCCTCGTCCGTGCGTCCGACAACCGTGTCGGCCGTCGGCCGAGCGAACGCGAGCGTGAACCCCCGCACCGGATAGTACGGTGTCTCCTCGTCCGAGAGCGTGACATTGACGCGCACGGCGATCCGGTCGCCAATGACGACTCCGGGGTCCGCGCGAACGACCTGTGCTCCCACGGGAACGGCTCCGGCGAGTAGTCCAGCGAGGCTGAAGCCGATAATCCGCATCGTCGCTCCGAAGATTGCCTTTTGCTAACCCAAGCGATGATGGGCCGTTATCGGTGAGGCCGCAATCCCTCGAGTGCGGCGTCACGATCCCAGGCGGGATGCCGACGGGGCAGGGTCCGTCCGAATCCGCGCCAGCCCTTCCGGACACGCTCAGGCGACGACACAATCCCCTCCCCGCGGCGGCACCTTCGCCGTTTCGTATCAGCTCCCCGCTCCCTCTACTCGCCTCCGCGTGATCCTGTCCGTCCGTGTTCCTACCTCGCAGCCGCCGGAGCGACCCGGCCAGATCCTCCGTGAAGAGTTCATTAAGACTGGTCGGCTCACCCAGGCCGCGCTGGCGCAGCGCATGGGCGTGCCCATCTCCAAGGTCCGCGGCATACTGAGCGGGGAGGAGGGGATCACGGCCGAGACGGCACTGCTGCTCGAGGCGGCCCTGGGGGTCGAGGCGGAGTTCTGGATCCGCGCCCAGTTCGTGTGGGACTGCTACCGGCTGCGTGAGGTCGAGCGGCGGACCGCCGTGCTCGAGCACGAAACGAAGGGGAAGCGCAGCAAGGGGTGAGTCGTGCCTAACGCGACGCGGTATCGCCGCCGGCGTCGTCGCTCACGCGCTGCTCATCCGTGATGCCGTAGTACGCCTCGATCGCCCACACGATCACGCGGTCGGTCAGCACGGACCGATACCAGGTGCGCATCTCGGGGAGCGCGACATCGTGCATGAGGGTCTTGAGCGCGATGATCAGCTTCTCCGGGAGTACGCCCGCGCCGCGCGCCCCGCGCGCGCATCGCTCGACCGCCGCGCGCGCGTCCGTGAGCTCGAAGCGTCGCTGCGCCTGGGCTGCGTCCAGAGCGCGCACGATCTCTACGCAATCGGCGCGAAAGGCCGTGCCGCTGAGGTAGTCCGTTTCGCTCACTGACATGTGGTCAGCCGCCACCGTCGTGCACCGCCGGGGCGGTCGAAGTCGATCGGATCACGAATGACGTGCTAGAAGCGGAACCATCGCCAGCGATGAATCGCCCACGCCGCACCGGCCACGAGCGCCAACGGGAACAACCAGCGGCCCGCGAAGCGCCCGCGAAAGAGGAGTGCGATGCTCACGATGCCGAGTAGCACCAACAGCCAAGGCCACGCCGCGCCGAACGCGGCGACGACGAACGACCAGAATTCGGCGATGGTGTCTCCGATGACCTTCGACATCGACGAGCCTCCAGGTGCCGAACGTCGTACCGATCGGTGTGTCGTTTACCGCCGCGTGCTCGTCGTATCCGCGTCGGACGTGCCGCGGATGACGATGCGATAAATGAGCAGAAACACGCCGACGGTCAGTAGCAAGTGAATCCAGCCGGGCGCTTCGAACATGAACGTTGCGACGGCCCACACAATGAGTGTTGCGATCGCGACGAGAATTCCGAGATCCATGTAGTTGACGAGTTGACCGCGTGATGGTCAGCCTGTACCTTGGGTGATCACCAGACCAACGATGATTCGCATCGGGGCGAAGAGACTACGTTTTTGAGCCAACAAGTCCACCGAGCGGGTTCGATACCTGTGTTGACGCCATGCCCCAGTGCGGGGAAGGCGGTAGGCATAGTGAGGACCTTATGTATTCGACTGGGCTTCAAAAAACCCTCTTCGTTCCTCCCCTGAAAGCCCCGCGCTCAGCCGCGGGGCTTTCTCGCGTTCGCCCGCCAACTTAGGCTGAGACTCGCGGTCCCTCAAGCGGCACGCGGCGCGAACCCCCGATCCCGCCACCGTTTTTCGATTCGATGCCGATCGTCACCGTCACGCGGCGACTGCGTTTCAACGCGGCCCACCGCGTCCACAACCCTGCACTCTCCGACGAGGAGAACGCATCGTTGTTCGGGAAATGCAACAACCCGAACTGGCATGGTCACAACTACGTACTCGAGGTCGCCGTCGAAGGTCCCATCAATGATCGCACGGGCTACGTCATCGACCTCGGGCTGCTGAGAACGATCGTGCAGCGCGAAGTGATCGATCGCGTCGACCATCGCAACATGAACGTCGACGTCGACTTCATGCACGGCGTGAACCCGACGGCCGAAAACATCGTCGTCGCGTGCTGGCGTGTGTTGGAGCCGCACGTGACACCAGGACGCCTGCGGCGACTCCGCCTCTGGGAGACGGAGAACAACTATGTCGAGTACGACGGACGGTAACCACGGCACCGCCGTGACGCCGACCGCTTCTCTCACTGGCAGAACGGCGATCGTTACCGGCGCCTCCCGCGGTATCGGCCTCGCGATCGCGCGGGCGTTCGTCGATGCCGGAGCGCACGTTGCGCTCGTGGCGAGAAGCGAGCATGCGTTGCGCGATGTCGCTCGGCATCTGGGGCCTCGCGCGTCCGTCATCGCATGCGACGTGACCGACGCCGACGCCATCGCGAGTGCCGTGGATCGCATGCAGCGCGAGTTTCGTGGCGCGCCGGAGATTGTCGTGAACAACGCGGGCGCCTTCGAGCTCGCGCCGATCGAGCGGACGGACCCCGCGATGTTCGCGACGACGCTCGACACGAACCTCGTCGCGCCGTTTCTGTTCGTGCGCGCGTTCTTGCCCGCGATGCGCGTGCGTGGCAGCGGACACATTGTCACCATCGGGTCCATTGCGGATCGCGCGGTGTTTCCAGAGAACGCGGCATACGCGGCGAGCAAGCACGGCGTGCGCGCGCTGCACGAAGTATTGCGCCTCGAGCTACGTGGAACGGGCGTGCGCGCGTCGCTCGTGTCACCTGGTCCCGTGGACACGGACCTCTGGGATGACATCGACCCTGATAACCGACCCGGCTTCACGCCACGCGCGGACATGCTCCGCGCGACGGCCGTGGCCGAGGCTGTGCGCTTCGCGGTCACGCGTCCGGCCGATGTGAACGTTGACGAGCTCCGCCTATCGCGGAGCTGATGGGCGCGGTTTCTGCACTCCGGCGGACTGTGCCAGCCGGAGGTCCCATGCGAACGCGCATCCTTGCGACGCTCATGCTCGCGCTCGCCGCGCTACCGTCCTGTCGCTCCATATCGCGAATGCTTGGCCGCGATGGCGGCGGTAAAACGACGTCCGTGTATGGGCATTGGGTGTTGGCGACACCCGTCGATTCGACGGCGTTCGCGGGGGCCACACAGGTCGAGCTCGTGCTTTCGCCCGGAACGTTCAACCTTTCCGCGACATACCCTAACCGCGCACCGCTGGCGGTTGACGGCCGCGCCGAGCTTGCCCGTGGCGGGCTGCTCACCCTGACGCCGTCACCCGACGACGCTGACGTGGCCACGATTGGGTTCGCGCCCGGCCAGCCATTCACGCGGATTGCGAGCGCCTCCGGCGTTACGCTCCTTCTGGCGCCTCCAAACCGCACCGTTCCGCTGCCGAGCTCGGTGTGGCACCGGCTCGACGCCGCGCGGGCCGCAGGGACCGCCCGCTGACCGCCGCCTAACGACGAGCCAATCGCAGCGGCACCGGCGGCGACGCCGTAGCCGCGCGCTCCGCAACCCAGTCGTCGGCGTCGCGCGCCAACTCGATCACACCGTCAGGCAAAGGCGCCGACACGGGCGCCACGAGACGCCCCCGCGGTCGGAGCAACGCCGCCGCCGACGCGACGCGTTCCGCATGCGCTGACTCGGTGCCGAGCGCCACACCACGCAGCGCACCCGCCGCGAACGGCAATCGTTCCCCAACAACGAGCCCCGAGATCTCCTGCGCGCTCTCGGCACGGGGCATTGCATCGAGGATCACCGTGTGCGCCGGCCCGAGCTCGCTGATGGCGTCCGCGCATCTCACCCAATGGCCGCCGAGGACGACGATGCCACCGGGGTCGCTCAACCCGAGCAACGCGGCCCCGCGAGCGACCAGGTCCGCATCGATAGTTGTGGGCGGGGCCGCGACGTGCCGCGGGTCCATGTCGGAGGACTCGACGAACCATCCAACGCCATCACGGACCGGATACTGGCGCCGGCACACCGGACAACCGAGGATGCCCTCGACGATGTGCCGACCGTCCATGCGAAACACCGAGGCGACGAGCCACGTGTCCTCGTGCGGCTCGACGCAGCGAAGCGAGTCCACGAGCTCGATGAACATGCGCGCGGACTGCTCGTGAGGCGCTACGAGCGTTCGGTGTAGAGGCCGTCGATGATCGTCTTGTAGTTCCGGTCGACGACGCGGCGTTTGACCTTGAGCGTCGGCGTCAGCTCGCCGCTATCCACCGAAAAGTCCTGCTCGAGCAGCGCGATCTTCTTCGGCGTCTCGAAGCTCGCGAGTCCCTCGAATTGAGACCGGACCTCTTTGTCCATCTTCGCCTGGATCGTCGGCATGGCGAGCAGCTGCGCGCGATCGGTCCAGAGAATGTTCTTGAGCTTCGCCCACTTCTCGAGATTGTCCCAGTTCGGCACGACGAGCATCACGGGGTACTTCCGCTTGTCGCCGATCATGACGGCCTGCGAGACGTACTTGTTCGTCTTGACGGCGTTCTCGATCGGTTGCGGCGCGATGTTCTTGCCCCCTGCCGTGACGATGATGTCCTTCTTCCGATCGGTGATGCGGATGTATCCATCCTCGATGACGCCGATGTCGCCGGTCTTGAACCACCCCTCGGGGTCCATCACGTCGCGCGTCGCGTCGGGTTTGTTGAAGTAGCCGCGCATCACGTGCGGGCCTCGAGTGAGGATTTCCCCGTCTTCCGCAATCTTCACTTCGACGCCGTCGATCGGTTTGCCGATCGTGCCGATGCGGAAGTTGTCCGGCGTGTTCACGCCGATGACGGGTGACGTCTCGGTCAACCCGTAGCCTTCGAGAATCACGAGGCCCGCGGCGTAGAAGAACTTGTTGATTTCCGGCGCGAGCGGCGCGCCTCCCGAGACGAAGTAGCGAAGCCGCCCACCCGTGCGCGCCTTGAGCTTCGAGAACACGAGACGCTGGGCGAGGCGGTATTGCATCGCCAGGAGCCCACCGGGCTCACGCCCGGCGAGCTTCTCATCGGCCCAGCGATCCGCGACACCACGCGCCCAGAAGAAGATCCGCTTCTTCACCGCGCCGCCAGCGAGCGCGTTCTCGAGCACCCGGGCGTACATCTTCTCGTAGAGCCGCGGCACGGAGACGGCGATGCTCGGACGAACCTGCGCCATCGCGATCGGCACGAGGTCGAACGAGTCGACGTACGCGATCGTCGTCCCCGTCGCGAGGAACCAGTAGTCAGCCATCCGCTGGAGGATGTGCGACAACGGCAGGAAGCTGAGCGACACATCGTCGCCGCGCATCGGGATGGCGTTTCGCGTAGCAGCGACGTTCGAGTAGATGTTGTCGTGCGTCAGCATGACGCCCTTCGGTTCGCCCGTGGTCCCGGACGTATAGATCAACGTCGCGAGGTCATCAGGCTGAACGCGTAAGGCTTCCTCGCGGAACTCGATCGCCCGGGCCGCGGAGTCTTCCGCTGCACCACGCTTCTCGAGCGCGTCGAGCGTCATGTCGGCCGCGGCCGCCGCGCCCGCGTCGAAGACGATTACCGTCTTCAAGGCAGGAAGCTCCCCGCGAATGGCCGCGATCTTGGCGGCCTGCGCCTCCGTCGACACGAAGATCGCGACGGCGCCCGAGTCGCGAAGCGGATAGCCGAGTTGCTCTGCCGGCAGACTGGGGTAGAGCGGCACGTCGGTCACGCCACTCGTCAGGCAGGCGAAGTCGGCGATGGGCCACTCGGCGCGGTTCTCGGAGAGAATCGCGACGCGATCACCGCGCTGGATCCCGAGGGCGCGAAGCCCGAACCTCGTGCGACGAATCCGGTCGAGGAGTGCGCGGTGTGAGATCGGCTCGTACCGGTCGCCCACGCGGGCCAGCAGCGCCTCGGGTTTGTTGTACCGCTCGACCGCCTCGAACAGGAGCTGGTTCAGCGTACCGGGCTGCGGGCGGGGTCCACCGCGGGCGTACATCGGCGATGCCGGACGGGCGCCGCTGGAAGTCGCTGGGGTCGTGGGAGGCGAACCGGTGTGGGTCACGGCTGGATCATCGTTGCGGAGGCGCGGCGCAGCAAGACCATCGTTTCCGTCGAAATTGGCGCAGTACCGGCCCGCCGGGTCCGTATCGTGGCGATCACGAAAATCGTGTCTTCGGTCACCGTCGCCGGGATCGATTTCACGACAAGTTGGCGCGTCGCCTTTCCCTGCGTGTCAGTCGTGTCGATTGGCATCAGGCGCCGCCCGGGCGGGTTCGTGTTGGTGGCCACGAACATATACGCGACCGCGGTGTCGTTCGGAGCGATCAGCTTTCCCTTGTAGCGGAGCTGAAAGCTCACCAGCCACGCTGGCACCGGCGCTGCGGGACCAACGGCCGCGGTGTCTCCGAATACGAAGTATCGAAGCGAATCCGCGCCGCTAATCGCGAAGTCGGCAGTCGCGCCCACGTTGACTACCTCGGCAGTCTTCCCCGCGATCGAATCAGCACGGTGCACGATGACGAGCGAGTCCGGAGTACTCTGTAAAGTCCCCACGGTGGCGAACACGCGTGCGGGCGAAGAGTCCGGCTTGCGTCGCGTCGCGTACACCACGCCGTCGTCGAACAGGCGCAGCACCGTATCGGGGCTGGAGAACTGGAACACCGCGTCCTCGACCGGCTCACCCTTGTAGTTGAGTGCTGTCGCGCGGAGCGGTTGCAGAGCGCCGAGCGAATCGCGCAGCGAGTCGCGCTCCACAATGGACGGATAGGCCGAGCCGTCGAAGCGCAGCGCGACGACCGCGTTAGGGTCCGTGATGACCTCGGTGCAGGCAACAGCGCCGAGCACGACGGCGACCGCAGTGAGACGACGGATCACTCGAACCGCTCGGCGAGCATCGTCGCCAGGTTGACGTAGGCCTGTGACGCCGCATCCGCCGGCTCGCGGAGCACGACCGGCTGGCCGGCAGCGAAGGCCTCGGTCGAGGCGGGAGTTCTGGGGATGACCACGTCGAACACCATGTTGGCCGGGAGATGCGAGCGCACGTACTGCGCCACCCGCTGCGACGCCGGATTGTCGCGCTCATACATGGTGAGCAGGATCCCGTCCAGCGTGAGCTCCTCGTTCGTCGCCACGATATCCTGAATCCCGCGGAGAATCTGTGGAGTCGTCTGCAGCGCGAGCGGCTCGCATTGCAGCGGCACGATCACGTGTTGACTCGCCTCGAGCACCTTGTGCACGATCGGTCCGAGCCCGGGCGGCGTATCCACGATCACCACGTCGCACCGTTCGCGGGCCGCGTGAAGCAGTTCCTTCAGGAGATCGGTCTCTGCGACCAGCGCGTGATACGTGCCGTGATCCGCGGCATCGCTGACCGTACCGGCGAGCATCACGCGGAGCCACGGCAGCGCCGTCGGGAGAATCACCTCGCGCAGCGCACGCGCGCCGTTAAGGTAGTCCGAGAAACCGTGCGTCGGGTGGCCACGCTTGAGGCCCACGCCATATCGCACGGCACCCTGCGGGTCGACGTCGACGATCAGCGTCTTGAGACCGCGGCGCGCAAACGCGGCGGCGAGGTTGACCGAGGTCGTCGTCTTGCCCACGCCGCCCTTTTGACTGACCACCGCGAGCACGTGCCCCACCGTTACGGCTCGGTCAGTTCGCGCGTGGCGCGTGGTTCCAGGCCCGATCGAATATCCTCGAGTGTCTGCTGCGCGTGTCGCACCCACCGTTCAGCCTCCGCGCCCGAAGGCGGTTGTCGGAGGAATTCCTCCAGATGCTGGGCTGCGCCCTCGTTGTCGCCGCGCTTCAGGAGCAGGAATGCGAGCCCGTAGTGGGCACCCGACAGCTTCGGCTCGAGCTCGAGGGCCTTCCGGTAGCATCGCACCGCTTCGTCGTGCCGCCCCGTCTTCGAGAACGCGATCGCCATGTTCTGAAGCACACGGTGATCGTCTGGCTTGTCCCGGAGCGCGAGCCGATACGACGTCAGAGCGGCGTCGTAGTCGCCCTGTCGCTCGAGCATGAGCGCTTCGTTCAAGTAGTCGAGGCGCTGCGGCTTGATCTCACGCGGAGGCTTGCCGCCGAATACGCGGCTCCACCAGGACATGCGGTCGGGATCGGCTGTTGATGACGAAACCGGCGCGAAGTACGCCCTGGCAGGGGAGGCGCACGGCCGAGTCCAGAGTCGCAAAGGTATTACGTGGGGGGGAGTCGAGCAAATGGATTGACGCGCGAACAGGAATCGATCCACGCGGCTGCTGGCTGCAGGGTCAGGGTCCCAACCCATCGCTGGACGCGCCCGAGCGGGGGGTCAGAACAAGGGGTCAGAACAAGGGGTCAGAACAAGGGGTCAGAACGATTGTTCTGACCCCCAAACAGCTAAGCAATCGCGGTCCGATTCCCGATTCCCAATTCCCGACTAGCTTACCCTCGGCCAATCTCCGGAGCCTGCATGTCGCCGCGCCGATACGAAGTCGATCCGACGAAGGGCGTCCTCGAGATCGAGTGGCCATTGTTCGGCGAGCTGTCGCGGGCGCTCGCGCTCAAGGTCGCGCGCGCCTACGACCCCGAGATCATCATCGGCGTCGCGACAGCAGGCGTCGTCCCGGGTGCGGTGGTCGCGGCCATTCTCGACCGCGAGTTCCATTCGATCATGGTGAGCCGGCGCTACCGCGGCGAGACCGTACGCCAGACACCGGCGGTGATGGGCGCCGCGCCGACGGAAGTGCGAGGCCACCGGGTCCTGATCGTCGACGAAACGTGCGATTCCGGCGCCACGATGCGGCTCGCCGTGTCAGCCATCGTGAATGCGGGCGCGTCGGAAGTGCGTACCGCCGTCTCGTTCAAAACAGGGGCGTACGAGCCCGACTTCTATGCGCTCGCGACCGACAGCACGATCATCCTCCCGTGGGACCGCGAGGTGCTCGTGAATGGCGAGCTCGTACCGAACCCGATGTACGCCGGCGTGCTTGGCGGCGAGCGCGACTCCGGAGGAGGGAACAGGTAGCTGGCGCTACCCCTCAGTGCACCGCCTCTATCGCCTCCGTGTAGGCGACTCCGCGCCCCATCTCGTCGTACACGTGCTCCATCACCTCGGCACTGCCAACGAGGAAGCGGCATCGTGGGGAGCCCATGGATCGGCACTCGACCTCGAGTACAGCCAACGGTGTGTCCGCAATGCGCCCGAAGAAGTCGGCGAACATGCCCGTCGTGAGGTGGCAGGCCGGGTAATCGAGACCACTGTTCGGGTCGGCCTCCCCCCAGTCGGTGGAGTCGAGCGTCGCGACGGCGTCGTTGAGAGACCCAACCTTCACCGATCCCCAGCCCGCATCGCGAAAGTATTCGGTGGCCATCTGCTCGAACTGCTCGACGCCGAGCTCCTCGGGCTCGACCCCCATCCGCGTTGCTAACCAACTCCGAAACGACTGGAACACCGTCTCGCCGCCCGCGTACCCCGCCTCTTGCAGGTATGCGGCGGCCGCCGGACCGGCGTCGCGGATCAGCGCCGCGCGGAGCGCGGCAAGCGAGGAGCGCGAAAGCGCGACCATCTGGTGGTTCGCGAGGTCGAGCGAATGAGGCATGGGATCGTCCCGCCTGGTCCTGGAAGTGACTGCGGTTGTTCGCTACTGCGTTCCGTAAATCTGCACCGATCTACTGCCCGATCCGAGCGAGCAACTCGGCTTCGTCGATCGTTTCGACGCCCAGCGCGCGTGCCTTCTCGAGCTTGCTGCCGGGATCTGCCCCGGCGACGACGAAGCTCGTTGCCTTGCTCACGCCGCTGGTCACACGGCCCCCGGCCGCCTCGACCAGAGCCGTTGCCTGCCCCCGGCTTAGCGTCGGCAGGGTTCCAGTGATGACGACCGTCTTGCCTCGCAGGGCACCGTCCGCAGCCGCGCGCTTCTCCTCGACGAGGGTGAGCTGATGCGCCCGTAACTTCTCAACGAGTTCCCGGGCCGATGGCGCATCGAAGTACTGCCGAACGGCCTGCGCAATGGTATCGCCAATGCCGCGAACCTCACCGATGGCGTCGGCGCTCGCGTCAATGAGCGCGTCGATCGACCCAAAGTGCCGAGCCAGCAGCTCAGCCGCAGTCGCACCAACGTGTCGGATGCCGAGCGCGAACAGCAAACGTGACAATGGTTGTCGTCTCGATGCATCAATCGCCTCAATGAGCTGCGCGGCGCTCTTCTCGGCGAAGCGCTCGAGGTTCTCCAGCTGCTCGGTGGTCAGCGCGTAGATATCGGCGACGTCGTGTATGAGCCCCGCCTCGATCATCTGCTCGATCCGCGCGTAGGACAGGCCGCGGATGTCCATCGCGCCGCGCGAGGCGAAGTGCACCAGCCCCTCGAGCTGACGCCCCGGGCACGCGACGTTCGGGCAGTAGACGGCGGCTTCCTCCTCATCACGCTCGACAGGCGTCTCGCACTGCGGGCAGGTCGACGGCATCTCCCAGACCCGTTCGTTCCCAGTCCGCCGCTCTGGAACGGGGCCGATCACTTGCGGGATCACCTCACCGGCGCGTTTCACCTGGACGACGTCCCCCACCCGCAGATCCTTCTTTCGGATGAGCCCCTCGTTATGCAGCGTCGCCAGCTTCACCGTCGTCCCGCCGATCTCGACCGGTTCGAGGACGGCGAACGGATTCAACATCCCCGTGCGGCCGACGTTCACTTGAATGTCGTTGAGCCGTGTCTCGGCGATGTCCGGCGCGAACTTGCGCGCGATGGCCCACCGCGGCTCCCGTCCGCCGACGACACCCAGCTCGTCTTGCAGCGCGAGCGAATCCACTTTCACGACGCCGCCGTCAATCGCGAAGTTGAGCTCCGCGCGGAACTTCGTCTCGACCTCATGGGCCCACCCCGCGACGTCGTCGAGCGACTCGCATCGGACGTGATGCGGTGCGATCGGGACACCCCACTCCTTGAGTGTCGCGATGACTTCGCTCTGCGTGCGGAAGGGCAGTCGCGTGCCCGCTGGCGCGACGGCGGCATAGCCGAAGAAGCGTAACGGTCGCGTTGCGGTGATCGCCGGGTCGAGCTGGCGAAGGGCACCGGCCGCCGCGTTGCGCGGGTTCGCGAACACGGGCTCGCCGGCCTGGACTCGCGCTTCGTTCATCTGCTCGAAGCGGTCGAACGGGTAGTAGATCTCGCCGCGAATCTCGACAACGTCGGGAGGCGTTGCCGTGCGGAGCCGCAGCGGCACATCGCGCACGGTACGAATGTTCGGCGTGACATCCTCTCCGATGGTCCCGTTTCCCCGCGTCGCGCCCGTGACGAGCACGCCCTTGCGGTACGTCAGGCTGACCGCCGCGCCGTCGATCTTGAGCTCCGCCGAGAAACCGCTGCGCTTCGCGTCGTCGCCGACGAGGCGCTCGAGCCGCTCGGCCCACTGACGCAGCTCGTCATCGTTGAACGCATTGCCGAGGGACAGCATCGAGACGAGATGCGTGTGCTTCGGCAGCGAGGACTGGGGCGGCGCTCCAACGCGAACAGTCGGCGAGTCATCCGTTCGAAGCTCTGGGTGCTCGCGCTCGATGTCCTGAAGCTGCCGAAACAGGCGATCATATTCCTGATCGGAGAGCTCCGGTCGGTCGAGCACATAGTACTCGTACGACGCGCGCTCGAGGCGTTGGCGCAGGTCGGCGGCGCGCGCGGCGAGCTCGCTGAGCGAGTCGGATGGTGGCACAGGGGAAGGTGTACGGGAGTCGGTTGCGGTCATCCCGAGGAGCGAAAGCGACGAGGGATCTTCTGTGCGGTAATCGTAGCCTCTCAGGCCACGATCACGTTACAGAAGATCCCTCGCGGAGCTTGCCCTGAGCAAGGTCGAAGGGCTCGGGATGACAACTCGGTGTTTCAGCCGTCGGTTCCGATTCCTGATTCCCGATTCCCGATTCCCGATTCCCGGCTTCCTAGCCTTTTGCTTCTTCCTCCAACACCTGCATGGCGACCGACACGAGTCGATCGAGCTCGTCGTCCGACGCGCGCGGCAGCAGCGTCTCGGCCCAGAGATGATCCTCGCGGGCCGTGTGGCGGTCGAGCAGCCGGCGGAGGAACGCCACGAGCGCGATCCGCTCGAGCTCCGAGCGACGTCGCGTGTCCTCGCGGTCGTCGTTCGAGCGGAGCAGGGACTCGAACCGGTGCGCATTGCGGAGTGCCTTTGCCGTCAGCGAGGCAATCACCTGACAGAAGCGAACGTCGCTCTCGGTGAAGGGCTCGGAGTCGCGCTCGGTCCGGAGGAAGATCGCGCCGATGACGGATGAGCGCCATCGGATCGGGACGACGACGATCGACCGCACGTTCCGCAGGTCGAGCGCGGCCCGAGCGTTCTGCAGCATCGGATCGTTAGGCGCGTCGGGGATGAACACGGTGTCGCCCGACTCGACGGCCCGCTTGAGCTCCGGGTACCGGTCGAGGTCGACCACGAGGTTCCGAATCGACGGGTCCTCGTAGCTCGCGACAAGGCGAACATCGGCGTTTCCGCCGGCGAGATAGATGGAGCAGCGGTCCAGGCCGAACGCCTCGCCCAGCTTGCGGGCGATGGCCTGGAGGATGTCTACGAAGTGAAGGGAGGACGAGATGTCCTGCAGGATGTCGACGACAGCGACGAGCTGGTCACGCTCGCGTTCCAGCTCCGCGATCCTCTCCTCCAGCCGGACGGTCTCCGGTTCCGGTGGGGAATAGCGCTCGATCGCTGACATCAACCTCGGCGTGTTGATCATCGCGGGTGGCCCCGGTGTGCTCGTTGAAGGCTTGGCTGTCGAAGCGAATGACGCGATTCCGACCCGTCTCCTTCGCCACGTACAGCGCGTCGTCTGCAGCTTTCACGAGGGCATCACAGTCCTTCACGCGGGGGTGCGGCCATGCGGCCACGCCGCAGCTCATCGTGCGCTGGAGCGACCCGGTCTCGAACGAGAACGTGTGAGCCTCTACTGCTTTACGCGCGCGCTCGGCGAAGGTAACGGCCGCATCGAGCACCGTGCCCGGGAGCAATAGGATGAACTCCTCCCCGCCATATCGGCCGACCCTGTCGATCTCGCGGGCCTCCTGTTTCAGGATGCGCGCGAACTGTTTCAACACGACGTCGCCCACCTGATGGCCATGGGTGTCGTTCACACTCTTGAAGCGATCGAGGTCACACAGGACCACCGCGAGCGGTTCGTTCAACCGCAGCGAGTGCTCGAACATCTCCTCCAGCCGCTGCTCGACAAACCGCCGATTGTCCAGGCCGGTGAGGGCGTCCGTCTGTGCCATCACGAGCAGCCGCCCGTTCGCTTCGGAGAGCTCGCGCTCGCGCTCCTCCAGGGCATCCTGGAGCGCCTTGATCCGGAGCATCGACTTCACGCGCGCTTCGAGCTCGGCGAAGTTGATCGGCTTCGTGATGTAGTCGTCGGCTCCTGCGTCCAACCCCTCCACCTTGTGCTCGGTGGAATCGAGGGCGGTCTGCAGGATGATGGGAATGAACGGCAGGTTCCGATCGGCTTTCAGCCGGCGCACCACTTCGAAGCCGTCGATGCGCGGCATCATGACGTCGAGCAGGATCAGATCGGGCGCCTCACGAGCCACACAGGCGAGCGCCTCCTCGCCGTCCATTGCCGTATCAATGCGATAGCCTCGCGCCGCGAGGCGCGCCCGCAAGAGCTCGATATTGTCTTCGTGATCGTCGACGATCAGGATTCGCGGCGGATCGTCACGATCCATTGTCGCGCCCGAGGAACCGCTGCACCTCCGCCACCACCGCCCGCGGCTCGCATGGCTTCGCGAGGTACCCGTCACACCCGACCTCCATCGCCTTCTCGCGATCGCTCGCGAGCGCGTGTGCCGTCAGCGCGATGATCGGGATGTCGTTGGTGGCCGGATCGTGCTTCAGCACCTGCGTCGCCTCCCAGCCGTCGATGATGGGGATGGAGATATCCATGAGGATCAGGTCGGGCTTTTCTGCGCGCGCCTTGCTGATCCCTTCTTCGCCATTCAACGCTTCCGTGACGGTGTAGCCGAAGTGACGGAGGATCGTGGAATAAACGATGCGGTTGTCCTCGTTGTCTTCCACCAGCAGGACTGTTTTCCCCTTCCCGTTCATGCGGGGCCTCACGGCTGAAGCGGGTGATCCCTTTTCACTGTCGGTAAACATATTGTCGAGCGGCACTCGGAGGTGCGCCGTGAGTCATGGCGCGTTGCAGGTGGTGTCGCGGTGCAAACTGGAGCGCCATATGGCTGACGAGGCAGCGCGCCAAGCGATACCCGCGGACGCGCCAGTCCTGGTCCGAAGCGTCGGAACAGCTCGCGTCGGTGCCCGAAGATAGCAAGATTCTTACCAGTCACAAACGAGAGCTAGCCTCATGTCTTTCGCCGATCCACGTTCGCCCGGACGTGCGGGCGAGCGGCCGGAAACGCCGCCGTCCGCGCCCACTGCTCCGCGCCCTGATGCCGCCGGCGCATTCCGGCGCCGGCTGGCCCGTGCCTCACAACCAGACCCCGTCGTCGAGCGGCCGCGGGGAAAGTCGTATCGTCGAAGCGTCGACTGGGAACACGTCGGCATCCTCGGCGCCGGACTCCTGGTTGGTGCGCTCATCGGCGCGGGCGCCGCGCTTCTGCTCGCCCCCCAGAGCGGTGAGGAGACCCGACTGGCCATCGGCCGAAAGGCACGGCACGCGCGGTACCGCGCACGCGATGCGTGGGACGGTCTCGCCCAGGAGCTCGCGGCCGTCGCGCGACGCGGCCGACGGCGCGCTCGTCGCGTCATCACGCACGCGCGATGGCGCGCGAGCGACGCGGTCGGCTGAGCCACCGGACCGCCGTTACCGACCCAGCTTCGCGAGCTCCGCCTCCGCCTCGCGCTTGTAGGCCGGGTCGTTGAAGTCGACGCGGTGTCCCCGCGTCACAAGCTCGAATTGCGCTCGCGCCTTTGCCTTGTCGCCTCGGTCCAGGTAAATCTTGCCGAGATCGAGGCGATGGACGATGCGGTCGGGGTCGACGGCGACCGCACGCTCCATGTATTTCACCGCTTGGTCCCAGCTCGCCTCGCCGAACACCTTGCCGCCGAGGACGTTCTTGGCAAGAAAGCGTGAGATGCCGTTGAGCCGCATGACCTCTGCGTTCCAGACGCCCATGACGTGGAGCCCACCGGGGTGATCGGCATTGAGTCGCAACGCCTCGAGGGCCTCGGCCCGAACCTCGGTCGCGAACTTGATGCGGTCGCGGACGCCGACGCTCAGCGCGCGCCTGCCCAGCGCGCGCGCGAGGTGGAAGTGTGCTTCCGCATCCTGCGGATTCACACGGACCGCTCGCCGTGCGAGCGCTTCGCCGGATCGCGAATACTGATTGCGGCGCGCTTCGTTCCGCTCCACTTCGGCGAGATCCACCTCGCTTCGCGCGGCCTTCCAGAGAGCCTCGTAGTTGGACGAGTCGGGGCCGATCGCGGCGATGTAGTGCGTCAGCGCCTCGTCGGGCTTGAACTGCGCATAGATGCTGTCGCCGATCGCGATGTGATCGGCCGGCGACTGAGCGCGGGCACCGGTGGTGATCAGAAGGCAGGCAGCCAGGATCAGCGGGAACGGCATCGAGGGGTCAGGATGAGTGACGTCGGCGCGCCAGGGGCAGGCGCCGTGGCTTCGGCGTCCCTCCTCCGGAACGCCGGGCGGCAACGTAGAAATACCCCACACCCCGGTCAATGCTCGCCAGGGCGGCTTGCCGCCACCGAGCGGCGAAGGTGCGGTTTGGTCCCGTGACGGTACTTGCCCAGCGCCTCATCGAGCGCAAGCGGGATGGCGGTCGTGTCGAGTCTGGAGAGTGGCGCGCGCTGACTCGGGCGTACGCGGCCGGTCACGTGCCGGACTATCAGATGGCGGCGTTTCTCATGGCTGCGTACATCCGCGGGCTCGACCGAGGCGAAACCAGCGCGCTGACCGACGCGATGCTGGCGTCCGGCGCGACGCTGGACCTGACGCATTTAGGCGTCGGACGCGTCGACAAGCACTCCACCGGCGGCGTCGGTGACAAGGTCTCGCTGGTACTGGCTCCGCTCGTTGCCTCGCTCGGGGTCGCCGTGCCCATGATGAGCGGCCGCGGCCTCGGCCACACTGGAGGGACGCTCGACAAGCTCGAGTCCATCCCCGGCTTTAGGACGACGTTGACGCTTGACGAGGCTAAGCGACAGATCGAGCGCATCGGCTGCGCGCTGATCGGACAGAGCGCGGAGATCGCGCCGGCGGATCGGAAGATGTATGCGCTGCGCGATGCGACCTCCACGGTCGAGAGCATCCCCCTCATCGCCGCCAGCATCATGAGCAAGAAGCTGGCAGAAGGCCTCACGGGGTTAGCGCTCGACGTGAAGCGTGGCTCGGGCGCCTTCCTGCCGGAGATCGAGCGCGGCCTCGAGCTCGCGAAGGTGATGATCGAGCTCGGTGCCGGTCGCGGCTGCGCGGTAGTGGCGCTCATCACGGCCATGGATCGACCGCTTGGCCGCGCGTGCGGCAACGCGCTGGAAGTCGAAGAAGCGATCCACACGCTGCGCGGAGAAGGCCCGGCCGACGTCCTGTCCGTGACGTACGCGTTAGGCGCCGAGATGCTCGTCATGGGCGGCGCCGCGCCGGATCTCGAAGCCGCGCGGCGCGCGATGGAAGTGGCGATCTCCAGCGGCAAGGCGGCGCGGAAGTTCGAGGGGATCATCGAGGCACAGGGCGGGAACCCTGGTGTCGTCGAAGATCCGTCGGTCCTGCCACAGGCGGGCGCGTGCGAGCTCTTCCTCGCTCCGCGCCCGGGGGCCGTGGCCCGAGTGGAGCCCCGCACCGTCGGACGCGGTGTGACCGCGCTCGGCGGCGGGCGGACGCGCATGGAAGACGTGGTCGACCCCTCCGTCGGGTTCGTCATTACCGCCAAGCCGGGAGACTGGGTGCAGAGTGGCGAGCCCCTTGCGACCGTCTTTGCCCGCGACCGCGCGGGAATCGAGACCGGTCTCGCCGCTCTTCGCCAGGCGATCGTCATCGCCGACGAGGCCGAGCTGCCCCTGCCACTGATCTCACACCGCGTCACCGCGGATGGCGTGAAACCCTTCGATCACGATTGAGACCGACATGACCAGCTCTGCCCCGCGCTTCACCGTTCGCAAGTTCGCCAGGCTGGCCGCGCTCGGCGCCGTCGGCGTCTCGCTCGGGGTCCTGGGGCTCTATGCCCTCATCGCGTTCGGCTCCGCGCCCACGGCGTCCGGCGGCATCGACCGAACTCACGCAGTGCTGGCCTGGATCGGTGCAGCGATCCCGGCCGCGGCGATCATCGCGGCGCACCTCGTGTACGCGAAGGTTCTACTGGCCGAATCGCGGCTCGACCGTTCGTAGCTCGTCGTACTGGCGACACAGGCCCGGAGTTGTATCGTGCGGTACTCTCAAGAATGGGCGGCCGTATGTGCACCGGCTTGATCGCTCTCGTTGTCGTGCTGATGCCGTCGCTTGTCGGCGCACAAGCCGCAATCACGGATAGCGCGGCCGCACGTAAGGTCGCACAACTCCTCGCTGCCTTCGATTCGACTGGGAGCGGGCGCGGGGGGGACTCGGTGGCGCTGCGGCGCACCGCGCTCTTCAGCGACGATGCCGTGTTCATCAACGCCTTCGGCGTCCGGATCGAGGGACTCGATTCGCTCGCGGCGTTCTGGAAGATGCTGTACAACTCTGGCTCTTTCGGAAGCAGCAAGATTGAGCGAGTTGACCGCCAGCAGCGCATGGTCACGCCGGACCTCGTACTGGTCGATCACGTTGAGCGGATCACCGGACAGCATGTCCCCGGTACTCGTCAGGAACTGCCGCCACGGACCGCGCACATCACGCTGCTGCTTCGACGGCAGACAGCGGGCGACTGGCGCATCGTTTACTACCGGGCAGGCGACGTACGCGAAATGCCATCTCGTTAGCACGTCGCAGGTGCCGCCGGCTTCGCTGCCGGGAGGTGCCCTGACCCAGCAGCGACGTCATGGCCCTTGACAGGCCGCGAGGAGGTGCTAAAGATTTCGCACTGTGCTAATTTATTAGCATCGGGTTGGTCGCTTCGGACCATCCTTCCGTTCTGAGCTTCTTCCGGCCCTCAGATGTCGAAAGCGAAGCAGCCGCCCCTAAGCCGACGCGAGCGCCAGATCATGGACATCGTCTACCGCTTGGGCTCGGCCACAGCGGCAGAGATCCTCGAGGCCATGCCGGACCCGCCGAGCTATTCGGCCGTCCGCGCGATGATGCGGATTCTCGAGGAGAAGGGCCATTTGACACACGCGCACGACGGCCCTCGTTACGTCTATACGCCCGTCGTCCCGCGGACCGCGGCGAGCCAGTCGGCGCTTCATCAGCTCGTGAAGACGTTCTTCGACGGCTCGGCGACGCAGGCGGCCGCGGCGCTGCTGGACATGACCGATTCCCGGCTGACGAGCGATGAGGCAGAGCAACTCACACGGCTGATCGAAAAAGCCAAGCGGGAGGGGAAGTGACCATGCCCTTTGCGAACGACCTCGTCGACGTTGGCGCCCTGACTGCCACGGCGTGGATGCTTCTGGAGATGGCGCTGAAGGGCGCCGCCGTGCTGTTGGCCGGGGCGATATGCGTGGTCATGGCGCGCGGCGCGTCGGCCGCCGTTCGCCATGTCATCTGGACGCTGACGTTAGGCGGCGCGGCCATCGCGCCGGTGGCGGGGCTGTTCCTGCCGCAGTGGACGGTTCGGGTCCCGGGCTGGGTGCGGAGCGTCGAGGCACCCGCAGTTGACGGGGTGACCATCCCTCCGATCGTTGCGGCGGTAGCGACGACGGCTGGATCGGACGCCGTGATCGCCGTTCCGACGAGCCGTTCCAGCGACGAATCCACCATCTTCGCAGCGACGACCCCGCCGAAGCAGAGCGCCGATGCCGACGTGGTGTCCACCGCCGAAATCGCCATGCCTGCGCCGACCGCCGCGGACGAATCAGTCGCGCCAGTCGACGTCCGTGCTGCCTCCGAGCCCGATGCGGACCGAATCGCGACGTTCAGCGCACAGGGCGGCGTTGCCGCCTGGAGTCCCACCGGGCTGGTTGCCATTTGGACGGCGGGTTTCGTCATCGCCCTGCTTCCGCCATTGGTCGGTGCGATGCGCGTTTCGGCGCTGGTGCGCCGCGCGCGTGGTGTACGCGGTGGGCGATGGGCGCTCCTCGTTCCGTCGGCCTTACGGGAGATCGACGTGCGCCGTCGCGTCCGTTTCCTCGAGCTCGACGAGCCGGTGATGCCCATGACCTCGGGTGCCTTCCGGCCGATCGTTCTGCTGCCGGCCGGGGACTTCGACTCGACGATCGGCGAGCGGCTCGACGTGCTTCGCCACGAGCTCGCGCATGTGCGACGCTACGACTGCCTAACGCAGCTCATCGGCCAGCTTGCGTGCGCCGTGCACTGGTTCAACCCGCTCGCCTGGCTCGCCGCGCGCGAGATGCGTGTCGAGCGTGAGCGCGCATGTGACGACGAAGTATTGCGCGCCGGCACGAAAGCCTCGGCCTACGCCGATTACCTCATGCGCGTGGCCCGGGAGACGCGGATGACTGGTGGCGCGGCGCTCGGTGCGCTGGCGATGGCGCGGCCGTCGGAGCTGGCCGTCCGCCTGCATGCCGTACTGGACGACGACCGCCGTCGTGAACGTGCCTCGGCGGTGCTGACTACGATTGCCACGATTGGTGCGGCGTTCGTCGTCGCCCTCATCGCCATGGTTACACCGGCGCCGGCCGACGCACGCATAGTGGCCGTTCTGGAGCGGGGAATTGCCGCCGCGCCCGCGGACATTGCGTTCCCGCCCGTAGTTGCGGAGGCGGTCGCGCCAGCCATCGTCGCGACGCCGGCCGATGTCGCGGCGATCGCTACCACGGAAGCTCTGGCCGTACCAGGGGCGCAGCTGGCCGCGATCTCCCTGGCACATCCGTCCGCCGTTGGGTCGCTGGTGTCCGAGCTCATGCCGCAGAGCGCTGCGGTGACGGGTCCACAGCAGGCGTCGGATTGCGATCGCAACGCGCGAACGCACAGGAACAGCTCGCACACGAACTGGACGAGCAGTGACAACGGCTCCAAGCGTTGGCGGGTGGTGTGGTCGGAAGGCGATTGCTCCTACGAAGTCGAGGCGCGCGGGGAGGTCAAGTACAACCGTGATGTCACGGACATCGAATCGATCTCAGCCGGCGGCTCGTTCACGCTCGAGGAGCACATTGGCGACGAGACGAAGCGGATCTCGGTGCGGCCGCGGTCGGACGGGGCGCTCGAGCACACCTATTCCGTCAACGGCGAGCGTCGCGCGTACGACGAGACGGCGCGGGCGTGGTTCGCCAAGGCGCTCATCGCCCTGGATCGCCGGACGGCCTTTGCGGTCGACCAGCGCGTGCCGGCGATCCTTCAGGCTGGTGGGGTGGATGCTGTCCTCCGCGAGATTGACCTTCTCGACGCAGACTACGCGCGACGCAAGTACTACACGAAGCTCTTGTCCATGCGTCAGCTCGACGCGACGCAGGTACGCCGAGTCGTCGAGCAGGCGGGTGCCCAGATCGATTCGGACTACGAGCTTGCCGAGCTGCTGATAGCGGTGGCGAAGCTCGACGCGTTTAGCGATGCGTCACACGGGGCGTTCGTTACCGCGGTCAAGACCCTCGACTCCGACTACGAGGCGCGTCGCGCACTGAATGCGCTGCTCAAGCGCGATCGGCTCGCACCGGCGACGGTCGAGTCGCTGCTCGATGTCGCGAGCACGATCGACTCGGACTACGAGCTCGCCGAGCTGCTCATCTCCGTGTCGAAGGAGTATGCGATCAACGACCGGACCCGGCCGGATTACATCAAGGCGGTCGGGTCCATTGAGTCGGACTACGAGCACCGACGCGTGCTGTCGGCGATTCTGGCCGGCGGCGGCCTTACGCCCGCCGTCACGCGGACGCTCCTGGAGGATGCGCGCAGCATCCAGTCGGATTATGAGCTCGCGGAGTTCCTGATCGCGATCAGCCAGAAGGGGGTGCTCGACGCCTCCACGCGTGACGCGTACTTCGCGGCGGCGGACAAGATCAAGTCCGACTACGAGCACCGGCGGGCCTTGATGCCGCTCCTCAAGCGCGACCTGCTGACGAAGGACCTCGCGAAGGGGATCTTGGGTTCGGCGACGAAGATCGAGTCCGATTACGAGTGTTCGGAGCTGCTCATCGCGGTCGCGAACGCCATCACGATCGATCAGGATTTGCGTCCCGCGTTCGACCGCGCGGCGGACACGATCCAGGGTGAGTACGAGTACGGGCGCGCCATGAGCGCCGTGCGGCGCAGCGCGACGCGTTAGGCACGGGTCGCGCTGCGGTCACGGGACTCTACCGTCCCGCGATCCTCCGCGCCGACCAGATGTGCGTTGGTCGGTGAGCGGCCGCCCGACAGGTCCTTCATCGTCATATGCTCACGGCTGCCCCGCGACTTTTGTCGGCGCCGCTGTGGCGCTGGTGGAGTTGATGCCCAGCTGGCCGGCGCCACCTGAGCCCCAACAGTACACGGTGCCGTTCGTGGCGCGACCACACGTGTGTCGGAATCCAGCATCGAGACTCGTGAACGACAACCCACCGGCCACGGCGGAAGGCTCCATGCGGTCAGTCATGGAGCCGTCGCCGACCTGCCCGACCTCGTTCTCTCCCCAGCAGTGCGCCGCACCACTCGCGGTCAAGCCGCACGTATGCCCGATGAAACCGCCCGCGATCACCTGCGCGAAAGCGAATCCGCCGCTCACGAGGATGGGTGTCGAGCTGTGCAGAGCTGTCCCGTTGCCAAGCGCGCCGAAGCTGTTCTCGCCCCAGCAGTGTGCGGCACCCGCGCTTGTGAGTCCACAGCTGTGGCGTCCGAGGCCGGCTGTCACCGCCGCGAACGCCACCTCACCGGTCACCCGAGCAGGCACCGGGTGCGGTGTCAGGTCTGCCGCGGTGACCGGACCCATCCCAATCCCGAGTTGCCCACGCTCGTTGTCGCCCCAGCAGTAGGCTTCGTCGCCAGAGCTGACCGCACAGGTGTGGCCGATGGAGAACCCACCGGCTGCGATCCGTCGGAAGGTATGGTCGCCCGTTACGGCCACGGGTGCGAACCGGAACGTCGTGGTGCCGTCGCCGAGCTGGCCGCGGTCGTTGCGCCCCCAGCAGTATGCCTTGCCATCGTTCGTGAGCGCGCACGTGTGCTCCGCTCCCGCGTCGATACTTGCGAACTTGAGCGCCGTCGATACAGGGACTGGAGCGCCCCGAGGCGTCGACTCGGCGCCAAGCTGCCCACTCGCATTGCTCCCCCAACAGAACGGTGAGCCGTCACTCGTTAGGCCGCACGTATGGGCGCCGCCGGCGGCGAGTTGGACGAACGCGAGTCCACCGCCGACCGCGACCGGGACCTTGCTGCACGGATAAGGTCCCGCGTCGGTTGGACAGACGCTCATCGGACTTGGTACACCGAGTTGCCCACTCTCGCCGCGCCCCCAGCAGTACGCTGCTCCGCTCGCAGTGAGCGCGCACGTGTGAGCCCCACCGGTGGTCACGGACGCAAACGCAACGACCGCAACCGCGGTGACCGAGACCGTGGCGCTCGCGCTCTTTCCTTCCGACGTGGCCGTGATGATCGCCGACCCCGCGCCAACACCGGTCACGGTGCCATCTCCGGCAACGGTGGCGACGGCAGGTGCACTCGTCGCCCACGTTACCGACCGACCCGCGAGTTGATTGCCAGCTTGATCTCGAGCGGTCGCCGTCAACGCCTGTGATTGCCCGACGAGCAGCGCCATCTCGCTCGGCGACACAGTCACGGATGCCACCGACGACGAGCGAGGCTCGGTAGCCTGTTCAGGGCCTTCGGAGCCACCGCACGCGCCAGCGCACAGCATGGTGTACATGCCGAGAACAACAGCGCGCCTCGTCACACTCGTCTCTTCGTGTCGCATACGTGTCGCGCGCTCCGCGCGGTGCAGGCCTCGGTTGGGCTCCAAGCGGGTGACTACGGGCTCGGGGCACGTGGCGATCACTGCTTGGGCATCATCTTCTATCCGTTCAAGCGAAAGAACCTCGTGAAAGCGGACACCGAGCTACGCGACCCACCACTCGGCCGCCGCTATGAACTCGCCCTTCTTCACGACCAGTGCGATTCCCGCGAACCGAAAATTCGGAGAGCCGTTGCAGCCGCTGCAGAGAAACGTCGTCGAGTTCGCGGGCAGGTCCGCGAGCTTCCAGTTGTGCGAGTAATACACCGCCGGGCATGCCGACCCCGAGGAGCAGGTCGGGATCTCGTGCCACTCGCCCCATACCTCGTACATCTCCTCCACGGCCGAGTTGTCACGCCACGTCAACCTCCACGTCTGAGCGTCCAGTGCAGTGGCCGTGAGGTTTGTCGGGGCGGCCGGCGGCGTCGTGCAGGACGGCATCGAGGGATCCGCATCGCCTGCGGAATTGAACGCGACGACGCGATAGCAGACGCCGAGCTCGGCGTTCGGTACGCCGGAATCCACCACAGGGGGATACGTCGTTAGGCCCGCGGATACCCAGGGTGAACGGGCCCGCCTCACCAGTCGTCGACCGGTGGATCTCGAAGCCACTTTCGTTGGTCGAGTTGTCCTGCCAGGTGAGGTCGATCCGCTTCTCTCCCCACGCCACGGCGACGGCGTTGGAGGGCGCGACCAGCGCGCTAGCGTTCATCGCCGCGGCGGGACCGGTAGGGAACGTCGACGTGGCCGGGTCACTGGGGGCCTCGCACGCCAGGAGTAGGCAGGCCGTTGCCGCGGGAAAAATCATTCTTGTCCGTTTCATCTTCGGCCTCCACAGCGAGACGGAGCGTTGTATCGACTCCGTGCCATTGAAAGCGGCAAGCGACTGCGAAAGCGGACAGGGAACATGCGCTAAGGGAGACTCGGGCCGCCCTGATGCGAACAGGGGGGCGCCTGTTCGTCACAACAAGCGAGAACGCGCGGCGCGTTCGGTCAGCTATCCAGATTGCTGACCAACTTCGCGTTCGTCACGATGAACATCCGGCGCGGCTCGAGGTCATCGGCGACGAGTGTCTGGACGACCTGATCGCCGTTGACCGCGTCCTCTATCCCGAACGCACAGGATGGCGCGTGCCACGCCGGCATCAGCCGCAGCTGCGAGCCCCGCCTCCGCTCGCGGCGGCAGGCCCGCTCGCCGCCGAGACCGTGATGGATGCCGAGGCTCTCCGTCCCCCGGTGGATGCCGTGATCGTCGCCAGGCACACCGACGCGCCGGTCACGAGGCCCGCTTGCGAGACCGTCGCGACACCGGGAGAGTCGCTGGACCAATTCACCACCAGGTCCGTCAGCACATTTCCGGCGGCGTCTCTGGGAGTCGCCGTCAGCTGCACTGTCGCCCCGACCGCGATGTCGGCCTTTGTCGGATCCAGGGTGATGTACGACACTTGCGGTGTCGAGGGCCGTTCGTCAGCAGACGGTGGCGTGGGCCCGGCGCCGCATGCGCCGAGTAGCACGATCCCGGTGCTGACCAGGAAAGCGAGTGAGACGGGTTGCTGTCGCAGGGTTGCCATTTTGCGCCTCCAGAAAGAACATCGTTGTAAGCGCCGCGGATTCTGTTCATGGGACGTCGAGGCGCAGGACCTCGCCCGTCCCCACCGAACGGCCGCGGTTGGTGACATAGAGCGCCCCATCGGGACCGACCGCGACCGAGGTGGGAAAGACCAATCCTCCAAGCACGGTGGTTCGGGTTCCTGCGCGGTATCGGGCGCAGATGTCCCCCTCGTCCTGGCTGGGAGTGACGCGGATCAGGATACCGGGCCCGCCCTGCTGTACCGCCCCGGTCGAGTGCTGGAGCACGTACAGGTTTCCCGGTGCGTCGAACGCGATGTCCAGGACGGCCTTGAAACCGCCGATACATGCGTCGTCGATCAGGAACAGCCGCGCGGGCTCGCCGGGAACGACGCGATACACGTTCGCGCGCGTGTCGGTGAACGGGACACCGGTGAGCTCGGCCACGTAGTACGCGCCGTCCGGCCCGACAGCCACCGAGGTCGGGACCGCGTCCGTGAACTGGTCGAACGGCAAGGGGGCGAACGAGGGACGCGGCGGGCTCGTGCCGCGCGCATGAAAGTTGGCAAGCAGCGAGATCTCGCGACTCGCGTGCACCTGCAGGAGTGCGTTGGCACCCGCGTCGGTGACGACATGTCTGCCGGGGACTGCGAGGAGACCGTACGGGTTGCTGTCGAGGTTGGGTGTGCCGTCCGCGTTGAGGCGACCGTCGGGGTTGTGGGCCACCTCGTAGGCGGCGACGTCGGCGACGAAGCGCCACTTCCCGCTCGCCGCCAGGTGCACGAGCTGTCCGAAACCGCCGCCCACGTCGCCGAGCAGTTCGCGTCTCGCCGGATCGGTCTGCAGCCCAATCGTGAGGTGCGCCTGGCCGACGCCGAGGAACGCGATGTCGTTAGGCCCTGCCTGGGCGACGCCGTTTGGACCAACCAGCGACGGCAACCCGGTGGCGACACGCTCCTGAATGCCGTTCCGCAGGCGAGTCACCGCGCCCGTCGGGCCGTAGCAAAAGGCGCCGCCCATAATGACCAGGCAAGGTCCAGCGCCGCCTCGCCCCGCCTCGGCGACGTACAGCCCGCCCTCAGGCGCGAAGGCGAGGCCGCGGGGGTTGTCGAGTCCAGTCATCACCACAGTGGGCACGCCGGCGATCGACGCGACTGCACTCGAGTCGGAGGCCGGATTCGCACCGGTCACGGCACGAGCCGCGGTCGCTACGCCCTCCCCGGGCGAGGCGGGGTCGCCACACGCGGTGAGCGCTGCGGCGGCCAACAGCGACATTACGGCGATTTGCCTCACGTTGCCTCCTAGAGTTGGGCTCACCGGCCCCGCGTCGAACCGGTTCCAGGAACACCCACGACGATCGGTGCCTGAATCGTTAGGCGAACCGTAGTCGAGCTCCGCCAATTCACGGGGAGAGGATGGTCCACAGCACGGCGTGTCGGGCGAGCCGGAAGTCGGCGTCTCCGACCACGAACGCTCCGCTGGGGCTTATCGCCCACGCATGTCCGTTGATCCCGCCCTTGGGCGGCTGAAGTGAAAGGAACTCGCTCCCTCGCCAGAGGAAGGCGCTGGTTTTCAGCGACGAATTCCCCGCATCGAGAAAGCCAGCAGTCGCGCCTGAGCTGCTGACATCGAGTGCGTGTGCATTCTCCGACCGGACTGCGGTGCTGAGAATCACTCCCGTCGTGACATTCACGGTCCAGCGGACACCCCTGAACACCGACGGACCGGCCCGCGTGGTCCCGGCAACGTAGACCGCATTGTTGGCGACTTCGCTGATGTTGTTCGCGTACGTCGTGACATCGCCCGGGAGTGGCGGCAACTCGACCAACTGGCCTGACGCGAGGCGCACGTATCCGCGAGCCGCCGCGAACTCGTGCGTGGCATCGAAGAAGACGAAAACCGCGTGGCCAGCGTTGTTGATGTCGCGCCCCTCTCCGCGGACGAAGCCATGGCCGGCTGGTGGGGGGACCGACGTCCGCACCCCCGTGGCGGACCACATGGCCGCGCGGGGACCCGCCCGTCCCACCGCAGCGCCAGCATCGTTCACACCGAGCGCCTCGCCGACTACCTCGTCCGCGAGCATCGCCAGAAACGTCGGCCCACTCGGCGGGCCGCCGGCAACAGTCCATCGTGCGGGCCGTGAGGTATCTCCCGCAAAGCCGACGACATACCGTGGGCTACTGTTGCTGATGCC
>Ga0075421_100001287_pt1 | contig 28994 bp, 22 predicted proteins | sample SoiMetdeltSBSDD5_FD_75292 | JGI IMG/M metagenome (GOLD analysis project Ga0075421, IMG submission 75292) | Bulk soil microbial communities from a Populus tree surrounding site in Tennessee, USA - Soil MetaG P. deltoides SBSDD5 | ecosystem: Environmental > Terrestrial > Soil > Tree plantation... | reverse complement strand
GACGCCACCCGGCCCACGGACGGGCCCATGGTGGTGAGCGGCGAATACGACATCTCCGGCCTCATCCACCGCATCGAGGGCCTCGTCAAGAAGACCGGCGCCCAGGCCGTGATCATCGACTCCGCGACCGCACTCTTCAGCCCCCGGCCCCCGCAGGAGCTGCTGCGCAGCCTGTTCGCACAACTCATCCACGGCCTGCGCCGGATGAAGCTCACTTCCGTCGTGCTGGCCGAGGCCGCCGAGGACTACGGCCAGCTCACCACGCTCGGGGTGGAGGACTTCGTCTGCGACATGGTCGTCATCCTCCGGAACATCGTGGACGGGGAGCGCCGGCGGCGGAGCCTGGAGATCAACAAGTACCGGGGCAGCGCCCACTACAAGGGCGAGTATCCCTGCACCATCACCTCCCGCGGCCTCACCATCTTCCCCCTGGACGCCAAGGAGCGTCCCGGCCCGCGCCGCAACGAGCGTTACTCCAGCGGGCTCCCGGGGCTCGACGGCATGATCGCGGGCGGCTTCCTGCGCGATTCGATCCTGATCGTGCGCGGTCCCACCGGCAGTGGAAAGACGATGCTGGCGGGCCTCTATGCGCGTGCGGGCGCGGCCCGCGGCGAGAAGGTGGCCTATTACGGCTTCGAGGAGCCGAGGCAGATCCTCCTGCGCAACTTCGAGAACATCGGCATGCCCATGGACGACCTGGCGGCGGCGGGCAACCTGGAGATCATCTGCCGCTATCCGGAAGCGATGGGCCTGGAAGACCTGCTCGTGACCCTGCGCATGAGCCTGGAGGATTTCAATCCGTCCCTCGTCGTCCTCGACAGCATCTCCTCCATCGAGCACTCGTCGTCCGAGAAGGGCTTCCGCCAGTTCATGATCGGGCTGGCCTCACTCCTTCGTGAGCACGGGCAGAGCGCCCTCCTCACGCAGACGGTGGTGGGAAACGAAGCGGCCACCCACACCGCCCCCTATCTGTCGACGATCGCGGACGCGATCCTGACCCTGGACTACACGGTCGGACGGTCGGACATCGACCGCACCCTGCGCATCCTGAAGATGCGCGGGTCGAGCCACGTCACCCACCCCTACCGGCTCATCATCGCGCAGGGCGGCCTCCAGGTGGAGCCGTCCGCGTTGCGCCCCGAGGATCGCCGCCACCCCGACTCGCCTCCGGAGCTCGCGCTCGAAGGCGTGCGCATCCTGCTGGTCGAGGATTTCGGCGACGCGCGCGAAGTCGTCACCAAGATCCTCCGGCAGTCGGGCGCCGACGTCATCCCCTCCGCCAGCAGCGCGGAGGCCCTGGCCAAGCTCGACCGGGAGACCCCCGATCTCATCGTGGCCGACATCGGACTGCCCGAAGAAGACGGTCTCCAGTTCATGCGCAGGGTCCGCGCGCGCGGCGGGAAGGATGCGGACGTTCCCGCGGTCGCGCTGACCGCCTGGGGCCTGGCGCGGGACCGCGCTCTGGCCAAGGAGGCGGGCTTCCAGGCCCACCTCGTGAAGCCCGTGGATCCGGCGAATCTGGTCTCCGTGCTCAGCGCGCTCGTCGCGAAACCGTAGGCGGCGCGCCGGGCGCGATCAGGCCACGTCGCTCGCCGGGCGCGCTTCGCCGCGCCGCGCCGAGGGAAGGGTGAACAGGAAGGCGGCCCCCGCGCCCGGCTCGCTCTCCACCCGGATGCGCCCGCCGTGCGCCTCCACGATCCCGCGCACGATGGCCAGGCCCAATCCCGTTCCCCGATACTCCGCGTTCTCGCCGCGCCAGTAGGGCTCGAACAACCGGCCCTGCTCGGCCGCCGGCACTCCCGGCCCGGTGTCGATCACGCCGAACTCCACGTGCTCGGGACCCGAGCGGAGCCGGACCGTCACCGACCCCTCACGCGTGACCTTCAAGGCGTTGGCCACGAGGTTGCTCAGCGCCTGCAGCAGGCGATCACGGTCCGCGCGGACGGGCGGGGGAGAGGCGGCGACGTCCTTGTGCAGGACGAGGCCGCGCGCCTGGGCATCCGCGTGGAACGACTCGATCACCTCGTCCACCACGGAGACCGGGTCATGGGGCTTGGGATCGACGGAGAGCCGGCCGGCCTGGATGCTGCTGAGGTCCAGCAGGTCCTGGATGAGGTGGGTCATGCGCCGCGTGGAGCGGAGTATCGACTCGATGGGCTTTTGCCCCGCCGGCGAGCCTGTTGGCATCTCCTGCAGGAGGGACGCCGCCATCGTGATCGTGTTGAGCGGGTTGCGAAGGTCGTGGGAGACGATGGCCATGAGGTGCTGCCGGTCGTTCATGGCCTTCCGCGTCTCGTCGTAGAGGCGGCGCGTCTCGGTATCCGCGTGCCGCTGGGCGGTGACGTCGCTGGCGATCACGACGGCGCTGACCACGCGTCCCTCGGCGCGAACGGGTGCCGCGACCGTACGCAGGACGATCTCGCGCCCGGCCCGGCGCTGCTTGAACAGGAACTCCTCCTCCGCGGTGTCGCCTCGGAGCGCGCGGGCAAACGGCCGCTGCTCGGGCGGGACGGAATCGCCCGTATCCAGCCGGCGGAGGTCCAGGAACTCGGCGAACGCGGCCCGCATCTCGTTGATGTCGTCGACGGACTCGGCTCCGAGGAGCCGGAGGGCGGCCTTGTTGGCCTTCTTGATGCCGCCCGCGTCGCCCACCAGGACGGCGTCCGGAATGCTCTCGATGACCGCGGCGAGCTCGGCCGCGCGCCACTCCGCGGCCTCGCGCAGCAGGTGTTGCGCGATGCCGGCGGTCGCCCGCTCGCTGAGGGCGAAGAGGAGCCGCTTGTCCTGATCCGAGAAATCCGCGGCCGTGCGCGAGCCGATCGTCGCCACCCCGAGCACGCGGTGGCCGTGGCGGAGCGGGACTCCGTAGAGCGCGCGGAACGTCCGCCCGCTGAGCCCGACCGCCCCGCGCGCGGAGCCGCTGCCGGTCAGGAGCTGCGGGCGGCCGGTGGCGGCGATGCTTCCGACGGAGCCCTCCCCGATCGGGATCCGGAATCCGCGGCCCAGGTCCTCCTCCAGTCCGGCCGCCGCCCGTACCACCAGGTCGTCGCCGTCCCGGAGCAGGACCGTCGCCGTCTCGATGGCGGGCGTCGTCTCGATGAGCACCTGCAGGAGCCGCTGAAGGAGCTCGTCCACGTCGCGGCTCTCGAGGGCGGCCGCGGAGATGCGATCGAGGGCCCGCACCGCCCGGTCCCGGGCCTCCGTGTACCGCTCGACGGATGCGGTGATCGCGCGGTCGATGGAGCGGTTGAGGAAGCGCACCTCCTCCCGGGCCGTCCCCGGGGAGCGCAGCTCGTCCCAGACCTGCAGGATGCAGTCGCGCAGCACCGTCAGCTCGATCACGACCTGGTCGAGGTCGAGTCCTTCGGCGAGGCGCTCGATGGCGTGCTGGCCGGCGGAGACGTCGGCCAGGCGCGCCCGAGGATCGACGATCCGGTTCTCGCCGGTGTCGGCGATCGCCTCGATGAGGTCGGGGATGTGGTCGGTGAGCTGTTCGAGGGTCAGTCCGCGGGAAGCGGGGCGGGCGCTCACGATCGAGTGCCAGCGCTTGAGGATCTCCTGCTGGTTGTCCCGCAGGAACTCGGCGAGGATGGATTCGTTGAGCTCGACGCCCATGAACACACCCTCCTCCCCAGAGTGCCACGGAAAGCGCGGGCCGGGCGCCGGTCTTGACTGATTCCGGCGCCGGTGGTCTGATCGCACGGATCATGCTCGCTCGCAGCCGGCGGCTGTGCCTTCTCCTGATCGTCCTCGCCGCCATGGTGGCCCCCGGAGCGCGCGGCCTCTGCTTCATGCCGGGCATCCCCGCCGGAACACAAGCCGAGCACGGTTGCTGCGGCAGCGGTCTGACGGCGGCGCCTCCTTCCTGCTGCATGGAAGTCGGTAGGGGCGAGGTCCCCGCGATCCGCGTCGCGACGCATGTGGCGACCACCCTCGGCGTCATGCCGGCATTGCTGCTCCGCGACGAGCACCGCTTACGGCTCCGCGACCCGCACGCGACCGCGTCCCTCTCATTCCACTCGCCGCCGATCGTCCTCGTCCTTCGCGTCTGATCTCCCTTCCCTCGGCCTGGCGGCTGCCCAGCCGTCCCTTTCGGTCGTTCCGGCTGTCATCTTTTTCATTGTCCGAGGACTCGAAATGCTCGTGCGAACCGCCTCTGTCGCCGCTCTTGCCCTTGCCCTGCCCGGATGGACGTGGGCGCAAGGCATGGCTCACCACGTGCACGAGATGAACGGCTTTCTCGGCGCCTATTCCATGTCGCGGGAGGCTTCGGGCACGAGCTGGCAACCGGAGTCGAGTCCGATGGAAGGAATTCATTGGACGAAGGGCGCGTGGATGGGCATGGTGCACGGGTTCGCCGACGTCGTGTACGACCACCAGGGCGGCCCGCGCGGAGACGACGACGTCTTCGGCCCCACGATGCTGATGGTGATGGCGCAGCGGCCCGCCGCCCGCGGCACGTTCGGCATCCGGACCATGGTCGCCGTCGATCCGGCCACGGTGGGGAAGCGCGGCTATCCGCTGCTCCTCCAGACGGGAGAGACGGCGGACGGACGCACGCCCTTGATCGATCGCCAGCACCCGCACGATCTGTTCATGGAGCTGGCCGCCATCTACTCCCATCCGCTGGGCGAGCGCGGCTCTGTCTTCGGGTATTTCGGCCTGCCCGGCGAGCCGGCCTTGGGGCCGCCGACGTTCATGCACCGCTTCTCCGGAATGGAGCTGCCGGAGGCGCCCATCGGCCATCACTGGCTGGACTCCAGCCACATCACGTTCGGCGTCGCGACGGCGGGCGTCACCTGGGGTCGCTGGAAAGCGGAGGCGTCTGCCTTCAACGGCTCCGAGCCCGACGAGCGGCGGTGGAACATCGAGGCGCCGCGTCTGAGCTCGGCCGCCGGTCGCCTGACGTTCAATCCCTCGTCGAACTGGTCCCTCCAGGCCAGCTACGGGCACCTCAAGGAGCCGGAACAGCTCGAACCGGGCGTCGACGTCAATCGCACCACCGCTTCGGTGACGTACAACCGCCCCCGAGGCGGAGACGCGAACTGGCAGAGCACGCTCGCCTGGGGTCGGAACGCCAAGGATCCCGGAGGTACGACCACCGCCGTTCTCCTCGAGTCGACGCTACGGACGAGCCGCCATACCTTCTTCGGCCGCGCGGAGACGGCCGAGAAGGACGAGCTCTTCGCGGACGAGGATCATGGTCACGGGGAGGCCTTCGACGTGGGGAAGATCAGCCTGGGCTATATCTTCGATTTCGTGCGGTCGGGACACCTCGCCCTGGGCGTGGGAGGCCTCGGCAGCCTTCATTTCGTCCCCGCCGAGATCGAGCACGACTACGGCAGCCGGCGCCCGCGCTCCTTCATGCTCTTCGCTCGGGCCGAGCTCCGCTGAGCTCGCGCGGCCTACCGCACCGTCCGAATCTCGATGGCGCCTTTGGATTCCCAGGCGAGGGCCACCGAACCGTCGGAGAGAGCGGTCAGGGCAGGGAACGCGCCGTCCTCGGCCACGACCTCCGGCTGCGAAGAACCGGGCTTACGCACCACGACGGACGTTCCTTGCGTCCAGGCGGCGAAGAGTCCGTTCCGCGTGGACACGAGCGTTGGGTTCCGGCCCGCGCCCAGCGCCTTCTCGAGGAGATCGCCCTCGGTCGCGAACACGGTTTGATCCCTGCGCCAGACCGTCGCCACCGCGCCCCTTCCGTCGACGGCGAGACCGCCGCCGTCCATGGGGCACGCTTCGAGCTTCCAGGTCCCCCGACCCAGGCGGTTGGCCGCGACGAACGTCTTTCCGCCATCCTCGGAGCGAACGACGTAGAGGTCTCGGGATCCTTCCAGGGCGTTCCGAAAGAGGACGTGGATGACGCCCTCGGCGCTCACCGCGACCGAAGGATGGCAGCATTGGCAGACCGTACCGGAAGGCGATTCGTAGACGAGACGGTTGGCCGACCACGAGGCCCCGCCGTCCCTGGAGACCGCGCCGTAGACCCGCATCCCCTGTGCCCGCAGATCGAGCCAGGCCGCGAAGAGCGTGTCCTTGCCGCCGAAGGCCATGGCATGGAGCCCTTCCCGCGCCGAGCCGGGAACGTCGTTCACCACGACCGGCCGCGACCAGGTCTTCCCGGCGTCGGTGGAGCGCCACGCGATCAGGTCGCCATCCTTGCCCTTGCCCTGCTCTCCCACGATCGCAGAGATGACGAGGTCTTGCCGCGTGTAGGCGACCCGCGGGCCGCGGTGCATGCCGAGCGAGAGTTGTCCCTCCGACGAAACCACCACCGGTGGCCCGAATGTCCTCCCGCCGTCGGCGGATGCCGCGAAGAGGATCGAGTTGCCGGCTCCGTAGGCCACGCCGACGGTGTGTCCTCGAGCCGACAGCTGTGGCTGCCGATTCGGAGCCTCCGCGGTGGCGGGGACGATCTGGCTGGCCAGGAGCAGCGAAGCCAAGAGCATCGCGTTCAGTCTAACCGTTATGATCCGCGCATGACTCGACGGAGATGCCCTGCCGTCGTTGCCATTGTTCTTTCGCTGACGGCCTGTTCGCGCCCTCACGCCGGCGGACGCATCATCGTGCAGACCGTGGAGACTCCCGCCTTGCCCGGCAGTGGTGAAGCGAACCTGGCGGTCGCGCCGGATGGACGCGTCCTCCTGAGCTGGATCGAGCCCGTGGGGGACAAGGGGCACCGGTTACGCCTCGCGTCGCGGGCCAGCGGCAGCGGATGGTCCCCGCCGTTCACGATTGCCGAGGGCAGCGGATGGTTCGTGAACTGGGCGGACTTTCCCGCCGTCGTGGCCCTACCTGATGGCACTCTGTTCGCCCACTGGCTGGCGAAGAGTGGCACGAGTCCGTACGCCTACGACATCCGCATCACCCGCTCTCGTGACGGAGGGCGGACGTGGAGCGCGCCCGTGACTCCTCATCGGGACGGCCTGCCCGCCGAGCACGGCTTCGTCTCCATGGCGCCCTCCCGAACGGGCGAGGCTGGTATCGTGTGGCTCGACGGACGCAAGACGCCCCACGTCCCTCACGCGGGTCATGAGGGCGCGGCGCCCGAAGCCATGTCCCTGATGCACACGACACTGGACGCGGAGGGGCGGCTCGGGCCGGAGACCGTGCTCGACGACCGCGTCTGCGACTGCTGCCAGACGGACGCCGTGGCCGCCGCGGGCACGACCGTCGTCGTCTACCGTGATCGGTCGGAGAAGGAAGTGCGCGACATATCCATCGTCCGTCTCGCCGACGGCCGGTGGTGGCCGCCCCAATCGTTGGCCCACGACGGCTGGGAGATCAACGGCTGTCCCGTCAATGGGCCGGCGATCGCCGCGACGGGTTCGAACGTCGCTGTCGCCTGGTTCACCGCCGCGCGCGGTGAGCCCCGTGTGAAGGTCGCCTTCTCCCGAGACGCGGGCGCAAGCTTCGATCCCGCCATCGTCGTCGACGAGGGCCGTCCCCTCGGTCGCGTCGACGTCGTGGCTCTCGAGGATGGCGCGGCGCTGGTCACCTGGCTCGAGAAGACCGACAAGGGCGCGGCCGTGCGGGTGCGGCGGGTGGCCCGGGATGGCTCGGCGAGCCACGCGCTGACGGTGGCAGATTCCGACGCGGCACGCTCGAGCGGGTTCCCGCGAACCGTCCGGTCCGGCAATGAAGTCACGATCGCGTGGCGCGATTCCGCGGAGCCTCCACGGGTCCGCACGGCGGCGATCGCCATCGGGGCGAACGACTAGCGCATTCCATCCACCCCATTACATCTAGGGGCTCGGAAGCGTCAGACAAATGCCGATCGTCCAGGAGCCGCCCGCACTCGCGGCGGGCGGTGCTACGTTGACCAGAGGGCTCTCTACGAGCCGGGGGGTGACCAATGGCGCGCTCGCGAGGCACAACGAAACGCAACCACGTTCGCTACGCCGTCATCGGCCAGGGCTACATCGCGCAGGTCGCGGTGCTGCCGTCCTTCGCCCACGCCCGCCGGAACTCGGAGCTGGCCGCGCTCGTCTCCGACGATCCGGAGAAGCTGCGCAAGCTCGGCCGCAAGTACGGCGTCTCTCACCTTTTCGGATACGAGGATTTCGAGAAGGGCCTCCGCGAGGCGGAAGTGGACGCGGTCTACATCGCCCTTCCCAACGACATGCACCGCGCGTACACCGAGCGGGCGGCCAGCGCGGGCGTGCATGTCCTCTGCGAGAAGCCGATGGCACCGTCGGCGGCCGACTGCGAGGCCATGATCCGGGCCACGCAAGCGGCGGGCGTGCGGCTGATGATCGCGTACCGCCTTCACTTCCAGAAGGGCAACCTCAAGGCGGTGGAGATCGTGAAGTCGGGGCGTCTGGGCCAGCCCCGCTTCTTCAGCTCCGACTTCTCGATGCAGGTCAAGGACAAGGACAACATCCGGCTGCAGCGGGAGAGGGGCGGCGGACCCCTGTAGGACCTCGGCGTCTACTGCATCAACGCCGCCCGGTACCTCTTCCGCGAGGAGCCGGAGGAGGTCGTCGCCTTCAGCGCGCGGGGCCAGGACGCCCGCTTCCGAGAAGTGGACGAGATGACGAGCGCGGTGCTCCGTTTCCCCGGAGATCGCCTGGCGACCTTCACCTGCAGCTTCGGAGCCGGCGACACCGCCACCTACCGCATCGTGGGCACGGAGGGGGACCTCTGCCTCGACTCCGCCTACGAATACGCCGAGGGCATGGAGATGACGGTGACGGTCAAGGGCAGGGAGCGCAAGCAGTCGTTTGCCAAGACCGACCAGTTCGCCCCGGAGCTCCTGCACTTCTCGGATTGCGTTCTCACGGGCAAGGAGCCGCGGCCGTCGGGCCGTGAAGGGATGGCAGATGTCCGCGTCATCCAGGCCCTCCTGGAGTCGGCGCGCACGGGGAAGTCGGTCTCGCTGCGCAGCTTCGCGCCCGGGGCGCGGCCGGAGCCCAAGCAGGAGATCCGGCGGCCCCCCGTCCCGAAGCCGGAGCTGGTGAAGGTGGCGCCGCCCTCGGGCGGAAGCTGAAGCGACGAGAAGGACGTCGGCGGCATTTGTTCAGTGGAGACCGCGCTGCGCTATGCTGCGCCTCCGTGGAGGTGCCTTTGATGACGCTGAAGCAGTTCTCCCTGACGATCCTCTTCCTGGTGGGCTCGGCGACGGTCTCGGGGGCTCAGACCATGGGCACCCTGACCGAGAACGGTGTGTCGATGGACGTGAAGGGGGCGGTGGCGGTCCTGGGAGACGGTCCCGCGCTCACCGTCTACCTCCTTCCGTTCCAGCCCACGCCCGAGGAGACGGCCAAGCTGCAGGCCGGCGATACCTTCTGGCTGCTCTCCAAGGCGTCGCCCGACGTCAAGAAGTGGAAGAACGGGACGCCCTTCGGACACTTCAGGCTCGGCTGGGCCCTGGAGAAGGAGGCGGTCGGGGATACGAAGAAGGCGACCGTCTACGTCTACAGCTACAACGTCGGCGTGGAAGGCAGCAACCTCAACGCCAACAAGTTCGGCTCGGACGTTCCCGTGACGCTGACCGGACCGCTCAAGGCGGGACAGGAGGTCGCCGTCACCAGCAAGGGGTCCGAGAGCTTCAGCAAGAGCACCCTGGCCTGGGACCTCAAGGTGAAGTCCAAGGTCCTGGCGTCGACGAAGAAGTAGCGACTCGGTCCTCGCCGCCGATCAGGGCGTGATCACGACGTCTCCGTCGGACACGACGCCGCTGCTGGAATAGACCGGCCCGCCGGTCGGCGTGCGGACGCTCAGCGAGATCGTGTCGAGGCCCGAGCCCGCCACGCCGCCGTCGACGGCCTGCCCGGTCAGGATGTAGCCGGGCTGGTTGTTCAGCTCGCCCACGACCGTGAAGTCGACGACCGTACCCGCCGTCGATGTCGACAACCGGTACGTGATCACGGCCGCGGCGTGGAACCGGACGCGCGTGTCACGGTCGTTGAAATTCAGCGACAGCGTTCCCGAGGGCCCGTTGTTGCTGAGCGAGAAGCTGGCGGCCGCGGTCGGGCGTGCGCCGCCCCCGGGCGGGGCGGCCCGGTAGGCGCCGGAAAAGACGGCGGTGGAGCCCGCCCCCGGGAGCGCCGAAGGGTCCACGATCGCGGTGTAGGCCAGCTTGTGGAGGAGGGACGGGTCGAAGAGCAGCGGCGCGTTCACGCGCCCTCCGGTGGTCAGCCAGGTGTGATCGTCGGCCTGGCCCCAGAAGGTCACGGAGCCGATCTTGTCCGCCAGATAGCGGAAGGCCTGGAAGAAGTCGCGGTAGCGGAAGGCCTGGCGCAAGAACCGGTCGGCCGGGATGTCCTCGTAGACCGCCACCGGACCCGGGAACGAGTTGCTGTAGATGCTCACGTCGAGCTCGGTGACGTCGTTTTCGACGCCGAGGTCGGCGAAGAGGTTGATCGTGGCCAGGACCGCCTCCGCCGACGGGAAGTCCACGTTGTTGTGCATCTGGTGGCCGATCCCGTCCACGGGCACGCCCCGGGCCTTCAGGTCCGCGACGAGCTGCAGCAGGAACGCGCGCTTGGTGACGTTCGTGGTGTCGTAGTCGTTGATGTAGAGCCGGGCGCTCGGGGCGACCTCGCGCGCGACCTGGAAGGCCCGGTCGATGTACTCCGTACCCGTGATGTTGAACCAGGGACTGCGCCGGAAGCCGTCGGCCTGGCTTTGATCGATGACCTCGTTCACGACGTCCCAGGCCTGGACGTCGTCGCCGAAGTGCGCCACCACCGCGCGGATATGGTTCTCCAGCCGCTGCAGGAGCAGGGCCTTGTTCTCCGGCGTGGGGGTCAGCGGTGCGCCGCTCGGGTCGTTGAACACCCAGGCCGGGGTCTGGTTGTGCCAGACGAGCGTGTGCCCGCGCACCCGCATGTTGTTCGCCCTGGCCAGGGCCACCTGCGCGTCGGCGGCGGCGAAGGTGAAGCTTCCTTCCGTGGGCTGGAGGGAGCTCCACTTCATGTCGTTCTCCGACGTGAGGCTGTTGAAATGCTTCTTCAGCAGGAAGGCGTGCTCCCCGGCCAGGTCTCCCGCCCAGACCGCGGCGCCGACGGGGAAGTACGGGGCAAGCGTTTCTTGCACGGAGGCGATGTCGCGCTCGGCCACCGGCGGCGGGACGAAGGTGAGATCGAAGTCGTCGATGTAGAAGGACGGGGTTCCGCTCGCGGATTCGACGTAGAGCGTCAGCGAGGTGTAGTTGAAGATGAAGTCATAGGTCGCGCGCAGCCGAACCCATTCGTTGGCGGTCACCACCGTGTTCGGCACCACCGTGTTGAAGTTCGTGACTCCGTTGAAGGACCGTTGGATGCTGACCCGGAGCGAGGCCGAACCCTGGCCGGGCGCCAGCTTGGCCCAGAGGCTCACGACGTACCGCGACCCGTTGCACAGCTTGCCGGCGGCATTGATGGCGGCGCCGTCGAAGGCAGCCTGGCGGCCGGTCGTGAGCAGGCTGAAGGATCCCCCGTGGGCGTCCTGGGTCGTGGCCTGCACCGTCTCCCGGCCGATGCGCGGTCCCCAACCCTCGGTCGTCCCCGTCTCGAAGTTCGAGTGAATGCCCGAGTTGTCCTGGGGCTGGGCGCATCCGACCGCCGGCACCACGGCGACCCGGAAGTCGTCGATGTAGTACGCCGCGGTCGCGCTCGAGCTTTCGACGTAGAGCAGGAGCCCGCTCACGTCCCCCGCGAAGCTGTAGAGGGCCTGCAGTGTCACCCAGCTCGCGTCGGTGACGCCGTTCGTGGCGCTGGCCACGACGCGGTCGAACTGGTTGCCGCCGCCGGCCGGAGTGCGCTGCACGGTGACGATCAACTGCGTGGGCGTCTCGCCCGGCAAGAGCCGCACCGAGACCGTGACCTGGTAGATCGTCCCCGGCGAGAGCTGGCCGAGCAGGTTCAGGCTCGGGCCGTTGAACGCCGCGGTTCGGCCCGTGGTCTGCAGGCTGTGGGTGCCGGTGCTCGCCGCCGCGGTGGTGTTCTCGAGGACGGCGCTTCCTCGTGGCACCCAGCCCTGCGTCGTCCCGTCTTCGAAGTCGTGCTGCACGACGGTCTGGGCCGTCGCGGGGCGGGGCGTCAGCCCGACCAGGGTCCCCAAGAGCACGGCCGCCACGAGGGGGCGGACCGCACGAAGATGCCGCGGAGCACGGCACAGGCGGGGTCGGAGCATCCGGTACCTCCCTTGGTCGGCGGGCTTGGGTTTGTGCTTGGTTGATTTCAACACATGCCAGCCCTCGGACGCGGTCAACCCGGCCGAGAAACGAATTTGACAGTGAAAGCGCTACCAAACTATCCTGCTCCCCACACCGTCTAAGGGGTATGACCATGGCCCTTCCGGCCCTGCCGCTCGTCCAGGGAACGCTCGACCTCCTCGTCCTGCGCACGCTGGCGTCGGGCGCGCGGCATGGCTACGGCATCGCCAGCCTCGTCCACGAACTCACCGCGGGCGACCTCTCCATCGAGGACGCGGCCCTCTACCAGGCTCTCCACCGTCTCGACCGCCAGGGGCTCGTGGAGGCGGAGTGGCGGCCCTCCGAGAACAACCGGCGCGCGCGCTACTACACGCTCACGCCCGCCGGACGGCGCCGGCTCAAGGAGGAGACGGCGTCCTGGCGTCGCTACTCCCGCGCCGTGGAAGCCGTTCTCGAGGGGAGATAGCCGCCGCATGCGCGAGCCGCATCACGAGCGCCGCCCCTTCTGGTACCTGGGGCGCCGCCGCCGGACGGTGGAGGCGGAGATCGACGAAGAGCTGGCGCTCCATCTCGAGATGCGGGCCCGGGAGCTGATCGAGAGTGGAGTTCCGCCGGAAGAGGCCCGCCGCGAGGCGCGGCGGCAGTTCGGCGATCTCGAAGAGACGCGACGGTACTGCCGGGAGGAGGACGAGCGGAAGGAGAGGCGCATGCAACGCTGGCTGGTACTCGACGACGTCGTGCAGGACCTGCGCATGTCCCTGCGGGGGCTGCGGCGCGCGCCCCTGATCACCGCCGTCGTCATCGCGACCGTGGGCCTCGGCATCGGGGCCACGACCGTGGCCTTCGCCGCCATCCACGCCACCCTGCTCCGCCCGCTCCCGTATGCCGCGCCCGAGCGCCTCGTGCGGATCTACACGGACGCGCCTCCGAACCGCTTTCCGTTCTCCGTCGCCGACTACCTCGCGCTGCAGGCGCAGCAGACGCGCTTCGAGCGGATCGCCGGCTACAGCGGGCGCGCCATGTCCTTCAGCGACGGCGTCGTCGCGGAGAGGCTGCGCGGGCGCGTGGTGACCGCGACCTACTTCTCGCTGCTCGGGATCCGTCCGATGCTGGGCCGCGACTTCACGGAGTCGGACGGCCGTCCGGGCACCGGCCGCGCCGTGATCGTGAGCCACGGGTTCTGGCAGCGACGCCTCTCCGCGCGCGCGGACGTGATCGGAGAGTCGATTCGCCTCGACGGCACGCCGCACACCGTAGTGGGCGTGCTGCCGCCCCGGGTCGGGCCGCTCGAGCAGGGCCAGGAGCTCTTCGTCGCCGCGCAGTGGGAGCCGCCGCGGCGCAAGGGGCCGTTCTTCATCACCGTCCTCGGACGGCTGCGCAGCCAGGACGACCGCGCGGCCGCCGCCGACGAGCTCCGCCTGCTCAACCGGCGCCTTTTCCCCGTATGGCAGGCCTCGTACCAGGACGACAAGGCCACCTGGTCGATGATGGACCTCAAGGCCCACGTCGTCGGCGACGTGGAGACGATGAGCGGCCTCGCCCTGGCCTCGGTCGCGCTGGTATGGCTCATCGCCTGCGCGAACGCGTCGAACCTTCTCGTGGCCCGGGCCACGAGCCGGCGGCGCGAGCTGGCCGTCCGCGCCGCTTTGGGCGCCTCGCGCGCTCGGGTCACGCGATTCCTCCTGGCCGAGAGCTCCCTGCTCGCACTGGGGGCGGCGGTGGTCGGGATCGTGATCGCCTTCGTGGGAATCGGACTGTTGCGTCGGATTGGCTCCGCCTACGTTCCCCGCGTGGCGGAGCTCGGGCTCGGCGGGGCCGTCTGGTGGTGTCTCGGCGGCCTCACCGCGGCCAGCACGCTGCTCTTCGGGCTCGTCCCCTCGCTGCAGGGCAGCGGGGCGCCGGTGGACGAGACGCTGCGCTCGCTCGGCCGCTCGTCGACGGCCAGCCTGGCCGTGCGGCGGCTGCGTCGCGCGCTGGTGGCGACGCAGTTCGCGATCGCGACGCCGCTCCTGGTCGTGGCCTCGCTGCTGCTGGCCAGCCTCAGCGCGCTCGGCCACGTGAGCCTCGGGTTCGACACGCGCAACCTCCTGACCGCGTCCATCGAGCTGCCCCGGTCGCAATATGCGGAACCGGGACGCGTGGCCGCCTTCTGGGACGAGATGCAGCGGCGCGTGGAGGGGCTGCCGGGCGTGACCGGGGTCGCCTTCGCGGACGGACGGCCGCCGGAAGGCGTCGACAACTTCAACAACTTCGAGCTGGAGGCCTTCCCGACGGCGGCCGGACACTCGCAGCCGGTGACGCCGTGGATCTCGGTCACGCCGGAATACTTCGGCCTCCTCGGCCTGCGCCTCGTCGAGGGACGCCTGTTCGACGGGCACGACGGCCTGGGGCCAAACCTCGAGTCCATCGTCGTCGATCACGCGTGGGCGCGGCGCTTCTTTCCCGGGGGGAGCGCGGTGGGGAAGCGGCTCCACGAGGGAGGCTGCTCGACCTGCCCGTGGGTCACCGTGATCGGCGTGGTGAGCGAGGTCAAGTACGCCGGCCTCGACAAGCCCGACGCCGGGACGGTCTACACGCCGATGCTGGCGCGCGGGGTCGCGGCGCCCCTCGAGGAGGCCACGACACGCCTCCGTTACGTCATCGTGCGCACGAGCGCGGACCCTCTCTCGCTGGCGCCGTCCGTCCGTCAGATCGTCCGCGACCTCGACCCCGCGTTGCCCCTGTCCAGCGTCGCCACCCTGGACGACCTCGTCGCGCGGTCGCTGCAGAGCCCGCGCTCGCTGTCGATGCTCGTCGGCGGGTTCGCGGCGGTCGCGCTCGTCCTCTCGATCGTCGGCATCTACGGCGTGATGGCCTACTACGTCCAGCAGCACTCGAAGGACATCAGCATCCGCATGGCCCTCGGGGGCCGCGCCGGCGACGTGCTGCGGCTCGTCCTCGGGCAGGGCATGCGTGTCGTCGCGTACGGTGTCGCCGCCGGCCTCCTGGCCGCGCTATTCCTGGCCCGCCTCATGACCAGCCTGCTGTACGGGGTGAGCGCTCACGACGCGCCGACGTTCCTGACCGTGGCCATGGTCCTGCTCGGGGCGGCGGCGGCGGCCTGTTTCCTGCCCGCGCGGCGGGCGATCGGGCTGGCCCCCGCGGTCCTGCTGAGGAGCGAGTAGGCGACGGCTTGACGGCGCTGCCCACGTCCACAAGGATGGAACGGTGACGTCGATCAAGGATGGAATCATGACTTCTGTGACTCGATTCGTTCTCGTGCTCGCGACATCGTTGCTCGCCATTCCGGTCCTGTTCGCCCAGGACGTCCCCGCCGACTACAGCGCGGTGATGACCGCCCTGAACAAGAAGGGCGACTTCAAGGACGGCGTTCTGAAGGTCAACATCCCCCGCGGCGACCTCAAGGTCACGATCGGCGGCCGGCCGGCGCCGACGCCCTTCGGCTTCGGAGGGTGGGTCGCGCTCACCAAGGGGAGCGGGGGATCGGAGGTCATGATGGGTGACCTCGTCCTCACCGAAGACGAGGTGAACCCCGTGATGTCGGCGCTTCTCGACAACGGCCTGGACGTGACCGCGCTGCACAACCATTTCTTCTGGGAGCAGCCGCGGATCTTCTACATGCACGTGCACGGGATGGGGAGCGCGCAAGACCTGGCACGCCGGGTCGGGCCCGCCATCAAGATCATCGACGAGGCGGCGGCGCGCGCCCTGGCGGCGTCACCGGCCGCCCCGGCGGCCTCACCGGCGCCGGGCGTCAACGGAGCGGCCGTCGCCGCGATCATCGGCCAGGCGGGTGAACAGAACGGCCCCGTCTACAAGATCACCATCGGACGCCCCGACATCGACCTGCGCGCTCATGGCGCCGTCATCAACGCCCGCATGGGCCTCAACACCTGGGCGGCCTTCGCGGGCACCGACGCCGACGCCATGGTGGCGGGGGACGTGGCCATGCTGGAGCCGGAGGTGACGCCCGTCCTGAAGGCGCTGCGCTCGAACGCCATTGACGTGGTGGCGATCCATCACCACATGACCGATGTGAAGCCGATGGTGGTCTTCCTGCACTATTTCGGCCGCGGCTCCGCCGACAAGCTCGCTCGCGGTGTGCGTGCCGCCGTCGATCAACTCGGCCGGCCGGTCAAGACGACCCGGAATGTCCTCTTCATGTGTCCGCACGGCGCGGCCAAGAGCGTCCTGGCCACCGCCTACTTCAAGCAGCAGGCACGCGCGCGGGGCCTGGACGTCAACGTCCAGAGTGCCGGTACGGAGCCGGATCCCGCGGTGGCGCCCAAGGTCGTGGAGCACCTGAAGGCAAATGGGTACGAAGTGCCCGTGGCCAGGCCGCGGCTCGTCGCGGAGGAGGACCTCGCCCGCGCCGACATGGTCGTGACGCTGGGGTGCGATCTGTCGGGCCGCATCGTTCGCGGCGACCATCGGCGCTGGGATGACATCCCGAGCCCTTCCGCCGATTTCGCGGCCGCGGACGCCGCGATCAAGCACCACGTCGACGTGCTCGTGGACGAGCTCGCCCGAGGTAATCGCTAGAGTCGGCCGCGGGCCCGGACCGTTCCGTCAGCTTCGGCGTCAGGGCGCCGTAGCGAAAACGCGGATCTCGGCGACGGGAGTGGCACGGCGGGGCACGGCCACGAAGAGCTGTGCCGACTCTGGCGAGAAGAGTCCGGTGCGGGCGCCGTCGGCGGTGCGGACGCGCGCGCGCTCCGTGTACTGGTCCGGACCTGCCTGGTCGTAGACGACGACCGACCCGCCACCCCCGATCACGTACACCCGACGCCGCGCGGCGTCATGGAAGATGTCGTCGACATCGCCCTCGGTTGCGAGCGTGGCGACGACCCGCCCCGTCTCCGTGTCGAGGACGACGAGCCGGGCCGGCTGGCGAGTCCCGACGAAGAGACGGTGATGTCCTTCGGCGAGGGCCATGGCATAGTTGGCGCTCGGGCCGCCCAGCTCCCATCGCGCAACGACGGCTCTCTTCGCGACGTCGAGCACGGCCACCCGCGCGCGGCGCGCCTCGTTGACGAAGATCCGGCCTGACGATTCCCGCTGGAACGATTCCGGATGGGCTTGGAGCGGGACATCACCGACGCGCTCGCGCTTGAGCGCGTCCACCTCCGCCAGGGCGCCCCCGCCGTAGCCGACGAAGAGGCGCTCGTGCTCCGGGTCGTAGCGCACGTTGTCCGCGTCTTCGCCGAGAGAGACCGCCTTCGTAACCTTCAGGGGATTGCCCTCGAGGAACGAAAGCTGCCCGCCTCCGCTCGCCACCACGACCGTCTTCGTCGTCGGCATGAAGACGATCCCCTGTGGTTCCTCGAACCCGGGAAGGCTCTGGACTCGCTGGCCCTTCTCGAGGTCCACGACCTCCACGGTCCCGTTGCCGAGCGCGCAGATGAAGAGTCGGCGAGCGCGGACGTCAAGCGCGAGGTGATCGATCCGGCCTTCCACCCCGGGCAGTGAAATGGTCTGGATGAGACGCAGCGGCGCTGCACTGCCTTGCGATGGCGGCGGCGCCGGCGAGGCAGCCGCATGGAGCAAGCCGGGCAGGAGGAGTGCGGAGAGAACGGCGGCGCGCATCATTCCCGCCCATTGTAGTGGGCGTCGCATATCATCCCGTTCGAAAATGGAAGGCTCGTCCCCGGCTCCGCACGGCCCGCGGCTCCTCCCCTGGCTTGCGATGCTGGCTGCCGTCTCCTTGGCGTCGCTGGCCCCTCGGTCGGTTCGGGCCGATGACGCACCCACCGCCGCCGTCGCGCGGGCGACGGGAGCGGTCCGCGTGGACGGCGTGCTCGACGAGGCCGACTGGCAGCAGGCGCCGCCCCTCGGCGCGCTGGTCCAGCGGGAGCCCGCGGAGGCCACGCCGCCGTCCCAGGCGACGGAAGTCCGCGTCCTCCACGATGCGGACACTCTCTACTTCGGCATCGTCTGCCACGAGACCGACCGCGGCTCGATCGTCGCTACCCAGCTCGGACGCGACGCGGACCTCAGCGTCGACGACTACGTGCTCGTGGTGCTGGACCCGTTCTTCGACCACCGCAACGGGTTCCTGTTCCAGGTCAACGCCGCGGGTGCCCGCGCCGACGCCCAGATCTCAAACAACGTCGAGCACCTCACCTACGAATGGGACGGGATCTGGGACGCCCGCGCGCGTATCACCCCTTCGGGATGGACGGCCGAAATCGCGGTGCCCTTCAAGACGCTGCGCTTCCGCCCGGGACAGTCGATCTGGGGTCTGAACGTCGAGCGGCAGATCAAGCGCCTACAGGAGAAGGACCGGTGGGCGGCCGCGCGGCGGGACATCTGGATCACCAACCTCACGGCGGCCGGTCAGTTGACCGGGATGGAGAGCGCCCAACAGGGGCGCGGTCTCGACATCCGGCCGTACCTCTCCGGGGGAGAGGAGAGCAGCCGGTCGCAGTTCAAGACGGGCATCGACGTCTTCAAGAACCTGGCCCCGAACCTGACCGCGGCCGTGAGCGTCAATACCGACTTCGCGGAGACGGAGGTCGACCAGAGACAGGTGAACCTCACGCGGTTCCCGCTCTTCTTCCCGGAAAAGCGCGCGTTCTTCCTGGAGGGCGCCGGCGTCTACGACACGGCCGGGAAGAACGAAGACCTGCTTCCGTTCTTCACCCGCCGGATCGGGCTGCTCGGCGACGAGGCGGTGCCGCTGCTCGGCGGCTTGAAGGTCACCGGCCGCGTCTCCGACTGGAACGTGGGTGTGCTCGATGTGCAGACGCGAGCGGCCACGGTCGACGAGCTGGGGCGGGTTGGTGGACAGAACCTCGCGGCCCTTCGCGTGAGCCGGAACCTGTTCGAGCAGTCGTGGGTGGGGGGAATCTTCACCCGCGGCAACCCTGCCGGCGGTGGAAACAGCCTCGTCGGAGCCGACGTGCGCCTGGCGACCTCGCGCTTTCGCGGCGGCAAGAACCTGAGCCTCGACCTCTACGCGTTTCGGACGGACGACGCGCCGTCAGGAAGGGCGGACTTCGCGTACGGTTTCAAGCTCGATTATCCGAACGACCTGTGGGACGTGGCGCTGAGCGGGAAACAGGTCGGCGAGGCCTTTCAGCCTGCGCTGGGCTTCGTGCCGCGTGTCGGCATACGCAAGCTCTCCTTGGGGATCGCGTTCCAGCCGCGTCCCGAGCGCCTGGGGATCCGCCAGTTCTTCTTCGAGCTCGATCCCACCCTCATCACGGACCTCCACAATCGCGTGCAGAACTGGCGTGTCTTCACCGCCCCGCTGAACTGCCGGACCGAGTCCGGGGAGCACCTCGAGCTCAACTACATCCCCGAGTTCGAGCGCCTCGACGCGCCGTTCGAGATCCAGCCGGGCATCATCGTTCCCGCCGGGTCACATCAATGGACTCGCTTTCGCGCCGAGGTCAATACGGCCACCAAGCGTCCCTGGGTGGTGGACTTCGCTTTCTGGTGGGGTGGCTTCTACGGGGGAACGCTGCGCCAGATCGAGCCCGGACTGACCATCAAGGTCGGCCGACACTTCTCGACCGCGCTGCTCATGGAGCGCAACGAGGCCTCTCTGCCCCAGGGCCGGTTCGTGACGCAGGTGTTTTCCGGCCGCCTGGAGTACAACCGCTCGGCCGATCTTTCGTGGTCGAACCTCGTCCAATACGACTCGGTCTCGCGGATCCTGGGCGGGCAGAGCCGTCTGCGGTGGACCATCAAGCCGGGGAACGACGTCTATCTGGTCGTCAGCCGCGGATGGTTCCGACGCTTCGACGGAACGTACCTCCCCGAATTCGACCGTGCGTCCGCGAAGCTCCAGTACACGTTCCGGCTGTAGTGCCGCGGGACTAGTGTCGCCCTTCCCCGGCGGGTGCCGGGGACTTCCGGGTCGGGAGTTGCAGGCCCTCGCTGATGCGTCGACGCATGGCGGCCGTGAAGCGGCTGCCGGTGGCGGCGTCGTAGCCGGCGCCCTGGAAGAGATCCCGCCACTGCTTCTCCGTCAGCTTGTCGAGACGCTCACACACCCATCGGACGTCCTCGCCCCGAATGTCCTTGAAGAGATCCCGGTGCCGTCGTCCGATGTCCGCGAACCTCACGAAGCCTTCGTCGTCGATCCCATCCACGAAGGTCTGCCGCTCGAAATCCTCCACGTCATTCTTGGTGGAGCGCGTCGGAAGCCACGCGCCCTTGCCGAGCGACCCTCCCAGGTCGATGACGAGATAGCGTCGTTGGCGGGACGCGGAGCCACCGTCGACTTCGTGGATGGCCGTGTTTTCGTCCAGCAGGTCCCAGTTGTTGACGAGCCGCATGGCGGCCTTCAGGCGGCGGAAGGCCGGCGTACCGAGGAACGGATTCTCATTCCAGGACCAACGTCCGACGCGCTTGACGTCTGGAAGCTCGGGACGGAATCGGCCGCCGGGTTGCGGGCCCGGAGTCGGACCACCGGCAAGCGTCCAGCTCGCCAGGTAGTACATCGGGGGCTGGTGATAGCCGAGAACCCACAGGATCCGCGAGACGGCTACTTCGGCCTGGGCCTCGATCCCCGCCTTCACGTCCCAGCGGAGCCCATCGGCGGCGCTGACCTTCCAGCCGGGACTCGCCCCTTTGGTGTCCTTTTCGACGAAGGCAAAGGTATCCCCGTTTTGCGGGGACAGGTTCGGACCTCCGACGCCGTAACGCAGATCCAGTGCCGCCGTGTCCGCGGGCGTCGACCAGAGTTCGGACTCGCGGGCCGGCTGCGCAACGGCCGGGCAATAGAGCGCCGCGATGGCGAGCGATACGGCCAACTGCCTCGAGCGACCGACCGGAAGGGGACCCATGTCCCAGCTTAACGGGAGCCAAAACGCGGGAGGGGCGGAAGCGAGGGTTTCCCTCCAACGGGCCGGGGCGCCGCTATCGGACGACGGGCAATCGCAAGAGGCCGGCCAGGGACTGCGAATCCGGGCGATCGAAGCCATCGAGTCCGAATCGAAGCCGCGAGAACCCGGTGTCGCTGGTGAGCGTCCCGAACAGCCGGTCCCAGACGGACAGGATGTTTCCGTAGTTCGTGTCCGTCTCCCTCACGTCGCGAGAGTGGTGCCACTTGTGCATGTTGGGAGTGACGAAGACCGAGCGCACGACACAGTCGAGCCGGTCCGGGATCGCCACGTTCGCGTGCTCGAGAAGGCCGTTGGCGGCGGAGAGCGTCTCGTGGATGGCCACGATCGGAAGCGGGATGCCGATGACCCAGATGGGGCCGAGGCGCCAGGCGAGCCGCCAGATCGTTTCGCCCGGGTGCTGACGGAAGGCCGTCGTGACATCCACCGCCATGTCCGAGTGGTGAACCCGGTGTGTCCGCCATCCCCACGTCGTCTTGTGGAGGAGGACATGCGCGGCCCAGGCGAAGAAGTCGAGGATCGCGACTCCGGCCAGGGCCTGGATCCAGAACGGCCCCTCGACCGCCGCGCGTGACCTAGCGGGCGGCAGCGCGGCCGCGAAGGCGACATTCGTCAGGACCGTGAGGGCGGCCAGGACGAGATTGGGACGGACGTGGCGCGTCCGATGTTCTCCGATCGCCATGAACGGGCGCCGACCTTCGATCACCCAGAGCAACGCGCACGCACCCGCCAGGATGGTGATTCGCACGAGTCATGCCCCCAGTTCGACACGCAGGCCGCGCCCCGTCGCCACGGCTCGTTCGTACACGAGCGCGGCCGCGGCCACGTCCTCGACGGCCACGCCCGTGGAGTCGAAGACGGTGACCTCGTCGTCCGAGGTGCGTCCGGCCTTCCGGCCGGTCACGACTTCCCACAGCTCGGCCTGCACATCCCGTCGGCCCATGACTCCCCGGTCGATCGCGTGATGGAGGTCTCCGATCGTGGCGGCTTGATCCAGCGAATCGACGAACACGCGGCTCCTGGCCAGGAGGGCCGGATCGATCTCGTGCTTCTCCGGGTTGTCCGCGCCCACCGCGGCAAGGAACGTCCCCGCGCGGACGTCCTCGATGCCGAGGATGGGGGACGTCGAGGTGGTGCACGTCACGACGATGTCGGCCGCTCGCGCGCTGGCCGGCCAAGACTTGGCCACCGCGACCCGGAGACCGGTCTGCGTGGCCAGGTCGGCGGCGAAGGCCGCCGCGCGCGCCCCGTCGCGGTCGTGCACCGAGACCGAGGAGATCGACCGAACGACGGCCAGCGCGCGGACCTGATACGCGCCCTGCATTCCGCAGCCGCAGAGGGCGATGGTCGCGGCCTCGCGGCGGGCGAGAGCCCGGGCCGCCACCGCGGTGGCCGCGGCCGTACGCAGTGCCGTCACCTCCATGGAATCCATGACGGCCAGCGGCCGGCCGTCGTTGCCATCGTAGAGAGCGACGAGACCCTGGATGGTGGGAAGTCCGTTTTGCGGGTTGCCGGGGAAGTTCGCGTTGATCTTGACCGCCACGTAGAGGCGCTTCCGTCGGAGGCCCGCCGCCTTGATGTGGAATCCTCCGGCCGGCGCGTGCAGACCGAGGACGGCCGACGGCACTTCGGCGTCGCCCTGAGCGCGGAAGGCGGCCTCGACTGCCTCGATGCAGTCGGCCATCGGCAACAGCTCGGCCACGTCCCTGCGGCCGAGGACGATCGTTTCCGTCATGGGTGTACTCGCGACGTCTTCAGCTCTCGAATCAGGTCCTCGATCCGCGCCGTGAGGTCACGCCGCGCTTCGGCGTAGTTCGTGGAGACCGGCGGCACGCCATCCCACCGGACCACGCGCGCCGTGGCCTGAGCGCCCAAAGGGCCGAGGTCCACGCCGATCGCGACGACGCGCACGGAGGTGGCGACGTCGGTGGCGGTGAGGGCCTGGGGCCGGAACGCGCCGACGTCGAAGCCGTCCTGCCGCAACGCCTGGACCACCGCGGCCGGCACGGAGGGATCGGGAGCGGTGCCGCGCGAAACGGCCTTGATCGCCAGGCCGTCCTCGTTTGCGATCCGTTGGAGAAAAGACGCAGCGACCAGGCTTTTCGCGGAACCATGCTCGCAGACGAACACGACCGTCTGACTCAAAGGCGACCTCCTGTCATCGCTTCAAGAAGACGCCCAGGACGCCCGCGGCGGCAATGAGCGCGGGCTCCGGGATCCGCCTTGTCTTTGTCAGGACTAGGAATGCGACAAGAGCGATGGCCACGGCGGTGACATCGACGAGCGCGCGCCGTCCCAGAACGAAAGCGGCTCCCGCGATCGCGCCCGTCGCCGCCGCGGTGACGCCGTCCACGAAGGCCTTGAGAGCGCGGCTTTGGGAAAGGCGTCGGAAATGGGGCGCCGGGATCACGGTGAAGAGGTAGCAGGGAAGGAACGTGGCGACGGCAGCCACGACGGCGCCCGCCAGCCCGGCGACCAGGTAGCCGATGAACCCCACGGTGATGACGACCGGCCCGGGCGTGATCATGGCGACGGCCACCGCGTCGAGGAACTGACGCTCGTCGAGCCAGTGGAATTGCTGGACCACACCGGAGTGAAGGAACGGAACGATGGCGAGGCCGCTGCCGAACACGAAGGCACCCGCCTCCGTGAAGTACCACCCGATGCGCCACAGCGTGGCCTCCGACGCCGGGCCCGCCAGCCCGGTGAGGAGGCCCTGAGGCAGCGTGGCGACGGCGAGCGTCCACCGCGCGGAGGGCAGGGGCGCGGCACGAACGACGAGGGCCAGGACGCCCGCTCCCAGGAACACCCAGACGACCTCGGATTCCGTCCAGGCCGTGATGACGGCGGCGACGGCGAAGAGCGCCCACAGAAGCCGGTCTTTTCCCAGCGTGAGCCGGGTCAGCTTCGTCGCGCTGCGCACGATGATCGCGATGACGGCCGCGCCGATGCCGTAGAAGGCGCCCTGCATCCAGGGGAGGCCGCCGAAGCGCAGGTAGCCGATGCCGATGGCCAGGACCATCACGAAGGACGGGAGCACGAACGCGAGGCCCACGAGCGCCGCCGTGACCGCTCCGCCTCTGGCCCATCCGAGGTACATGGCGAGCTGTGCGGCGAGGGGGCCCGGAGCCAGCTGGGCCAGGGCGAGGCCTTCGCGGTATTCGTCGGGCGTGTACCAGCCGCGCCGCTCGACGAGGTCGCGCTGCATGTATCCGACGAGGGCGACCGGTCCGCCGAAGCCGGTCGTCCCCAGGCCGAGGAAATACAGGAGCAGATCGCGGGTCGCGAACGGCTTCGCGGTCGGCGGTGCCGCGTCGGTGGTCATCCGGCCCGCCGCCTCTTGATCGGGCGCCGGAAGTCCACCCGGGAGAGCTCGTCATAGAGATGGACGGCGGCCCGCATGCATTTCTTCCAATCGCCCAGGTGAAGGCTTTCGTTCTCCGAGTGGGCCCCGCACGCCGGGTCCTCGACGCCGGTGAGAAGGCAGGGGGCGCCGTCGAGAAAGTCGGAGAACGGCTGCACGAAACCGATCGAGCCGCCCGCGCCCATCATCACCGCGTCGCGACCGAAGCCCGCCTTGAGTGCGCGCCGCGCCGCCTCGAAGGCGGGACCCTCGGGATCGGTCGCCCACCAGGGCGAGCTGCGGACGATGCGTGCCGTCACGTGGGCCCCGTGGGGCGGATTGCGAGTGAGCTTGCGGATCAGCAACTCTCCGGCCTCGCGCGAGTCCATGCTCGGCACCGTGCGCATGGAAAGGCGGGCACGTGCGGAGTCCACGATCTGATTGGAGGACCCGCGTATGGGTTGCGATTCCAGGGCGATGACCGTGAGCGACGGCCGTGTCCACATCCTTTCGAAGGGTGTGTACACTTTCTCCCCGGCCAGCCGGACGCCCGGCAAGAGGCCTGCCGCTCGAGCGAACCTCTTGCCGTCGAACGGCAGGTTACGGATACGCGCTCGCTGTCTCGGCGTCGGGCGGTCGACGTGCCGGTAGAGGCCCGGCACGTCGAGCGAGCCGTCGTCGGCGGTGAGGCCAACGATCAACCGGCAGAGGATCTGCGCCGGGTCGGGAACGGGGCCGCCCTTCTGGCCGCTATGCACCGGCCGTTCCAGGCAGCGCACCTCGACGTCGACCTGGCACAGCCCGCGCAGCCGGTACGTGAGCCCAGGGATGCCCGTATCGAAGTTCGAGGTGTCGGAAAGGACGACGGCGTCGGCGGAGAGCCGGTCGCGGTAGCGCTCGAGGAAGCGAGGGAGGTTGCCGGAGCCGATCTCCTCCTCGCCTTCGATCACGAACTTGACGTTCACGGGGAGCGTTCCGCGCGTGCGCAGGTAGGCGGCGACGGCGGCGATGTGGACGAGGATGCCGCCCTTGTCATCCGACGTCCCCCGGCCATAGAGGCGACCGTGTCGCTCGACCGGGTCGAAGGCGGGGGAGCGCCACTCCTCCGGCCGGCCTGGCGGCACCACGTCGTGGTGGCCGTAGAGGATCACGGTCGGCGCGCCGGGAGCATCCAGCCAGTCGCCGTAGATGTACGGATGGACCCCTTCGACCTCGAGGATGCCGACGTTCCGGAGGCCGATCTCCCGTAACAGCTGAGCGAACGCCTCGGCCGAGCGACGGACTTCGGCGGGAGGAAAGCCCTCGGCGGACACGCTCGGGATGCGCGCGAGCTCCACGAGTCGCTCCTTGAACTCAGCGAAGCTCCGATCGAGGGTGCGCAGGACGTCCTTCACTTCTTCCTCCTGAAGTACTCGTAGAGACCCTCGAACACGGCCGCCCCGTCCTCGATTCGCGCGACGTCGTCCTGGTGCCTCATCGCGATCCCGGCCAGAAGGTGGTCGAGCCCCACGGCCTCCGGGCGCGAGAACTTGGAGTCCTTGAGGTCGAGGTCGTGGATGATTTCGGCGAGGTGCCGCAGGGCGGGTTCATCGAGACGGAAATCGGCGAGGAGCACTTCGAACGTGCAGAGATCGCCGCGATGGGTGAACTCGGCCTCGAACATGTCGAACCGGACTTCACCCGGCTGGGGCTTGTAGGCGTGGCCGCGAACGAACTTGAAGGTGGCCTCGGCGTCGATGAAGCGGCGGATCAGCCAAGCGCTGGCGATGCGGTCCACGTACACGCCGGTACGTGTCACCCAGGTGCGGCCCCGGTGCTTTTCCGTCGACGCGTTTCCACTCGGCGGGCTGCTTTCCGGGGCGGGCCGCAGGGCGCCGTCGATGGCGGCCAGGAGGGTTTCCACCTCGGTGCGGCCAGGGGCCCGGAAGAAATCGATGGCTGCCAGGTCATCGAACCGCCTCCGGAGGCGTGAGGCGGCCGCCACCGCCTGCTCGCGGCTCATCGTCCCGCGCTTTCCCTTGGCGCGCATCGCTTGTTGGAGGGCCCTACCTTCCTTGGCGAGCTCCGCGTAGTCGGCATTCCGCGCCGAGCTGAACTGCGCCTCCACCGCCTCGTCGGAGAGGCCCTCGAGGAAACGAGCCTCGCAGACGGTGCCGTCGCCACCCCCGGCGACGATCTCGGCGCGCACCCAATGGAAGTCCTCGACCGCCTGTTCGCTGAGGGGGAGGACGTAGACGGAGTTCTTAACGGGGACGGCCCCGAGACCCTGGAGGCGCCGCCCCACCTTGACGCGGAGGTAAGCCGGCTTTGGCGGGATCTGGTGGATCAGGAGGACCCAGCGCGCGGTGCCCGGCTCGCCCATGCCGCTGACGATATCACAACTGAATCAATTGGAGTATACGGTTGTGATATCGGTAGCGGATCCGCCGCGGGATCGTTTGGTCTAGCCCCGCGGCGGTCCGGGCGGATCGGTGCAGGTCGGCTCCGTTGCTTGGATCGCGTAGTCGCTCGCGGAGAGCACCGGGTTGCCGTTCGCGTCGCGCGACACCAGCACCTCGCGGATGATGTTCGCTTCCGCGTCTCGCACTCGCTGCTCGCCGTTGGACCAGCTCTCTGTCCGGCGCGCGTCGTCGTAGACGATCGTGACCGCGGTCTCGAATCCGTCCTCGTGGACCACCGCCCGGGTGGGCCGACTCTGAAGATCCGGTGCGGCGAAATCCACCACCTGAACCTCGACCCCGCCCGGCGAGAGAGTCTGGGAGAAGGTCAGTCGCCGACGACGCAGGAAGCCGGCGGAGTATTCGTAGGTGAGCGCGCTCGTCGCACAGCCCAGCGTTGCGAACGAACCGCATCCCCCGAACGTCCGGCGCACGGCGTACGTGCGATTTGGGCTGATCTTCTCGGCGGTCACGGCGGAGAGATTGGGGTACGTGGTCGTCAGGCTCCTTCGACTCCCGGAGCAGGACACGTCGAACGGCGAGGCGGGCCCATCGTTGGATCTCCGACAGTCGAGGCTCTCGTCGATCCAGAAGATGCGGGTCGGGAGCGCCCGGCAGATCAGCTCGTGAATGGGCGTTGTGGTGTCACCGTGCCCGCAGGAGCCCGCGAGCAGCGCCGACCACGCTACCAATTGCCGCTTCGCGGTCGCCCAACTGGCCATTCGTCCCTTTTCCACTTTATCGCTACTCGCCCCCTGACCCGGAGCCGAACAGATCATTGCTGATCGCGTTCATGAGGCCCTGGACGCCCGCCGCCGCGGCGCTGCGGTGAAACCTCCGGGCAACGCCTCGATTGCGATCGTGAGCGGCAACCCGACCAAGAGTCAGGCTGCAACTGTCGGTTGCCCGGGAGCAGCCGACCAGGAGCTGAAGACTGCAGGCTCTACGCGACTCTCGGGAGCGCCGAGGTGACGACGACGCGGACCTTGCGACGCGACTCTCCGGCGTGGGGAGCGCAAGGTGGTCACCGATGGGGGAGTGATCAGCTCCGGAGCTTCTTGAACAGGGCCAGGTTCGCCTTCAACGATTCGAGGGGCGGCACACCCTCCTTCTCGTACTCGATGATGTACCACTCGATGCCACCGACGGTCTCGGCCGCCGTCATGATGGCGGGCCAGTCCAGGTCGTCGGCCCCAAGGTAGGCGTTCGGGTCCTTCTTCGAGAAGGGCTTGACGTGAATCGAGATCGTGCGCCCTACGTTGCGTCGGATCAGCGCCTGGGGCGTGACCCCTTCCATCTCCGAGGCGTTGCCGGTGTCGAACTGGAGCATGACGTCCTTGGCGGTCTGATCCGCGAAGCGATTCCACCAGTACTCGCCGTCGATTCGGTTGAAGTCGGTCGTGTGGTTGTGGTACCCGACGCGCATCTGATGCGGTCGGAGGCGCTCGGCCACCTCGTTGACGGCGGCCGCGGTCGTCTTCAGTAGCTCGGCCGACTGGTACACCGCCGGCGCCAGCGAGCGGATGACCAGGTTGCGATTGCCGATCGCCTGGTTGAACTCGACGCTCGCCGCCAGCGCGTCCCCCTGCAACTCGGAGAGGCGGTGATGGAAGCCGCAGGCTCGCAACCCGGCCGCGTCGAGGTGCTTTCTCCACTCGGGGCCCGACTTGCCGAAGGCGTTCTCGAGCTCGACCGCCTCGTAGCCCATGGCCCCGAGCGCGGACAGCGTGCCGGGAATGTCGGTGGCCAGCTCCTTGCGGACGCACCAGAGCTGCGTCGCGATGGGGATCTTCTTCCAGGCGGCCGCGCGCGCCACCGGAGCCAGGAGAACCGAAGCGGCGGCCGCGCCGCCGAGCCGGAGGACTTCGCGACGGGTGGCGTTGCTCATGAGCCCGATCCTACGTGCGCGGCGTCAGGGCTCGCAAGCGCCCGCGCCGCGAAACGCGACCTCCGGATCGCGAAAAGGCACCGTTCAGATCGACAGTCCCGGATCTCCCTCGATGACCTGGCGGCGCAGGACGGGCTTCTCCCCCGGCTTCCAGAGCGACGCGCTGTGGACGACCCGATAACGGAGGGGACCGCCGTCGGGGCTCTCGGCACGTTTGATCGGGCGCGGGATGCACACGAACTCGGTGCGCATCTCGTCGCCGGACAGGCGCACCTTCGCGTAGCCGTGCCCGCCCAGGTCGACAAACTCCAGGTGGGGCGCGAGGGAGGGATTG
>Ga0075421_100001285_pt1 | contig 29018 bp, 27 predicted proteins | sample SoiMetdeltSBSDD5_FD_75292 | JGI IMG/M metagenome (GOLD analysis project Ga0075421, IMG submission 75292) | Bulk soil microbial communities from a Populus tree surrounding site in Tennessee, USA - Soil MetaG P. deltoides SBSDD5 | ecosystem: Environmental > Terrestrial > Soil > Tree plantation... | reverse complement strand
ATCGCCATCGCTTTTCCATTCTCAGGCACATCGGTGATCAGCGCCTCGGTCGTCAGGATCATCGCGGCGATAGAGGCGGCATTCTCCAGCGCACCCCGCGCGACCTTAACCGGGTCAATGATACCGGCCTCGATCATGTCAATATACTCGCCGCTCAGGACGTTGAAGCCAATCTGCTTGTTCTTCTCTTCCTTGGCCTTGCGGCGCACGCCGTTGATAACCACCGCGCCGTCATAACCACCGTTCTCCGCCAACTTGCGCAGCGGCGCTTCCAACGCCTTGCGCACGATGGAGACGCCGATACTCTCGTCGTCGTCCTCGAGCTTCATCTTGTCCAACACCGATACCGCGTTGATGTAGACGATCTCGCCGCCGGGGACGATCCCCTCCTCAATCGCCGCGCGCGTGGCCGAGAGGGCATCCTCAACGCGGTGCTTCTTTTCCTTCAGCTCGGTCTCGGTCGCTGCGCCCACGCGGATGATGGCGACACCGCCGGAAAGCTTGGCCAAGCGCTCCTGGAGCTTCTCCTTATCATAGTCCGAGGTGGACTTTTCGATCTCGACCTTAATCTCTTCGATGCGGCCCTTGATCGCTTTCGCGTTGCCCTTGCCTTCGACCACCGTCGTGTTGTCCTTGGTGGAGACAACCTTACCGGCGCGCCCTAAGTCAGCGACTGTCGTGGACTCAAGCGTCTTGCCCAACTCTTCCGTGATGACCGTGGCGCCGGTGAGGAGAGCGATGTCTTGCAGCAGCGCCTTGCGGCGATCGCCAAAACCGGGGGCCTTGACGGCCACCACGTTGAGCATGCCCCGCAGCTTGTTCAACACCAGCGTCGCCAGCGCCTCGCCCTCGACGTCCTCGGCCAGGATCACCAAATCCCGCTGGCCGGCCTGGACCACTTTCTCCAAGACGGGCACGATATCGGCGGCGGCTGAAATCTTCTTATCGCAGATCAGAATGTAAGGCTGGCGAATGACGGCTTCCATCGCCTCCGGGGAGGTGATGAAGTAAGCGGAGATATAGCCGCGGTCAAACTGCATCCCTTCCACGAACTCGGTCTCGAACTCAAAGGTCTTCGACTCTTCGACGGTAATAACGCCGTCCTTGCCGACTTTGTCCATCACGTCCGCGATGAGTTGGCCGATTTCGGGATCGGCGGCCGAGTTGGTGGCAACCGAGGCAATTTCTTCGCGCGTCTCGATCTTTTGGGCCATCTTGCGGAGCGCCTCGACCACGGTCTGGGTAGCTTTTTCGATACCGTGTTTGATCATCATCGGGTTGGAACCGGCGGCTAAACTCTTCAGCCCTTCGGTCACAATCGCGTGCGCCAACACAGTGGAGGTGGTCGTGCCGTCGCCGGCGATGTCGTTCGTCTTGGTCGCGGCTTCCTTCAGCAGTTGGGCGCCCATATTCTCATACGGGTCTTCCAACTCAATTTCTTTCGCTACGGTCACGCCATCGTGAGTGACCATCGGCGCGCCGAACTTCTTGTCCAGCGCTACGTTGCGGCCTTTAGGGCCGAGGGTGGTGCTAACGGCATTGGCGAGAACGTCCATACCGCGCTGGAGGCGGCGGCGGGCGTCTTCCGAGAAAACGATTTGTTTAGTCATAGGAATTACTCCTGAGGGTCTAGCACTAGTCAGCGAAAAATTACAACTCGACCGGGTGTAAAGTCACTTTGTCACGCTCCAAGCGTGACCTACGTGATGCTGATCTCGCCGCATCCGGCCGAGCCAAAATTACTTGCCCTTCTTCTTGGATTCACCGTCTTCGACGACGGCCAACAGATCACTTTCCTTGAGGATGAGCAATTTCTTGCCATCCATTTTAAATTCGGTGCCCGAGTATTGGGCGAAGAGCACGATGTCGCCGGTCTTTACGTCCAGCGCCACCCGCTTGCCGCCGTCGTCGCGCCCGCCTGGGCCAACGGCGCGGACGTTGCCGCGCTGCGGTTTCTCCTTGGCGGTTTCGGGCAGGATGAGCCCGCTGGCGGTCAGTTCCGCCTGTTCCACGGGTTCGACCACCACGCGGTCACCAAGCGGTTTGAGATGTGTGGGTAAGAGTACCATGTGAGACCTCCTAGGATGAGAATAGTTGAGTCAAAATTGCATACCAAAATCTTTGTGCGCTTGACGCCGATCGCCTAGCCGACGCTGCCTTCCATCTGGAGTTCCACCAGGCGGTTCAACTCCACCGCATACTCCATGGGCAGTTCCTTGACCAAGGGTTCGATGAACCCGCGCACGACCATGCTGGCGGACTGTTCCGCCGAGAGGCCGCGGCTCATCAAGTAGAAGAGCTGCTCCTCGCCCACCTTGGAGACCGAGGCCTCGTGTCCGATGTTGACCTCGTCCTCGTCAATCTCGATCACCGGGTAGGTGTCCGAGCGGGATTGGTCGTCTATCAGCAACGCGTCGCACACGACATTGGATTTGGAATGATGCGCGCCCTTGTACACTTTGAGCAAGCCCCGATACGAGGCGCGCCCCCCGCCCTTCGAGATGGATTTGGAGGTGATCTTGCTGGTCGTGTAAGGTGCGCCATGCACCACCTTGCCGCCGGCGTCCAACTGCTGGCCCTTGCCCGCGAAGGCAATGGACAGAATTTCGCCGTGCGCGCCCGGTTCCATCAGATACACGGCGGGATATTTCATCGTCACCTTCGACCCCAGGTTGCCATCCACCCATTCCATCGTCGCATCGCGGTAGGCCGCCGCGCGCTTGGTCACCAGGTTGTAGACGTTGGTGGACCAGTTTTGGATGGTGGTGTAGCGGCAGCGTCCGCCCTGCTTGACGATGATTTCAACCACCGCCGAGTGCAGTGAGTCGCTCGAGTAAGTTGGGGCGGTACACCCTTCGACGTAGTGAACGTAAGCGCCCTCATCCACGATGATGAGCGTGCGCTCAAACTGCCCCATGTTCTGAGCGTTGATGCGGAAGTAGGCCTGCAGCGGCATCTCCACGTGGACGCCTTTGGGCACATACACGAACGACCCGCCCGACCAGACCGCGCTGTTCAAGGCTGCGAACTTGTTGTCCGTTGACGGGATAATCGTCCCAAAATATTGCTGCACAAGGTCGGGATGCTCACGCAGCCCGTCGTCCATCGAGAGAAAGAGGACGCCTTTCTCCTCCAAGTCCTTGCGGATCGAGTGATAGACCATCTCCGATTCATATTGCGCGCCCACTCCGGCCAGGAATTTCTGCTCGGCTTCCGGAATGCCAAGTTTGTCGAAGGTCAACTTCACTTCCGGCGAGACCTCGTCCCAGGACTTGACGCTTTCAGCGCTAGGCTTGATGTAGTAGAAAATATCGTCGAAGTGAATCCCACTCAGGTCGGCGCCCCAGGTGGGCATGGGCTTCTTGTGGAAAATCTCCAGCGCCTTCAGGCGATAGTCCAACATCCACTGTGGCTCATGCTTCATGCGCGACATATCGCGGACAACTGTCTCACTGAGGCCCTTGCGCGCCTTGAAGACGTAGTTCTCCTGCTCATGAAAGCCGTACTCGGCCTGATACCGATTCTTTGAGTCTAAGACTCGTTCTTTCTCGGTCATGAGCAATCTCCTTTCTTGTGCTTCTCTAGGATTCCAACCACGCTGAGGCCGGTGAGAACGCGGCCCGGCCTGGGGGCTGCTGGCCGGACTCAGGCTCTATTCTTTTCGCCGGCAGAGCTTTCGGCTTGATCAGGCTTCTTACTCAGCGTAGCCGAAGAGCGATGATCGGTAGAATACCAGCCGGAGCCTTTGAAGATGATGGCCGGCACTTGCGGGATGCGCCGCACGGTGATCCGGTGACACTTTGGACAGCGCAGCAACTGCTTGTCCGAGAACGATTGTTTTATCTTGAAGGTGGCGCCGCAACTCTGGCAGCGATACGCGTAAGCAGGCATGTGAGCACCTCGATGAGTCAGCTAACTGGGAACACCGCTCGCCTTGCGGGCGGCTTGCTTCAAGCGCCGCGCATGAGCGCGCTTCCCTTTGGGCAGTCGTTTGGGTTTCTTGTCTTTAGTCGTCTGGGTCTTGTTTGCCATGAGCGTCAATTCCTTCTAGGTAGACCGTGACTGGCGGGTTACTGAGCCAGCCGCAGTTAGTGGGACAGAAAGAGCCTTCTTTAGGCTCTATTAGGAAGTATAAAGAGGTAGAGTCTCAAGAACGTCACAAGGTGAGGGCTACGGCGCCAACTGCATCTCCCAGCGCCCGAATATTGCCTGCGCTTCCCGCTGCTTCGCTTGGCCTTGCTCTTGATCGCCATCCTCCAGTTCATACTCCGCCCATGCCAGAAGCGTTCGGGCATATTCTTGCTCCATTCCAGCGGCAGTGAGCTGCGTCAGGCTTTGGGCGAAACAGTCGGCAGAGGTATAGGTCTGCTCGTCAACCACAATCGGGGTTTTTAGCCTGGCCGCTACTCGTCCCAACGCGCGCCAGGCGCGGCCGATCTCGTCAGGTGCTCCGGCCTGCTGCGCCAAGGTCATGGCCCGCTGCGCCACATCTAGCGCCTCCGCCATCTTCCCCTGTCCCAGGCACACTTCCGCCAGGAGCGAGTAAGTTTCCGGGAGCGCATACCAGCCGGTTGTCCCCGTGCCAATCTCCAAATCCCGATCCCCAATCTCACCGATGATGGTCAGCGCCTCTTGATAGCGCGCGGCAGCGGCGTTATGGTCCCCGCGCAAGCGAGCGGTTTCGCCCAGGCTATTCAAGGCCACTTTGATGCCACGCCAGTCATCCAACTCCTGGTACACCGCCAGCGCCTGCTCCATAGAATCATCGGCCTGCTCGAAGTGGCCTAACACCCAATGCGCTCCACTGAGCAAATTCAGACTACCCGCCTGCAGGCGCGCTCGTCGCCGCGCCCGCCGCCGGATATAGGGCAGCCGATCCGCCTCGTCGCTCAACTCGGCGCAGAGCGCCAACGCCTGCTCGCCCCAGACGAGCGTTCCCGCCGCCTCCCCCAAGCGGTACAAGGCCCAGCCCTTTCTGAATAATGCTTCCGCCAATTCCATCCGCGCGGCCTCGCCCGCGCCCCGCGCAATCGTTTCCGCCTGCACCGCGCTCTCCAGGAGCGCGCGGTTATCGCCCTGGCTAAATTGCACATCCGCCAACCCGTTCCACGCCCGCGCCTCGGAGATCGCCTCTCCCGCCGCTGCGGCGCGCATGGCGCTGTAGGCCTCCAGCGCCTCGGGGTATCGCGCCCGCGCCCGCAACGCTTCGCCTAAACCTTTGTACCACGAGACTTTCCAAGTCTCAGAGGCCTGGAAGGTCATGGCGAGTTCAAGCGCTTGTTGGTAATAACCAATCGCCGCGTCCGGCGCGTAGCTCAAGCGCGCCTGATCCCCGGCTCGTCCGTACCACTCAGCGACTTGCGCCGTCTCGCCCGCGCGCTCAAAGTGCTCCGCAATCAGTGCAGCATATTCGTTGGCGCGTTCACCGCTCTTCTCGATTAACCATGCCGCCGCCTGCGCGTGATAGACGCGGCGCACTTTTTTCAGCACGGTCTCGTAGGTCACGTCGCGCAGGATCGCGTGCTTGAAGATGTATTCGCTGGTCCCGATAAACGTGCACGTCTCGCGGCCATAAATCAATTCCTTATGGCGGAGAGAGGTGAAGACATCCGGGGTCGAAGTGTCCTGAGTTTCAGCCTCGCGCGCCGCCAGCGCGCCGGCGGGAGGGCTGGGCGCTTGAGACCCGGCGCTTAAAAAATTAACCGCTTCATCCCAGAACACGCGCCCAATCACCGAGGCCCGTTGCAACGTCTCCCGCTCCAAGGGCGGCAGAGCATCCAGGCGCGCCTGGAGCACACTGGTGAGGGTCGGCGGCACACGCACTTGGGCTAGCCGCCCTGACGCCACCTGCCAAGCTTCCTCACCGGGAACGATGACCTGCTCGTCAATCAGCATCTTAATCAGTTCTTCGACATAGAACGGGTTGCCTTCCGCGCCGCTCACCACCAGATCCCGCAGTGCCGACGGAATCTCGGGCGCTTTCTTCAAAATCTCCTTCACGAGCTGGCGGGTGTTGCGCCGGGAGAGCGGGCGCAACTCCAGGCGGGTGTGGACTTCCAGGCCTTCGCCCCAGCGCGGCCGGCGCTCGAATAACATGGGGCGGGCGGCAGCGACGACCAAGAGCGGGATCGCGCGGCACGCCTGGAGCAGGTGGGCGACGGCGTCCAGCGAGCCATCGTCGGCCCAGTGTAGGTCTTCCAGGAGGAGAACTCCGCCGCCGCTGCGTCCTTCGGCCGTGGAGGTTACCGCCGCAATAAAGAATTGCCCCAAATAGTGAAACGCGCGATCGCGGATTTGCTTCGGGTCGTCGAGCAAGCCATGCAGGTGTGAACTTTCCGAAAAGTCCAGCCCGAGCAGATGCCCGACGAAGTGGGCCTTCATCTTTGCCTCAGGGTCCCCCGCCATGAACCGCGCGAAGCCGCCCTCGAGTTTTTCTCGCGCGGTCGCCATCGGGTCACTATCCGCGATCTCACACCGGAGCGCGAACACGTCCCGCAGCAGGGCGTAAGGCAAACGTTGTAGCTCTTCTCGGGCGCGGCCTTTGAAAAGCCGGGGGCGCTCCGGCAGCAACTCCAGCCAGTTGTGGAACTCGTAGAGCAGGCGCGACTTACCTAGCCCGGCCTCCCCCACCACCGTCACCGCCTGTAATTCGCCGTCCTCCATCACCTCGCGCAGCGCGTCGTACAGTTGCACGAACTCGGTCTCGCGCCCGACCATCTGCGTTTCGACGCCTTCCACCCCGCGCGTCATGAGGCGAAAAGCATGCGGCCGCGCCCGCTCCACGAGATACACCTGCAACGGCTCGGCCTTGCCTTTGACGCTCAGCGGCGCCAGTTGGAGCGCGTCAAACAGCCCCCGCACGTGCCGGTAGGTGTCGTGCGAAATCAAGATCCCGCCGGCCGGCGCGGCATCCGACAGCCGGGAGGCCACGTTCACCGTATCCCCCATGGTGGTGAACGCGCCCGTGAGACTAACCGTGCTTAGGATGACCGAGCCGGTATTCAGGCCGATGTGCATTTGTAAAGGTGTAGCCGGATGTCCATCCTGAGTGACCACCAGAGATCCACGGATTTCATTTTGCATCGCCAGCGCCGCTCGGATCGCCTGCTTCGGGTCGTCTTCGCGCGCCGTGTCAGTGCCCCAGAGCGCCATGACCGAGTCACCGATGTGCTTTTCAATCCGCCCGCCATGCTTAGCGATCGCCACATCCAGGCGTTGCCAGAGGGCTTCCATAAAGTCGCCTACGTCTTCGGCGTCCATCGTCTCGCTCATGGCCGTGAAGCCGGAGACATCGGCGAAGAGGACGGTGACTTGTTTGCGGTGCTGCGCGCCGGTATGAGCGGCGGGTTGGGCCTGAGTTTTCAGGGCCGCCAGTTTCTCGCGCATGGGCGCCAGCGCCGTGTCTACGACGGCCTCGCCCAAACTGGCACGCTGAGCTTCTAGAGCGCCGATGGCGGTTTCGAGCTGGACGATTTCGGTTTGACTCATCTCAACGGTTCCTTATCCGCGGCCTCCAGCGCCAGGCTCACGGGCGGCTGGGCCTCCAAGAGTTCCTTCAGGCAACTCAAATCGTTTTGATACAAGCGTTTGACCGCGCTGATAAAGATCGCCTCGGCCACTTTGAGGAAAAGACCCGGCTGCACTTCGGCGATGAAGGTGATCTGGGTGTCATCGCCCGCAACCGGCTCGAAGGAATAGCGCAAGACGAAGGTGAGCGGCCCGGAGTTGCTCCGCGTGGCATACTTCCAATTTGGCTCATACTCAATCACCTCCTGGTGCGACTCGATGCGCTGCCCCAGAAAACGCCCGACGCCCATGAACGTCGTGCCGACACCCAAGGCGGCCTCCGAAGTTTTTGTGATGTCATACGTCCGGGAGGCCCACCGCGGAAGATTCTCGGGATTAGCCACAAACGCGAAAACCTGAGTAATCGGTCGGTGGATGAGGATGGTGGTTTCGGTTTTTGCCATGTGACTCACTTGACTCCGGGTCGAGGCCGTGATCGTTTAGGGAAATATGCCGCAATCAGCGGCCTACGCCGGCGCGCCGACGTTGAGTGGGACGGCGGTGAGGTCCGCGAAAGAGTTCGGGAGGTTGATTGCGGAGGGAGCGCGCACCTCCGCTGCGAGCAGGGTATTCTCAGCCAGACGCAGTTCCAGCCAAGCCTGGAGAAAGGCCAGCGTCGACTCCGCGCCCTGGTTCTCATTGACGCGGTCCGGATGCAGGCCGTCTCGACAACCGCCAGTGGTCGGGTCGTAAATGGCCAGGTTCAGGTCATTGCGTCCGAGGAACCACTCAAAGGCGCGGCGGGCTTCCTTGCGCCAGTGGGGATCGCCCGTGATCCGGTCAGCCTCTAGACAGGCGGAGACCATGGCCTGCGCCTCCACGGGCTGTTGATCAAACCGGGCTTGCTCACCACCCCGCTGATAAAAGCCGTTGGAGCCGATGGGGACAAAATGCCGGCCTTCGGCGTCCGCGCGCTGTAAATTGGTTAACCACCACAGCGACTCCAGTCCGGCTTCAGTCATCGCGTTATTCGGGATGGATTGACCGCACAGCAGCAAGGCATGCGGCAGCGCGGCGTTGCAATAAGTCAGCCCGTCTTCGTACCAGCGCCATTCCGCCGAGGCATGGCTTTGATATAACGTCAGCAGCCGCCCGGCCAAGGCCTCGCGGACCTGGCCGGCCATGCGGTCGCCGGCAAACCGCCGGAGATACTCGTGGACGCCGAGGAGGGCGAAAGCCCAGGCGCGGGGGCTGGTGGTGTCCAGAATCGTGGGCAGGGCCTGTTCGAACAAACGGCCCGCCATGCTCTGCAACGCGGGTGTATTGGAGCGGCCCAGCACCGTGCCCAACGCCCACAGCGCCCGGCCATGGCTATCGTCGGAACCGCCCTCTTCCTGCCAGTGGCGCTGGTAATCCATGAAGTTGCGAAAGCGCCGCGTCTCCGCATTGAAGGCATACGCGATAAAGGCCAGATAACGGGAAGCCAGCTCCAAGGCCTCTTCATTGCCCAGGTCTTCCAGGAGCGCGCTCACGATCAGAGCGCGGGCGTTGTCGTCGGTAGTGTAGCCCTCTCGATAGTTGGGCACTGTGAACAAGGCATGTTGTAACATGCCCGTCTCGTCGGTCATGTGGCGTAAATGACCGAGCTTGAGCGGCGGCAGTTCGCCGGGACGTTTATCCAGCGCTTTCACAATCGGACCGGGGTGTTTGGTAAAGTGCATGCGTTCGGCGCGGGCGCGCTGAAAACTCTCCATGTAGCGGCGCGCCACTTGCGGCCAGATCATGGCCCGCCCAAAGAGATAAGCCCGCTTGCGCATGGCGTGTCGTTTAGAGGGGTGGTCCAATAGGTCAATCACTTGCTCGGCTAAGGCGGCAGGATTATGGAACGGCACCAGCGCGCCGCGGTCCTCGGCCAACATCTCGGTTGCATACCAATAGGGCGTTGAAATCACAGCCTTGCCCGCCCCCAGCGTGTAAGCCAATGTGCCGGAGGTAATCTGCGCCTCGTTGAGATAGGGCGTGATGTAAATGTCCGCCGCGCCGATAAACTCGATGAGTTCCTCCAAACTGACAAAGCGGTTGTAGAAGATCACTTGACCTTCCACGCCCTTGGTCTGAGCCAGCCACTGCAGAGACAAGCGATACGTTTCCCCGTCGTGTTGGATCACATGCGGATGGGTCGCGCCCAGGACGATGTACACCACGTTCGGATGCTTGGCCAAAATGGCCGGCAGGGCGGCAATGACGTTTTCAATTCCCTTGTTGGCCGAGAGCAATCCAAAACTGAGCAGGACGGTCTTGCCCTCGACGCCAAACAAATCTTTGTGGAAGCTAGGGTCCACAAAGGGCACATCCGGAATGCCGTGCGGGATCAAGTCAATCTTCTCCGGCCGCACCTGGTAGATCTCCTCCAAGAATTCCGCGCCCCGCGTGCTCATGACGACCAGGCGATCAGACAGGGCCGCGACTTCTTCCAATACCCGGCGCTGATTGGGATCGGGATCGCGCAGAATCGTGTGCAAGGTGGTGACGATGGGCATCCGCAATTCACGCAAGAGCGCCAGGATGTGACTGCCCGCGCGGCCGCCAAAGATGCCATATTCGAATTGCAGGCACACCAGGTCCACATTGTTGATATTTAAAAAGTCGGCGGCGCGGCGATATGAGTCAATGTCCTTCTCGGTCAGTTCAAAGCGCACGCGCTCCGGATAGGCATAACCGGTTTCGAGGTCGTTGACGGGCAGCGCAATGCACGTCGTTTCACCATATTCGACGGCGACGGCCTCACACAAGTCGGTGGTGAAGGTGGCAATGCCGCACTGGCGCGGCAAGTAGTTGCCGATGAAGGCCAGGCGGTTAATGGTTGAAGGGGTTGAATTCGTTGAACTATGTTCCACCATAACGATCTCCTTTCGGGCCAACGCGCCCGCGCGTAGTGCCGCTTGACTCACGGACACACCCCGTGGGCCGACCTAGAGCAATTTGCTAATGAGTGGATGGCATCCTGAGCGGAGCGCCGCGCTTTTTTGCGGCGCGCAGTCGAAGGAGACCCTCCATCCGAATGCAATCTGCTCTAATAGGCGCTGCCGGCCTCGACCCGCTTAAAGTCAATATAGCCGCGCTCCACCTCCGTGCGGACCAATTGCACCCGGAGCGAGTGGCCGACATCCAGGCCTTCAAAACCGGTCACCAGTTTGCCTTCGATGGGCGGCTGCAACACACGCACCCAAGTGCCCTTGTCCGAGGCGCCGGTGACAATGGCCTGGAACTGCTCCCCGATCTTTGATTCAAACAGCAGGGCGGCGGCAGATTTTTCGACCTGCCGCTCGACCTTCTTCGCCGCATCCTCCGCTGCGGTGCAATGCCGGGCGAGCGCCTCTAATTCAGCCTGGGCATAGGGCGAGACGCCTCCCGCCAAGGCGGCCTTCAACAACCGCTGCGTAATCAAATCCGGATAGCGGCGGTTCGGGGCGGTAGAGTGAGAATAATCCCTGACGGCGAGACCAAAGTGACCGGTGGCGCTGTCTCCGGGAAGTTCGACGACGTATTCACCCGCGCCCAAGAGCTTGATGACGCTCAGGGAAAGATCAGGGAAGCGGAGCGGATCAGCCGCTTTGGCCGACACCAGGAATTGCTCCAGGGTTTTTGCATCGGGCGTGGGAGGTAATGTGAAACTCTGCTCGGCGGCCAGTTCGATGATCCGATCCCAGCGTTTGGGGGTGCGAACCACACGCCGCAGCGACGGAAACTTTTTGGAGGTGAGATAGCGCGCCGTAACGCCGTTGGCGGCGATCATGAAGTCTTCAATCAGCTCTTTGGCCCGGTTCTTTCTCTCGGCTTCGAGATCTTTAATGTCATCGCCGTCAAACACCGGGCGGGCTTCGATGGTTTCGAGATTAAGCGCGCCCTGCTCGTGCCGGCGGGCCTTGAGCTTTTGGGCGAGGCGATCCTGGAGCCGGAGGTTCTCGTCGAGGCCCTTGACTTTTTCGACTCCGGGTGGCAGCGGCCCGTGACTCTCCAGCCAGGCGTCAAGGCGGTTGTAAGCCAGCTTGGCCTGATTGCGGACCGTCGCCCGATACAGGTTCGAATTCTGAAGCGAGCCATCGGCGGCAATGACCATTTCAATGACGATGGCCTGGCGATCCGAGTCGGAGTTGAGCGACGTAAGATCCGTTGAGATTTTCTCGGGCAGCATTGGAAAGATCTCAGCGGCGGTGTAGACGGAGGTCGTGTTGTGTTGCGCATGGTCATCCAGCGCCGATGACTGCTTGACGACCCCATCAACATCGGCAATGGCGATCAGGACCTTGGCTGTCCCGTCGGGCATGGCTTCGGCCACAGTGAGTTGATCCAAATCACGCGACGCATCGTTGTCAATAGAGCACCAGCTCAGGTGTCTGAGATCGCACACCGAGGCCGCGGCGGGGGTGGCCGGCTCGTGGAGCCTATCAAGCTCGGCGAGGGCCTCAGGTGAGAAATCGGGCAGCAGCCCTCGTTCCAGCATGGCCCGCCGGGCAATGTTTTTTAAGATAGACCGATGATGCCGGTCGTCTGTATTCGTCATAAGTTCACCTCTTCGGTTACCGCGCCGATGCAAACGCATAGCGCAAAATAGATGGCGGCCACAGCCCGCTAAGACACCAGCGCCCTCTCAGCGATGACAGGCGGGAGTGAGTGGAATGGACTAGAGGGTTCAGCCGGCAAAGCCGCTTGCAGAATTGGTTCAGCTTTCTCCATCAGATGGGTGAGTCGATCCATACTGCTGATCACCAATGGCGGAGGGAGTTCATCCATCACCTCGATGGCAGCCCGCAAGGCTGCCTGTCGTTGCTTGAGATCCGAAATCTGAGCGGCAGCCCCGGAAGCCAGGCGGTGGCTGATGAGTAGATTCCACAAAATTTGGCATACCGCTGACAGGGGCGGCGCTACCAGGATGCCGAGCAGTCCAAAAGCGTCGGCCAGGGCGAGGAGGAGGACCAAGGTCAAAATAGGATTATCCCACTTGCGTCTGAACAGACGTGGCTCAACCCAGACTTGCAGAGCAATTAAGACGACGAGCGTATAGAGAGCCGTAAACAGGCTCAGCTGCGCACTGGTCAGCAGTCCTATTAACAGCGGCATAATCACCGCCAGGGCCGCCCCCACTACGGGTATCAGCCAGGCAAGCGCGCCAATCAGCGCCAGCAGGGTTGGGTACGGGGACCCGAGCAGCCAATAGCCCAGGCCTAAGAGCCAGGCCGCCAGAAGGCTTTGGACGACCTCACTGCGAATGTAAGCGCCGAGGTCAGGCTCGATGGTCCGCCAAATGCCGCGCGCATGTTTGCGCAGTTCAGAGGGAAGCAACGAGAGCCAGAGTCGTTCAAAATGAATTTGATTGAGGCTCCAGTAGAGACTCAAGAACAGAACGACAATGACGCCGCTCACCATATCGCCCAGGCCCTGCGTGAAGCCAAGTAGCGCCGGGAGCACAAGCTGCCCTTGATCGCCGGTCACTGCTTCAAAGAACTTACTTGGCGGTGGCAGCCGCGCCACCAGCGCCTGTTGGAACGAGCTGCCCTCCAACCAGGTCGGCAGTCGCCACGCATCCTGCACCGACACGGTCTGGGCCAACTGTTGAATCTCATTGAGCGCGGTCTTACCCGTCAAGAAGAATAAGAAGCCGAAACTGCTCAGGGCCACCAGGTACAGTAGCATCCAAGCTACGCGCACCTTGAAACTTCGATGGGCCAGGCGATTAACCAACGGGCGCAGCGCTGCCGCCAGTGTGAGCGAGATCAACACGTAAACGACGACCAGACGGAACTGCCACAGCGCCACCAGCGCCAGCAACGTGGTCATCACCGCAGCGCCAAACACGACCAGTTGCTTCGTCATAGCGCCTCGGACGTACTGGCCCGGGTCAAGAGCGCATCCAGGTCGGTTGTGATCGTCTCAATCTCATCCATCACTTGATCAATCTGCTTGATCCTTAGGTCCGAGCCGCCTTTTTTGAGCCGGGCCTGCTTGCGCAGGTCCTGGGCCAAAGCCTGCGCTTCATAGCGCAACCGGCTCGCATAATCGCGTCCCGCCGAAACCTCCAGCTCCAGCGCGGCTGGATGAAAGACAAAGCGATTGAGCACGAGCTGAATAATGGCCGCCAGCGGAATCGCCATAAGCGCTCCGGCCATGCCGAACAAAGAGCTAAAGGCAAAAAGCGCCAGTAAGGTAACGAAGGGATTGACCCCGACCGCTTTACGCATGACGCGGGGCACTAACAGGCTGTTTTCCAACTGCTGAATAACGACGGTCGCGACGATGACCCACACCAGTTTGTCAGGCGCAATGGACAGCGCCACCAGCGCCGCGGGAATGGCGCCCAGCAGCGGCCCAATCATCGGTACCGCTTCCAGCACGCCCGCGATGAGCGCCAACACCAACGCATTGGGCAAGCCAATGAGCCAATAGGCCAGCAGCGCCATCAGGCCGACGACCAGGCACAGGAGACCTTGTCCGGCGATGTAGAAACCTACCTTGGTTTCCATGGCCGAAATAAGTTCGCTCAGGCTCTCGCGCTGGTCTTGGGGAACCAGCAGTAAGAATGACTGGATGGTTCGCGGCCCATCCAGCGTCCAGTAAAAAGCTAGCACTAGAATAACGATGGTGGTAAAGATAACCTTCGCCGCCGCGATGACGTAACCCAGCGCTTGCCCGGCTGAAGCCATCACCTGCGGTCCCGTTTGTTGCACTGGGTTCAGGCTGGGTAGCGCCGAGGGGAGAGATTCACTTAAGCGCCCAATCAATGGATTGGGATAATTAACCAGCCCCGCACGCAGGGTTTGGTAGTAACCCGGCACGGTGGCAGCGAGCGTTGTACTTTGCTCGACGAGCAACGGAAATAACAACAGCAGGAAGCCGATGAGCAGGCTGAGCAGCAGGAAGTAGACCAGCATGACTCCTGCTATCCGAGGCAGCCCGCGCTGATGCAACCAGGCGACCGCGGGTCGAATGACGGTCCCAATCACGAGGGCGATAAACAAAATAAAAACGACTTGGTTAAACCGATAGAGAAGCCAAAAGCTGAGGGCGACTAAAACCAAGACTAAAGTCGCCCACCCGACTCGCTTAAATGTCCAAGCATAGGGTGGCGAAGGTGGATGGGATACCATAAAGATTTAGCTCGTTAGTTGCGCCCTGTGATTCCCTCGCAACAAAAAGGTCAGCGCAAACCCGGCGACAAATCCGCCGATATGCGCCATGTAAGCCACACCACCCGTGTCCGCGGTGTTGGCAATAGAAGCCACGCCGCTAAAAAACTGTAGAACGATCCAGCCGCCAATGACGATGAGCGCCGGGACCGGAATCACCCGCTGGCCCATTAGCACTTTGACCTGTTGTTGCGGGAACAGCAAAATATAAGCGCCAAGCACACCGGCGATCGCGCCGGAGGCGCCCAGATTCGGCACGTTGGACCCCAGACTAAACGCCAACTGGGCAAAGGTTGCCGCCAGGCCGCAGAGCAGGTAGAAGAGGACAAATTGGAGATGCCCGAAACGGTCTTCGACATTGTCGCCGAAGATCCACAAGTACAGCATGTTGCCGCCGAGATGAACCCACCCGGCGTGCATGAACATGGAAGTGAAGAGCGTCAAGAAATCACCGAGGGGATTGGCCAGGAAGCGACTCGGCACGAAGGCCCACTGCATAATAAACGCGTCACCGCCACTCAGCTCCACAAAGAAGAAGAGCACATTCAGGACGATCAAAGCATACGTGACCACCGGAACAGTCCGGCGCGAGGTATTATCATCACCGATGGGGAACATTAGATTTTTCTCCTTTGACTCAGATTAGATTTGTCACACCTCAGCGCCACCTGAAAATCGAAAACTAATAGTGCTGGTTGCCGCCTCGCCGACGGGGCCCGCTGGGGCCGCTGCCGCCGTTGCCGAAGGCGCTCAACTTGCTTTGATAACCGCCCGACTCTTTGCGCGGCGTAGAGGCCCTCGCCTTTGGAGCGTGGCCGGCCGGTGAAAAAGCGCTGAGTTGGCTCTGATAACCGCCCGGCGCCTCCCTGGGCTTGGCCGCACTCACCTTCAGCGCGCGGTCGGCCAGGGAAAACGCATTAAACCGGCCGATGGCCGTTTGCGCCTCCGCCTGCGTGCCCATCGTCACGAAAGCAAAGCCCTTGGACTGGCCGCTCTCTCGGTCCTGAATGAGATTGACCGAGGTGACGTTACCCGCCTGGGCAAACAACAGACGGAGATCATTCTCCGTCGTCGAATAAGCCAGGTTGCCTACATACAGTTTGATTTCCATAGCAAACTCCTTGATCCAGTTGAATTAATTTGCATCGCCACTACCAGTACACCGTCTCCAGCGCACCGCGACGGAGGACTCCCCCACCTCGCAGGCCAATGACGCCGTAGACCCGCACTAATTTAGTCTTCCCTTTGATCGGCACTGCGCCATAGTCGGCAATCACCAATTGTTCCGGCTCGTCGAAAGCGTCGTACGTTCCCTCGGTAATGAGAATATTGCTGTCCGTGAATTGGTCGGTGAGGCTCTGCACGCGGGCCGCCACGTTGACCGTATCCCCGATCACCGTGTATTCAAAACGATCTTCCGCACCCACTTTCCCGGTGATGACCTCCCCCGTATTGATGCCAATGCCGATGGTGAACGGCTCCAGACCGGCTTGCGCGCGGCCCGCATTGAACTCGGTGACGCGGGTGCGGATCGAAAGAGCGGCGCGGAGCGCCCGGCGGGCGGTCTCGGCCGGTGGGAGGTCCAGCGGCGCGCCAAAGATGGCCATAGCGCTGTCGCCGCCGAACTTGTTGATCATCCCCCCCGCCTCCCGGACCGCGCCGTTGACGATGCTGAAGTAATCGTTCAGCACGCCCAACACTTCCTGCGGGCCGTAGCTTTCAGAAAACAGCGTGAACTGGCGGATGTCGGTAAAGAGCACGGTGACGACCTTCACATCGCCGCCCAACTGCACCTGACCCAGCAGCAGCGCCTCGCGCACTTCTTCCGAAACCATGTGGCCCAACAAATCACGCATGAATTCGCGCTGGCGGTCCAACTCCGCCCGGGATTTTTGCAGCGCCTGCTCCGCCCGCTGACGGTCGTCGTCGAGTTCTTTCACCTTCAACAGGATCTTGATGCGCGCGAGCGCCTCGGTCTGGTCGAAAGGTTTTGACAAAAACTCGTCGGCCCCGGCCTCGATGCCGCGTAGGCGGTCTGCTTTGGCTGTCAAGGCCGTAATCAGGATGACCGGTATGTGCCGGAGCTGTGGGTCGGCTTTGATCTGCCGACACACCTCAAAGCCGTCCATCTCCGGCATGAGGATATCCAGCAGGACCAGGTCAATCACCTGACTGTTTAATTTCAGCCAGGCGTCTTTTCCGCCGGCGGCGCTGACCACCGTGTAGCCTCTGGGGACGAGTATGTTTTCGAGTAACTTGAGATTCGCCTCGGTATCGTCAACGCCGAGAATGACCGGAGGGCGCGAGTTCATCGTTACCCCCGCGCCAGGATTTGCTTGATCAGTTCCGGGAATTTCCGGGTATCAATCGGCTTCGTGACGTATTCGTCGAAACCCGCCTGGAGCACCTTTTCCCGGTCGCCTTTCATGGCAAAGGAGGTGACGGCAATCACCTTGCACTGTCTGAGCTCTCCGGTCTGTTCCCGCAATTCACGGATGACATCAAAACCGTTCATCACCGGCATCTGAATATCCAGCAGGATCAAAGCCGGCAGGTGCGTGCGCGCCAGCGCCAGCCCGGTCAGCCCATCCGCCGCTTCCAGCACCTCATAGCCGTGGTGGGTCAAGATCTGGCGCATGAGGACGCGGTTCTGCTCGTTGTCTTCGACGACCAGGATTTTCTCAGACATCTTTTTTCAACTCCGCCCTTGGGGCAGGCCAAAGGCAAACCGACTCCCCTGACCGAATTCGCTGGAGACCTGGATGTGCCCGCCGTGCATTTCAACAAATTTTTTAGTGAGCGCCAGCCCCAGCCCGGTGCCCTCGTATTTTTTGTCATAGGCGTTTTCCAATTGAGCGAACTCTTTGAAAAGCTTGGGGAGGTCTTCCGGCCGGATCCCGATCCCGGTATCCTCGACACTAATCTCTATTTCTTGCGCTTCGGTCAGGTCCTTCGTCCTGACCTGCACGGAGCCGCCATCCGGCGTGAATTTCATCGCATTACTGAGGAGATTGAAGAGGATTTGTTTGAGTTTTCTTTCATCCACTTCGATTACCCGCTCCGTCAACGGTTCCATCTGTAAATCCAGACGGATGCTATGCCGCAGGGCCTTCTCGCGATGCATCACCAGCGATGAGTCAAGCACCTCTCTTAAGGACACCCGTTCCACTTCGAGTTCCATCTTGCCCGCTTCCACTTTGGAGAGATCGAGGATGTCGTTGATCAGGCTGAGTAAGTGCCGGCCGGCTTTGAGGATGTAGCGCACGTTTTCACGCTGTGACTCATTTAGCGCGCCGAGCAGTTCGTCCTCCAGCACCTCCGAAAAGCCGATGATCGAATTGAGCGGGGTCCGCAACTCATGGCTCATGTTCGCCAGGAAATCAGACTTGGCGCGGGTAGCCGCCTCCGCCTCCGCTTGGGCCTGCTCGGCGTCGCGGGTGCGTTCGGCCAATTCGCGGTGCAGTCTCATTTTTTCAGTGATGTCTTCGATGGCTAAGAGGATCAGCTGAGAACCGATTTCCTTTTGAGTGATGCGGCGGGCGTTGAGCAACATGATTTTGTGCCCGATGTTGGAAAATTCATGTTCAACTTCATAGTCATCGAACTTGTTATCTTTGGGCAGAATCTCTTCCAGCAACGTCCGCAGCTTGGGGATATCCCATTGGCGATTGCCGAGGTCATAGATCAGATTACCGATCGTTTCCTCCGGCGTGACCTGGAAGGAATCATAGAAACTCTGGTTGGCGGAGAGAACCCGCAGGTCTGAATCCAGCACCAACAGGGGTTCCCGGGCGGTCTCGACAATATCTTCAAACATGAAGTTTTACTCCCATCGTCTGAACAGTCAACTCGCGTACCGCCACACGGCGACGAAGTGACAAGCCGTGCCCGCCAGAACGAACAGGTGCCAGATCAAATGGTTGTAACGCACCTTTTCACTTATAAAGAACCAGACGCCGACCGTATAGGCGATCCCCCCCACCAACAGCCAGAGCAAACCCGCAGGCGGTATCAGACGCCAGACCGGTCCAATGACGATTAGAAAGAGCCATCCCATGCTCAGATACAAGCCCAGTGAGAGTTTGGGGTAGCGGACGGCGCCGCCGATGATTTTGAAGGTGATACCAACCGCCGCCAGTCCCCACACCAGACCCAACAGCAACCACCCCCACTCGCCCCGCAGCACCCCGAGGGTGAACGGCGTGTAAGTGCCGGCGATGAAAAGAAAGATCACCGCGTGGTCACACCGCAGGAGCACCCGCTTCACCCGACTCGGCGGCAGCGCGTGATAGACCGTCGAGGCCAGGTACAGCAGCACCATCGTCGCGGCAAAGACACTGGTGCCCACAATCAAGTTGAGGCTCCCCTGCTGAACCGCCGTCACGATCAGAAACACAGCGCCCACCAGCGCCGCGACGAGTCCGGCGCCATGGCTCAGGCTGTTGGCGATCTCCTCGCCGGACGATTGCGGACGTTCCAACCCGATTGATTTGCTCAAGCGCCTCTACCTTTCTTTAACCAGCCGGTCAGGTTTTACCCGCGCCGTGAACGACCTGGAGAGATGGAACGACAGTTAATCGCTTTCAAGCCAGAGCCTCGCTTCTCACGCCGTTAATTAGCAATTCATGTCACCGGCTTGGGGATCCACGGACTCGGCCCAGCGTTGCTCAAACTCTTTCAGGTATTCGGCGGCGATACCCGCTTCCGTGACGATGACGACATTTTCGTCGTTGCTCGTATCGGCGTTGTCCGAGAAATTAAACGAACCGGTGATGACCAGGGCGTCATCCACCACAAAAACTTTGTGGTGAAACGCCGTCGGATTCGTATCCTGGCGCACCGGGATGTTGGCGCAATACAGCGCGCGCATTTCGCTTTCTTTGGTTTCGCTGCCGCGCGTTTCGAAGATGCCCTGCACCTCCACGCCGGCTTGGGCGCGCGCCAGAACGGCCTGCCCCAAGTCGTCGTGGGTGAACGAGAAGGCCATGAAGCGAATGCTCTTCTGCGCGCCCTCAATCAGCGGTACCAAACGGCTGATGACGTCGTCTTCGGCGGCGAACAGCACCTGCACCGAGACGCCGTTTACGGTGGCCGTCTGTTGACCTACAGTGGAGGGGGAGGTCGAGCCGAACTGGCCGCCCCACATCTCGTCGAACTCGCGCTCGTAAATTTGAGCCACGGCGGGTGAAGAGATGACGATCACGTTGTTATTGTTGGCGAAGATGCCGTTAACGGTGATGTTGGTCGCGCCCGTCCAAACTATTTCGTCATCAAAAATCAAGAATTTGTTGTGCATCAGCGCACTGCGGCCGTCGTCTTTCACCTCGATGCCCGCTTTTTTCAACAGGGCGAATTGGCCGTGCCCCTCATCGCCGTCAGCCTCAAGTCCGTGTTCGTCGTCCGTCACCCATTGCACCTCCACGCCGCGTGCCTGAGCCGCGCTGAGGGCTTCGGCGACCGGTGTGAGGTTGAATTCAAAGGCAGCGATATGAATCGAGCGTTGAGCCTGCTGGATGCGCTGGATCAGTTTCTCCTCAATAGAGCCGGCCGGTTGATCGGGAGAGCCATGGGAATGCGGATCGGTGAAATACACCTCCCACCAAGTGTCGCTAGGCGCTCCGGCCGGGGCAGTGGCCAGTACGGTGTCGGTGGCCGGGGCGGCGGCGAGGGCGGGCGGCGGGCCGCTCGTCGGCAGCCATCCAATCTGCGTCAATACTTCCAGCGGAGTGGACCCCTTCAATAGATAATAGGCGCCGAAAAGCGCGACGACGACGGTGGTCAGCAGGCCAAGAATCCGTTTAGCCCTCGGCGAGGCCGAGGAGCGTTTTCGGGTGGTTGAGCTTCTTTTTTTAGACATAAACTTCTCCAAGGATTACGGAAGGTCTGCCTGACCTTCCAGCAGTTCACGCAAAGCCGCGATGAACTGGAGGGGGCCGGGCTTCGTCGCGGAGAGTTGGCTTAGGAATGCCTCGCGCCGTTCCGGGTCAGGCGCGGTAAAGCCTACGCCATAGACCGTTGCAAACTGTTCGATGAGCGTGGCGAATGCGGCCCTCTGGCTTTCGGCCTCCCGGCCGGGTGGGCTGACGATCCATTGGCCCACCGAATGCATCCATTGCTGCAGGGCCTGCAGGCGCGGCTCCATAGCGACTTCGGCTTCCGCCTCGTTGAGACCGGCGGTGCTGTGGGCGATATGGCGGGCGTAGGCCGTCCCCCAGTTCAGCAGTTGGCTGGCGGCCTGGTCGTCCAGGTCGCCCGTCAGAGCTTCATTATCGAGCAGGCTTTCGGCGGCGCGCGCCGCGCGTCTGTCTAGATCCGCCTGATCAGGTTTTCTCTCAAATGACGGGTCGCGAGGGCTCCCGGGTCCGGTTTCATTATTCGGCATCATTCATCCGTCGCGCGCTCAGGGTATTCATTCGAAGGTTGTTTGGCTCAAATCGGCTATTCAGAAATGAAACCCGCCGAGCTGCTAGGCACAATGCGGTAGGCATCTGAAAGCATATCTACTTTGGTGGCGGTAACGTCTAAGCGCCGACCATCGGTTAAATGCAGGGTGAGCAGTTCCCCCGAGCCGACCCGGCCCAAGACTTGAGTTTGCATCGGCTCGTCCAGGCTGACGGTTACTTCTCCGGCAATCTCCAGCGGGCCAAGCCCCTCCGCTTGGTCGGCGGCCGGTTCACCCACCATGATTTCCTGGCGGACTTTAAGATGATAAAAAACTTTCGCCAGGTGGAGGCCCGCCGCGCGGAGTTCGCCGCTGCCACTAGGAGTTTCAAGCGTCTTATAGGTTTTCATCATGGGTAACTCCTCGCCCCTCTCAGCGCTCTCGCATTCTTCTGATACAAATCAAACACCCATACCACATAATTGAAGCGCGTTGTCTTCCCCGTTACCCGCACCCGGCCGGTGAAGGCGCTCAGGTTTTCAGCCAGATTCGAGTTGCATTTACACTTGCATTTCTACTCGGGCAACTTGCCTTGTTTTTCAGTTAGCCGCCTGTCGTTGCAGGCGCGCGATCTCCGCCAGCACATCTTCCGGCTTGGTTTCCATTTCGAGATCCGCCAGTTCGCTGTTTTGATGATCCACGATCCCCAGTTTGTCTTGAATCGCATCCAGCATCTGCAACACGCGGGTCAACTCATGTTCGGTTAGCAGGCCGATGTGCAAATCCAGGTCGGCGCGATGCTCGGTTTCTTCACTCAGGCGGTTCTGGCTGATGAGCACAAACGTTGAAAGGAAAATCGCTTCGAGCGATACGATCATGGTCAAAAGCCCATAGGGAAATGGATCGAACACGCGCACGCCGACCCACCCGGTATTTAGAAGAATCCAAATGCCAAACCACACCAGATGCACATACGCAAAGACCATCCGCCCTGAAAACGAGGTGATGGCGTCGGCGGTCCGGTCTTGCCAACTGCGCTCACGCGCCGCCTTCAAGCGCAGGTGGAGAATCGTGCGAATGTTCTTCTCAATCACCTTGGACAGCGCGGGATTGTCTTCGGCGTGGTCTTCTTTTTCATCCGGCGGGTTCAAGCGGTCCAGCGGCATGCGACGAAGGTCCTTCCATTTCTCTTTGTTTTCACCCAACGCTGCGAGCGTGCGGTGTTAAGCCACCTAGACGACGGGCGCCGCTCACCGCACTGCACTCACCGCAGAACTTTCTTGAATTTGAACTTAGACAGCGTCGGTCAGCGCTTTGAGAGGTCGCACTTTGACCACCTTGCGGGCCGATTTAGCCTTGAAGGTCATCGGCTGTTTGGTGAACGGATTAATGCCTTCATGTTTGCGGGTGGCCGGCTTGGTGACGACCTTGAGTTTAATTAGGCCGGGGATGAGGACTTCGCCGGGTCCCTTCTTGCCAAGTTGTTGCGCCACCAGCGTGTTGAGCGTATCAAGCGCCGCCGTGGCTTGCTTCTTGTTGATGCCGCTCTGCTCGGCTAAGGTGGTTACGAATTGGGACTTGGTCATTCTTTTGCTGGACATGGCTTATCTCCTTAGTTTAGATCGTTCCTAATCGCTCCCCGGCTTGGTTCGGGAAGGCAAGGGTTAAAAATTGATAGATTCGGCTTTGTTTTCGCCCACCGTTGCGCGCGCGAGGTTAAGCCACCTGGACGGCGCCGCTCACGGACGACCCTCCACGGCGGCCGCGTCGGCTCGGAGTTCTGCGCCGGGGTGGCCGGGACCGTGAGGATCATGGCTGCCTTTTGTTTCCCAGGCGCATCGGTCGTCTCAGGCCAGAGTGGGTCCTTAAGCGTTGTCAGCCGGTTGACGCTCCCCCGCGCGCCGCCGAAGGTCGGAGGTGGCTTGAGCCAGAGTTTGACCACCTTTACGTGCCGATAGGCAATAGGCAATGTGGGCAACACCCTTGGGTCTAGCTCAGAGTACAATCAAGGCATTCGATACCCAATGCAATCCGGTTCAGAAGGCCGCGTCTTGTAACGGTAGAAACAACTTAAAGGAGTTGGAATGAAAACCACCCTGTTCAGCCTGTCAGTCAGACTTCTGCTGCTAACCAGCCTCAATTGGGTCATGACGACCTTCGACCCGGTCAGGCTTCCGGTAGCCCTGCCAATCACTGGCGGCGTATTGGAGGTGGAGGTTACGGCGCAACCCGTGGCCGTTATCCCGCCGCTGGACATCTTTATCGCTGCCGTCAAGAACGGACAGCCCGGACAGCGTGTCGGCGTCTATGTTCCCAACGTTCTGGCCCTCAGACTGGGCCAGCAACCGCCCCATAACCCGGCTTATGTCACCCAGACCCTCGGCTATGCCACCCAGTTCGGCCTCGCCGCGAGATATGGCGCGACCGGGCTGCTCGCCCACAATTATCTTTCCGGCGCACTATTCTCCAACTTAACGCCCGGGCAAGAAGTGGACATTATCTACGGTGACGGCGCCCTCCGGCGCTATACCATCTCAACTCTCCATCACTTCCAGGCCCTCCGCCCGACGAATCCCTACTCTAATTTCTTGGATCTTGACCATAGCCGTCCTGAACTTTCGAACGCGGAGGTCTTCCGTCAAATCTATTCGGGCGGCGACCGGGTTGTTTTTCAAACATGCCTCCAGGCCCACGGCAATCCGTCTTGGGGCCGGCTGTTCGTGATCGCGATGCCGATGGGTTGACTATTCCAGCCATGTCGAACGTCCCTGGCTCAGACACTTATCTTTACCCCAACTATAACTACGGAGAGTCTCAAGAGCGTCACAACCAGAAATGCCCCACCCAGGCGTTCCGTCTAGGTGGAGGGGGCCTCATCGGTGACGTCCGGCGGCGGGACGGTGAGGCTGGGAGCAGGTTTCCAATCCAGGAGCGGCCGGGGCGTCAACCGTGGGGTCACCCCGGCGTTAGCGATCTCGTCTAGACTGACCGGTGTTGCCACAATGATCAGCCGATGGGTATTGCTCTCGTACGGCCAGCAGGTGATCAGCGTCAACCGTTCGTCGGGTGAGGGTTGAATCCATTGGGCATTCGCCTGCCGCACTGCCAGCGGCTTAAATCTTTCGGGCAGGATCATTTTCAGGGCGATCACGTAGGCGAACGGTCTGTCGCCGGAGTAAACCAGAATGAGATCGCCCACTTGCAGGTCAACCAGATGCCCGAAGACTTCGCCGTGGACGTTGTGGTGTCCATTGAGAACCGTATTGCCGGGCACACCCAGAGGGGCCGACGTGCCATGCCAACCGACCAGGAAGGAGTCAGGCGCCGCCCACTGCGGATATAGCGTTCCGCGAATATCAACTGTTTTGAGCTGTGCCGGCGACACCCGAGCCTCCAACTGAATAGAGGGAATGACGAGCCGGTCAGGAATCCAGAGGGGCCGGGCGGTGGCCGTTGGCGAAGGGTCGCCGGCCGCCGGAGCCTGTCCGCTGACGGGTTGGAAAGTGGGCCCGATACTTGGCGACGAGGTGATTAGCGCTTGGCCAGTCGTTGGCGAGAGCAACCTGGGAGGCGCCACCGGCCCGACGATCTCGGCCGGAGGAGCCATGATTGGAACGAAGCCTTGACTCGACGGGTCTAGGCTCTCAGCCTGATCGAAGGCCGAAGCGCTCTCTCGCGCGTCCGAAATGGTGTTGACGGTTAAGGTCAGACTGAAGAACAGGCCCAGTAAGCCCAGTCCAATCAGCAAACTGCTCACCTTCAGCGGAATGCGCCAATGACACATATTTGAGCTTTGCCTTCCCAGAAGACACGGGGCGCCTCCGTCAGGAGGCGTCCCTTATTTCTGTGAGGGGAAGAAGCCGAAGCCTCGCGAATTACGCGCCGCTTCGTTTGCGTCTCAGCGCGAAGCCAAGCAGCACCAGGCCCAGGCTCAGGAAGCCCAGGTTCATGGGCAACTGTCTTTCGGCGAGGTCAGCCCCGGTGTTGGGGATGAGTATCGGTGATACGACCGTCGCCACGGGCGCACCGATGGTAGCTGTTGCCGAGGGCCCACCGGTAGTGGCCGTTGCTGAGGGCCCGCCGCTGGTAGCTGTTGCCAGGCCACAGACAGTCGAATCCACTACCCCGCTAGCGGTATCAACCAGGTAGTGTCCGGCCGGAGGCACGGCTTGCCAAGCATAGTGGCCGGCCGGAAGAGTGCGAACGATTTTGTTGTCGCCCGTATCTACGGCTGAAGTGATGGGAGCCCCTAGACCATAAACGATTACGCCGGCCGACATGCCCACGGTGACCACCACGCTGCCGTCGGTGGCGCAGACATACTCCACACTGACATAGGAAGGCTGGGGAGTGGCAGTGCCGCTCGGCGGCGGCGCCGCGCAGCTCGGGCCGAAGAGGGAGTTGCCGTCCGTCGTCAAAGCGCCAGTGAGCGATATGATTCGGCCGTCAACGCTTGCGCCGGAGACTACCGTGACATCGCGCGACGCGATGAGCGTTCCGACAAAGGCACTGCCGACCCCGATGGTTGCGTCTCGGCCGATCTGCCAAAACACATTACACGCGCGCGCCCCACCGCCCAAGCTCACCGAGCCACTGAACGTCAAGTCGGTGCCAATCTGGAAAATCCAGACATCCATGGGGCCGCCGACCAGCGTGAGCGTTCCAGCAAACGTCGAGCTGCCGGCGTCAGTCCACACGCCCGGCGCCGGACTGGTAGCAACACTCCAGGTACCACTGGACGGCTGGCCGGCCAGATTGACGAAAGCACCCAAGGCATCCATCTGAGCATTCGCCGCCAGGGAAAGTGGACCAAAATATTCGGTGCCGCCTACCATCCACGGCCCGGTTCTCGAACTCGCGAGACCGGGGCTGAGGCCCAGATCACCGGAGATGCTGGTACCCGGGCCGGCGGCACTCGCCGACAAGGCCGCCAGCACCGAGAAACTTGTGGCCGCCCCCAGTCCGGGCGCGGTCGCCGCCAAAGGCGCGGCCAGGGCGACTCCCCCCACCAGGCTGAACGCGATCGCGAGTGCGAAGCACATACATCCAGCAGAATAAGCCAGCGTGGCCATATGTCTGTGTTTATTGTTATTTCCTAAGATAGTCATCGTTCGGCCCTCCGTTTTCGCCGTCTCAGCACTCATCTTTCGCTTCACTATAACCACGGGGAGTCTCAACAACGTCACAACTTAAGGAAGGGACGTAATGACGGCCGGCGGTATGAGCCAATTGTCTCTATCGTTACCCAGGGCAGCCCGGCCCGCGGCGCATGATCGGTGACGCTGAGTTTAGTCAGGCCCCCTGCCCGACCGGTCGTTTCGTCTATGAGGAGGGGGTCGCGCCGGGATCGGGCGGGGTCTCGGTCGCCGGGAGTGGTGAGGCCTCCACAGTAGCCTCCGGCGGCGGGAGGGTGAGGCTCGGGATAGATTTCCAATCCAGGAGCGGCAGGGGTGTCAAGCGTGGGGTCACCACATCGTTGGCGATCTCGTCCAGACTGACCGGCGTTGCCACAATGATCAGCCGATGCGTGTTATCGGTATAGGGCCAACAGGTGATCAACGTCAGCCGTTCGTCTGAGGAGGTTAGCAGCCAGCGGGCGTTCTGCAGCCTGACCGACAACGGTTGATAGCGTTCCGGCAGGATCATTTTTAGCGCTACGAGATAAGCGTATTTTCTTTCGCCCGAATAGAGCACGATCACATCATTCACCTCTAAATCAACGAGATGCGCGAAAACTTCACCGTAGATGTTGTGATGCCCAATCAGCACCATATTGCCAAAGACGCCCAGGGAGTCTGACGTGATGAGGCGACCGGCGGCGAAAGAGTCCGGCGCGACCCATTGCTGGTAGAGTTTTCCCTGATACTGAATGTCTTTGAGCGTGGCTAACACAACGGGCGCCTCCAACTCAATGGCGGGAATAACCAGCCGGTCTGGAAACCAGATCGGCGCAGTCGGCAGAATGCCGGTCAGGGCCAAGATAGAAGCCGCCAGGTCCTGGCCGGTGAGCGGTTGAGAGGCCGAGGGTAACTGATCTCTTAGATCAATCACCGCCCTGAGCGTTGGAACAATCAGTGGAATGAATCCCACCTCCGGCTCGATGAGTTCATCTATCTGATCGAAGGGGGAGGGAGTCGGGTGTGTATCCGTCGCGCTGCTGATCGCCGTGATCAGACCGATGATTACGCCTAGTCCGGCCATCACCCCCCCCACCCACATTAGAAAAATCCGGATTTTAGACATCTGGGCACTCTGTGCTTAGTCAATCCTAGCCCGGTTGGTTACGGTCGTAACGCGTGACCGTGAACTGGAGGCAACGACTTATCGAGGGCGCTGCCGGAAATTTAGACTTTATCGGGATGACCCTGACGCAACCGGGGCCCCTCAATTACGAGGGACCCCGGTCTCCCTCCGGCGCAGGAAACTGCCGGCCGGCTAGCTTCAATCTTATTTCTCCGAATCTTCATCTTCTTTCTTGCCACTCCCCATCAGCGTCATGCCAATCAGGACCAGGCCCACGCCCAAAAAGTTCAGGCCGCTTTGCAACTGTTGAATCCGAGAGATTATCAGCAGTCTTGAGCTCAGGTCAGTCCCAGTGACGGGGATGAGCACCGTCGGCTGATCGGCGGAGGTATTATTGGTGTCCGCCGTGGAGGTCGGGCCGAGAATATTGGGCGCCAGTAAAACCAGTGTGGGTGTTTTTGTCGGTGTTCGGGTCGGTGTCCGAGTTGGTGTCGCGGTCGGTGTTCGGGTTGGTGTCGCGGTCGGTGTTCGGGTCGGCGTCCGGGTTGGTGTCGCGGTCGGTGTCCGGGTCGGCGTCCGAGTTGGTGTCGCGGTCGGTGTTCGGGTCGGCGTCCGAGTTGGTGTCGCGGTCAGTGTTCGGATCGGCGTATTGGTTGGCGTGCCCGTCAATATACGGATCGGTGTATTGGTTGGCGTGCCCGTCGTTATATGGACCGGCGTATTGGTTGGTCTAGCTATTGGTGTCCAGGTCGCTGTATTGATTGGTGTGCCTGTCGTTATATGGACCGGCGTATTAGTTGGTCTAGCTATCGGTGTCTGGGTCGCTATATTGATTGGTGTAGTAGTCGGTATCTGGGTCGCTGTATTGATTGGTGTAGGAGTCGGTGCCTGGGTCGCTGTATGAGTGGGCGTAGCGGTCGGGGTCCGAGTCGGTGTACTCGTTGACGTATTGGTTGGCGTCGCGGTCGGTGTATTAGTCGGTGTCCGGGTCGGGGTCCGAGTGGGTGTAGCGGTCGGTGTCCGGGTCGGTGTCCGAGTGGGTGTCGCGGTCGGTGTTCGGGTCGGCGTCCGAGTTGGTGTCGCAGTCGGGGTCCGAGTCGGTGTCCGGGTTGATGTATTGGTTGGCGTCGCCGTCGATGTATTAGTCGGAGTGCGTGTTGGTGTACTCGTGGCTGTATTGGTGGGCGTCGCGGTCGAGGTCCGAGTCGGTGTCCGGGTTGACGTCGCTGTGGGTGTATCGGTTGCTGTCGCGGTCGGCGTACTCGTTGATGTATTGGTTGGCGTCGCGGTCGGGGTCCAGGTCGGTGTATGGGTTGACGTCGCGGTCGGCGTCCGGGTCAGGGTATTGATTGGCGTCGCGGTCGGTCTATTAGTCGGAGTGCGTGTCGGCGTTGAGGTAGCTGTCGGTATGGGTGTCGCTGTCGGCGCCGAGATACAGGTGCCCGTCGCACTCAAAGTAACAGAAAGCAAGACCGAAGTTGAATAATAGACACTTACCGTGGCATTCCCGGCAGTTACAAAAGGCGGGATCATCTGGCCGGCCCCCAACTGCAGGCTGTGTGTAACCGTCAGGCCCGTATTCGGATCATAAACGCTGTAGGAGCCAGCGGTCTGCATGCCACCCCCCAAATTGATGATGCTGAAAAGCGCCGTCAAATCGGGATTGCAAGAAACCATCAAGCCCAGAAAGGGATTCGCGGGTG
>Ga0075421_100001283_pt1 | contig 29046 bp, 29 predicted proteins | sample SoiMetdeltSBSDD5_FD_75292 | JGI IMG/M metagenome (GOLD analysis project Ga0075421, IMG submission 75292) | Bulk soil microbial communities from a Populus tree surrounding site in Tennessee, USA - Soil MetaG P. deltoides SBSDD5 | ecosystem: Environmental > Terrestrial > Soil > Tree plantation... | reverse complement strand
TCTGCCACCCGAATCTGGCGAGCAGACCGGCCAGCATTCCGAGCAGAGCCATCAGAAACTTCTTCGATTGGAGCAACTCGAGCAGGGCTTCTCTCATGCCGGCGACGGTACCGCAGCAGCGAGCTCGCCGCCAGCGGTTACTCGATCAGGAACGTCGCGTACACGTCCACACCGGGAATCGTCTCGACGCGGTCGCCCGGTCGGGGCTCGCGGATCCGACGGGCGCTCGCGCCGTTCGGGACCGGCAGCTGCGCCCCGCGACGCTCGGCGCGCTCCTCGGGCGTCCGGCCGCAGGTTCTCCGCGAGTGGCCCGGCTGCCCGCAGTTCGAGCAGGAGTAGGGCTTCTCGCGCACGGGCTGCTTAGAACAGCCTTCCGATCAGATGGCCGGCGAGCGCCGCCAGCGCGCCGCCGATGGCGGCAACGGCGGTGCCGTAGGCCATCGCGCGGATCTTGAAAGCCTCGAGCACGACCAGTCGCTCTCCGTGGTCTCGCACGTCTTCCTCCACGGCCTTGAACCGGCCGCCTTTGCCGTCGATGCCGAACGCCTCGACGAGCTGCATCTTCATGCCCTGCACCTCGCCTCGACGCAGCATCGATTCCTGCGCGCGCTGCGTGGCGCGAGCGATCTCCTCGGCGTCGCTCTCGGAGATGCGCCGGCGGCGGCCGGTGTCCCCCGGCCGGTCGTCGTCGTTGTCGGACATCGACAACAGGCTATCAAGGTTCGGCGGTCGTAGGGAAGGAGCCGACGGTGCCGCCCTGGCCGACGACAGCCCCGCGGTGAACGTACGAAAACTCCTGGATAAGATCCACGGCGACGTGGTTCGATTCGAGCCCGCTCATCGGCGACACCTGAGCCACGCGGAAGATCACGCCGTCCCACGTCAGCTTCGGCCACGTCACGGCGACCGGCTCGCCCGGGATCAGGCGAATCAGCCGGCGGTCGCAGATCGCCCGGCACTTCGCCAGCGGACGCGACCGCGCGCTCAGCTCGCGCGAGGCAACGGCTGCCGCCAACACTGCCGTCTTGATCCCGGGGAACCGAAGCACGAGCTCCTGCGCGACGCCGCTCTGTCCGCTGGCGCTTGCCAGGTTGTGAGCCGACTCGCTGTCGTCCTCGTAGCGCTTCTGCCGGCTCGAGTAGACGACGCGCACCTTGTTGGGCAGCGCGCTGTCACGGCCGGTCGAGGTCAGGTTGGTGATGTCGTCGCAGTTGCTCGTGGTGATCAGCTTGATGGTCGCCGGGTCGTAGTTCTGCCTCACCAGGTTGATGCTGATGGTGCTGGTAAACGGGTCCTCGTAGAACGCGCAGTCGATCTGCCGAGCGATGTCACTGATCAGCTCCTCGGCATCGAGCTGTCCGTCTACCACGCGCGAGTACCCGTGGCCTTCGGCCTTCAGCGTTGCTGCCGCCTGCGCGAACGAGAGCGCGTTGATCTGCCACGACTGCAAGCCGAGCTTCGCGAAGCGCGCGCGCAGCAGGTCCGCGAGCACGTACGCCGGGTTCGCCTCGAGCCCGACGATCGCGTCGCTCAGCGGATACGATGCATGCAACTGCAGCGTCGGGTACGACGACACCTCGAAGCTGTACGCCTGCACGGTCGGCGCGAACCCGATGTGCCATCGCGTGGTGCCGTCGCCGCCGAGCGAAGGCCGGTACAGGTACACGCACATATAGTTGCGGTACGACGGGATCAACGCGGGATCCACGCCGGCGCTGATCATCGCCTCGGTGGCCTTGCAGCGCGCCGCGTGCGGCGGCGGCGGGTCCGTCAACGTCTGGATCGCCGAGCCGTTGAGAAACTCGATCTGGCCGTCGACCCACTGATGCGTGTCGTCGACGCGCGCCGTCGATCCCGGCGAGACGAACTGGCTGGTCCCGACCCAGGCGACGCGCGACGTGCTCTCGAAGTTCCCTTCGCCGGTCAGCTCTGACAGGCTGGCGACCTGGAAGTTCGAGATGCCGAGGCCGGAACCAGGCGCGTACGGAGCAAGCTCGAACTCGCCCGTCCACATGCGATGCAGGCGGTTGTCGCCGTCCTCGAAGCCGATCGCGACGGCGAAGAACATGTCGAGCGTGTAGAGAAAGCCCGGCGGTGGATCGCTCGCGTCGATCGGCGGGTTCGACACGGCCGCAGGATCTCCGGTCCACGCCAGTACAGGAGCGCGAACGCGGTCGCGTCCCCAGACCAGCGGCACCACGGCGCCGTCGTCGGTGCGCGGTAGCGAGATCTCGCGCTCGGGCTTCGGCTTTGGCGTCGAGTCATGCTTGATCCATCGGTGGTACGCGGCGTCGAGAAGGATGATGCCCGCGCCGATCGCAAGGTCCCAGGCCATCTCAGCCCTCGCTCGTGTAGATGCCAAGCCCGTTCGGGATGAACGGGTTCGCCCGCGGCAGCTCGGGGAAGCCACCGAAGTTCAGGATGTTGTCGAACTTCGTCGAGCACGTCTGCGCGTCGTGCGCGCATCCCGCGAACACCTGCACCTGGTCGCCGGTCTGCATCCCGACGATCGGCAGCTGCAGCGTGACCAGCGCGCCGACCTGATCGCGGATCGGCATGCGATCTCCGCTCGGGACGTGCAGCAGCTCGCCGAACTTCGCCCAGCCATCAGGGTGACCGCTCATCGTCTGCACCGTGACGAACGGGCCGTTCACGATCTGTGCCGTGGTCACCACGCGGAACGCGTTGCGGTTCAGCTTGCAGCCGAAGTCGTACAGCACGTGCGGGCACTGGCGCCCGACGCTGACCGTCGGCAGGCGCCGGCCGAGCGCCAGCTCCATCCGAGAGATCGCCGTGAACGTGGCCACGCCGTCGCGCGTGCTGTGCACCTCGCACGCAACGATCTCTCCCGAGAAGATCCGCTGCCTCGAGCTGTCACTCTGCTGGACCGAGATGATGTTCACGTAGGCCGCCGGCGGGATCGCCTGCTGAAACCAGCGCTGCACGAACGCATGGTCGAGCGCGAGCGTGAACGTGAGCTGCTTCCGTCCGTTGAGCGTCGGCGTCGATACCTCGCTGCGCTCGACGGAGGTCTTCTCGTACGTGAAGCCGCCGATGTTCGCGTTGCGGTCGCTGCGCACGAAGCGATAGATGATCGCCCCGGCCACGACCTCGTAGCACTCGCGCTGCGCGCTGTCCTCGATGCTGGAAATCAGGCTGTCCCAGGTCACTGCTGCACTCCTCTCGCGACGCCGTCGTAGCTGAACGTGCCGCCCGAGAACGACACCTCCAGCTCGTCAGCCTCGAACCGACAGAGCTGCATCCAGGAGATCATCGCGATGCCCTGCGACGGCGGGAAGCTTCTCGCCTCGACGACCAGCGTGCGCGTGCCGTCGAGGTTGTCGGTCGCCGACATCACCTGGCAATAGAACTCGGTCTCGTCGGCCAGCGCGACGCGGAGCATGTACAGGCGACCGAACCACAGGTCGAAGTCTCCGGCCTCGGAGTCGACGATGATCTGCGCGCGGTACGCGTGGTCAACCGTGCCGCCGACGACCGGAGTCGCGCCCTGCGGTCCCTCGGCCGCTGCGTCGAGGTCGTGCCGGAACGTCGGCAGCCACCACGACCGCGCGCGCCCGTGCGCGTACGCAAAGAACGCCTTGAGCCACTGCAGCTCCGGCCCGACGTCGTTGCCGTACTTCAGCTGTCGACCGTCGTCGGGAACGTCCGTGGTTCCGAACACCACCGGGAGCGGGCCGACCGGCGCGCGCTGAGCCATCGAGTGCACCGTGTCGGACGCCTCGTCGCTCACGTCGATGCCGCGATCCCAGATCGGCCGGCCGTCGAACGTCAACAGCAATACGCCCTTGCCGAACGTGCCCGGGCCCGAGAGCGCGCCGTTCTCCAGCGGAGCCGGTCCGAACTCGTTGAGCGACGCGTCCAGCACGGCGTCGCGGTCGTAGGAGCCGACCATTCGCACGCGGAACGACTCCGCGTCGAGCGCGTCAACGAGCTCGCCGGCTGTGGTCACGCCGTCCTCGTAGTGCGCGACCACGGGACTCAGGCCGTCGTCGTCGATCGTCACGCCGCCGCCGGAGTCGCCGGCGAGCTGTACCTGGATCGAGTTGCCTGCCGGCCCGGGCGTCTTTGCCACGATGGTCATGCTGAACAGCGGCGAGTCATCGTTGAGGTACTCGACGATGCGCAGGAACGCCGGCACGTCGCTGGTCGGGTACCCGAGGTTAGCGCCGTGCGCCGACAGGTTCCACGTCTCGACCGCGTCCGGGTTCGAGTAACGGATAAAGCCCTGTTCGGGATCGAGGTAGACGGCGACCGCCGGCATGACGCGGGCGCCTTCGAAGCACAGCCCTTCGGGCACGTCACCGTCCAGCTCGATCGTGTCGACCGTGACGAGCTGAATCACGCCGACGTGAGCCTCTGCCTCGTCCTCCGAGATGATCAGCACGGTCGTGCCAGGCACAGCCCAGTCGAGCATCGACGTTTCGCCGACAGGAACGAATGGGCCGTCGCTCTCTCCGGTCGCGAGCACCTCCTCGAACGGCAGCCCGAGAAAGAACGGCGCGCCCTGCGCGGCGTACCGGCGGAGCTGGTTGCGCACGAACCGCGGGTCTTCGTCGATCAGATGCACCTGGCCGGCGTAGCTCGCCGCCGGCAGATCCACGCTGCTGGCGCGTCGCTCGGCGCCAGAGAGCGCCTTGAACAGTGCCGACTCCCACGTCCACTTGACGGAGCCGCCAGACTCGATCACGAACGCGAACGTCGCCGCGCCAGCCGGGCCGACCGGGATCACGCGACCCGACGTGCCGGTGGTTGGCTCATCAGGGAAGTGCGGGCCCCAGAACGTGGCACGGCCAGCGCCCGCGTTGACGCCGCCGGTCAGGATCGCGTCCTCGAACTCGTCGTCGGTGGCGCGCAGCGTGTCCGTCGCGTTCCAGGTGCCGATCATCTCGACCAGCTCGCTGTTATTCAGCAGCGCGAACAGGTCGTCGGTTGTGGTCGCGTCGCCGATGAAGCGGATCAGCACCGTGCGGGCGATCGTGTCCTCCTGCATCTCGCCGCTCTCGGTCAGCGCGCTCTCGTCGAACGTGACCTTGATGCCGTTGCCTGCCGTGCCTGCGCTGCGCGCGCGGAGCGAAACGTTCTCGAGCGGTCCGTCTGGTGCGGTCACCGGGTCGCCGAGGCGCAGCGTCGCCGGCACGGCCGGCCTCGCGAACATGTGAAGCCGGCCGTCTGGGAACATCGGTCCCCAGAACCGAGCCCTCACGGCGAGAGGTCTCCGATCGTCGTAACGAGACGACCAGAATCGTCCGTGGTGATCGTGAGCCTGGTCTTCGCGCCGTTGAGCGACTTGAACACCAGCGTTCCGGTGTTGAAGTCGCCGACAGGCCCGCCGGTCAGCGACAGCAGGGCGCGCACCGAGTCACCGAAGGTGACCGAGCCCTCGACAAGCGCGTTGAACACCGCCGTCACGATGGCATTGACGTCGAGTCCCGCGGTTCCCCACGTGCCTGCGCCGTGCGCTGCCGAGAGCTGCGCGTCGATCTCCGCGGCCGTCGGGATATCGTCGATGGCATCAGTGATGACGCCTTCGGACTCGCTGACCTTCGTGTCGGTGTGCGAGTTGATCGCCGTGATGGCCGCGGCGATCTCCGAGTCGGTGTTCGAGTTGATCGACGTGACGTTCGCGGACTGGTTGGCGAGCACGGCAGCCACCGACGAGGTCAGCGCCGCGAGGATCGCGCTCTGCGCCTCGCCGACCAGCGTGTCGACAACGAACTTCTGGATGATTGGTTGGCCGGCCGAGTCCTTGTACCCGGTCTTGTTGATCTTGAAGAGTACCGTCGCGCCGGCGATCGCCTCGGCGCTGTCGAGGACGTAGTAGTAGCAGCCTGAGCCGATGCTGGTCGGCGTCGCGCCGACTCGGTCCCCGAACGCGGCACCGTTGATCGAGAGCTGCAGCTCCGACGCGCTGATGGTGAGGCCGGACGTCAGCGCGCCGGTGTTCTCGTCAACCATCGTGAAGTAGAACCGCACGCCAGACGCGCCGCCCGCCGGCGTCGGCGGCGTCGGCGTTGCGTAGCCGACTGTGGCGAGGCCCATGGTCATGGCTTAGAGCGTCCTCGTCTGCTTCCAGCTGTTGAAGCGGCCGCCGTTCAGCGCGTCGTCGGCGCTGATCGAGAACTTGAAGATCGCCCCCTCGTCTCCGCCCGCTCCGGGCGTCGCCGCGTTGCAGTCCGCCGCGTTGGCGAACACGCGGACGCGGGCAGCGGTAAGCAGGTTGTTCGTGCCGTACGTCGGGTTATCGATCAGCACGTTGTTTCGCAGGATGCCCGCAAGCACCTGGAGGATCTCGCCCATCGAGCCGGCCGGCCGGTTGCTCGACACCGCGCCTGCCCAGACGGCCGTGGCGACTGCCGCCTTGATCTCGTCGATCGCGTCGGTCTTCAGCGCGTTCGCGTCGATCGCGTCGGCCGCAAACTTCGCTGCGGTGATCGCCGCGGCGTCGATGTCGAGCGCACGGAACGGCGATTCGATCGTCACCGCGTCGTAGACCGGCTGGATGCTGGCGTCGGTGATCTCGTAGTGGAGCTCGCCGAGCGTGTCGACCTCGCCCGTCGTGAACCGCAACCGATAGCCGCCGCCGGACACGCCGCCGGTGACCTCGGTCAACGTCGCTGACGACGCAACCAGATTGGCGCCAGGCTTGGCCGTCTTGATGGTGACGTTCGCCTGCGACTTGCCTGGCACCGGAGCGCCTGTCGACGGATTCAGCAGGCGAACGCTCACCTCTCGGAGCAATACGTTCGATTCGTTCAGGCGCATGGTCTGGTGCTCCTTAGTGGCCGAAGCAGACGTAGTCGATGCGCTTGCTGGACAGCGCGCCGACATTGGTGATGGTGAGCGTGGTCGCCGTGGCTGCCGAGGTAAATCCGAGGTTGTCTTCGTTGTAGAGCTGGCAGCTCGGACGCGTCGTGTACGTCGTACCGAACGTGAGCGTGCAACCGCTCGCGCCCGTGCCCTCGGTGACGGTTCCCGCGTAGTCGTCGCCAACGATGCTCGCGCCGGTTCCACACGACGTCACGCCGGGCGACGTTCCGGTCGTCGTGTGGTGTCCAATGGTGGACAGGATCGACAGCGTGCCGCGATCCTTCCACCCTGTGCTGCTCGAGCCGGTGTCCTTCGTGTAGTGGCTGATGCCGATGCCGCCGTCGAGCCGCTGATACGTCGAGCCTGCAGGCGCGGTGACGACGCCCTCCGGCGATCCGTAGCCAGCCCACGCCTGAACCAGGCCGTCGCGCACGAGCCACGTGCCCGCGCTCAGGCCGCTCTGCATGTTCGTCACGCCCTCGCCCTTGACGTTCCCGGACATGATGAACTTCGTCGCCAGGATCGCGTTTTCGAACCGCAGCAGGTTCGTGCACGTGTGCGTCGGCAGATCGTCCCAGGCGAAGTTATCGGTGACCTCGAGCAGCGGGTACGGCGTCGTGCCGTCGAAGCGGAGACGGATCGCGTACGTGTCGCAGTTGCGGATCTTGTTGCTCCGCACGCGCACGCGCATGCCCGTCGCATTGTTCGGGCCGTTCGTGATGTTCACGCCCCACTTGCCCTTGCCGCGTCCGTCCTCGGTGAGGTCAAGCTCGTTGTTGAAGATGTCGATCACGCCGGTCTGGCGGTAGATCTGATAGGTGCCGGTCGGAGGCGTGGTTGCCTGGTTGCCGAGTCCATCGAGCCACGCGGCCGAGCACGTTGCGCCGACGGTGGTCGTGCAGGCGCCCGATGTTCCGATCGTGAATCGATTGAGCGTGAGCGCGGTCGCCGTGTTGCTCGCCACCGTGCCGATCACGCTGCCGGTCTGCACCATGAACCCTTGCCACTGGTTCGTGGTCCACGACTTCGTGCTGTCGGTCAGCGTGACGTTGTCGATCGCCGTCGACGTTCCGCTGTCGCCGCTGATCGCGCCGCCCGCGCCCTTGACCATGATGGCGCTGCGCGCGTTGCGCGCTTCGATCTTGTTGTTCGCGATGATGACGTTCGACGGCTCGATGCGGAGCGAGCCGCTCTGGTACGTCCAGATCGCCAGCGCCGCGGTGTCGGCACCGCCCTCCGCGCCGGACGAGCTCGGCCGCGAGTAGATATAGTTCCCGGTGATCTCGAGGTGGTTATTTCCCATCTCGGCGAGCACGCCGGCGCCGCCGGCGAGATCAGGGTCGCCGTCGATGGGCGTACCGTAGTCGAGGACGACGCGATTGTTCGAGAACACCACGTCGGTCGTTTTCTCGATGTACACGGTGCCGCGGATCAGATTTCCAGTGACGCGCCACCCGCGCGCGGAATCAGACCCGCTCGCCGTCGCAAGGTTCTTTCCGCCGACGATCGACAGCGGGTTACCGCCGTGCGTGATCTCCTTCTCGAACCACGTGTCGAGCACGCTGTTCGTGACGAACACAGCTCGGTTGTGGATGTTGACCGGCTCGGCGTCGATCGCCTGAGCCTTGACGTTCAGCGTGTAGAACCCGTCGATGACAACGTCTTCGGTGCCGATCAGCGAGATGCCGTTGCGGGCGACGATCTCGCAGTTGACGTTCTTGACGCGGATGTTTCGCGAGTGGTTGCCGACAGCCGATGTCGACGCAGCGCCGATCCACATGCAGTCGCCGTAGATCTGCCGCATGCGAACGTTCTCGATGAGGACGTTCTGCGAGCCGCGAACCATGATGCCGTGGTTCGATGCGTTCGTCGTGCCGTTGTAGACCTCGTTGCCGGTCGTCAGTGTACCGATGCCGCCGCTGCATCCGGTAAACTGAGTGCCGCCCGACGTGCCCGTGCACGTGACGAGCTGGTAGCCCAGCGACGTCCTGATCCAGAGCGTCTCACCGGACTGGAACGCGAACCCGGTCGTGCTGACGACGTTGATCGTCGCCTGCGGAAGCACCGCACCGTTGGACCCAGACGCGATGGTCGTCGTGTGCCCGGTCGGCGCCTGCGTCGAGTGGTTGATGCCCGCCTGGGAGATCACGTACCCGATGCGCTGGTCCGTAAAAAGCGTGCCGATCGCCGACCCGCCGAGCGTGCCGCTCGCCGTGCACCCGGTGAGCGTCGTGCCTGTCTTGCCCGTGCACGAGAGGAACTCGGTGCCGGCCGTGTCGGTGATGACCGCGAAGAACGTGCCCGCCGGAAAGCACGACGCGTCGTCGACGTTGATCGTGCCAGCACCGTTGAGTGCCACGCCGTTGGACGCCGAGGTGACCCGCGTGACGCAGTTCCCCCAGTTGCCGTCGAGCACCAGGCCGCTGAACGTGACGTTCTTCTTCGCGTCGACGCGAATGATCGGCACGGCCGCATCCGGCATGCCCGTCGGTTGCTTGATGATCGATCGATCGCGGATTCCCGTCCACGCGATGTCGCCGCAGCTCATATCGATCGAGAACGCGCTCGAGCCGTTGCGGGACACGATGTACACGCCAGGCGGGAAGAACAGGTCGGTTGCGCCGGCCGCGCACGCGGCGGACATCGCCGACGTGATCGATACGCGGTCGTCGGTCGATCCGTCGCCCTTCGCGCCGTACGCCGTCACGTCGATGGTGCGACGCAGGCCGACGGTCGAGAACACCGGGCTCGAGATGCCGCGCGGGCTGGTCGGCGACACGCCTGTGCAGTGCGCGACAATGCCGAGTATGACGGCAAAGGCGGCCGTGAGGCCGGCGATCTTCGGTCGGCTGAGCTTCACGGCGACCTCGCTGCGGTCAGGTCAACGGCCAGCTTCGCGCGGTCGACATCGACCTGTCTTGCCGTCGTGCCTGCCGACTTGATGATGAGCATCCCCGCGCCGAGCAGTCGCGTCGCGCCGCTCGGGATGTTCGTGTTGATGTTGCAGCTCTTGGTACCGTTGACGAAGAACTCGGCGCGCGTCGTGCCGGTCATGCGCACCTCCAGCGAGTAGATGTTGGTGCTCGGCAGCGTCAGCGCCGCGACCGGCGCGTTCACCGTCGTGAACGACTCGTTCGAGACGGTCGTGCCGTCCATCAGGAACGTGGTGCGGTTGCTGTTCGATGCGCACCAGCACGACAGCTTGTCGGCGTTGCCGGTGTTCGGCCCCGACGTCGCGACGTTGCCGCGGTCATACAGGAAGTAGCAGCCGTCGACCTGGTTCACGGCGCCAGAGTTGTCGAGGAACCCGACGACGGTCGCGTACTCCTCGGCGCCGGTCGACAGCGTCGGGAATCCGCCCGTCCACTGGAAGTTCCAGGTCCCTGACCCGAAGTCGAGGTGGCTGGTTCCGGTCGTCAGCGCGATGCGTCCGGTGGTCGTGGTGCCCGTGCCGAGCTCGCCGATGCCCGGCCTGGTCGTCGTGCCGGTCGCGTTGCCTGAGAAGGTTCCGCTCGAGACGTTCGCGCCCCACAGCATTCCGACCTTGGCGTCGTTCGCGACGGTGCCTGCGCCGTACATGAACTCGTCGACCCACTCCATGTGCGTCGCCGCGTAGTCGTTCGGCATCGCGAGCTTGCCGGAGACATAGTTGAAGCTCGACGTCGTGTCGGTCGCGAGCGCGTCACCGCTCGAGCCGGTTCCCGCGAGGCCAGAGCCCTGCGAGATCGTCACGGTCAGCGGGTTGCCGCTGGTGCCCGACCCGCCGAGCACTCCGGCAGAGTTGGTGAAGACCTTGCGGAGCCCGCCGCCGTTCAGCACCATCTGATCCGCGCCCTGGATGCTGCGCCGCTGCTGCGGCACGGCTAACACCGACGCCGCAACCAGCAGCAGCACGCCAGCCACGATCGCGCCGGCCTTGATCCTCGCCTTCGTCACATTGCTTACCTGCACTTGAGTTCCTCCATGCCGCGCTTGACCGCGGCGACACGCTGCGCGCTTGAGCCGTGCGTCCACGACTCCGGCGAGCAGCTCGGGCAGATCCGGTCGTCACCGACAGCCGCAGCCTCGGCGAGCGCCAGCTCTACGTCCTGGTCCTTGACGCGCCCCGCCGCCAGCTCGCTGGCGATCCAGCGGCCCGCGAGGCAGTCAGCCTCGAGCTCGATCTCCACGTCCGTCACGGCCGCGCGCTGCAGCTCCTGGACGTGGTGCCCGACCTCGTGACCGATCACGTACGCGCGCGCCAGGTCGCCCTGAATCGCTCGTAGGAAGGTCAGGTCGAGGTAGACCTTCCGGTCGGCCGGGCAGTAGAAAGGCCCGCTCGCGGCGTCTGCGCGCCCGCACGGGGTTGTCTCGCCCAGTTCGGCCGTCAGGACCACTCGGGCGTCGCGCCAGCCGTCGGGCATCTGGCCTTGCCAGAAGCCCTGCACGCGGTCGAGCGTCACGCTCGTCAGCTCGTACAGGTCGAGGTCGCGGTCGGTCACCGGCCCGGGATGCACGGCGACGCAGGCAGCGATCGCGCCGGCCACGGCGCCGCCGCCGGCGGCCCCAGCATGCGTTGCCGCGGTGCGTCGGCGATGGTCGACCACGTTCGGGCTGACGTGGATCGGACGGTCAGGCATCGGCACCGGACGCGCCCACGGTGGTTCGGTCTGCTCGGTCACGCTCGCTCCAGGGCTGCGCGGAAGGCCCGCGGGTTGCTCTTGATAACGCTGAACACGGCCCGCTGTCCAGCGGCCGTCCCGATGTAGCCGGTCAGCTGGCGCGGGTCGAACACCATGTGGTTGACGACGCTGGCCGCGCCGCCGCCGCTGGTACCGCGTGGCACGAAGTCCGCGCGCTCGCCGGTCGACATGCGGAACATCACCATGTGCGAGTCCGTGCCGCCGGCGCGGCGCTCGGTGTACGAACCGCCGGTGGCGTGGTTGCCGCCCATCGTGAGGAACGTGCTGCCGCCGAGACCAGCGCCAGCGCCACCACCGCCGCCGGCCAGCATGATGAGCCGCATCTCGACGAGCCGAAGCGCGATGCGCAGCAGGTCGCCCTCGATCGCCTTCGCCAGCTCGGCCCACGCCGTCTTGCCGCCGCGAAACGCCTCGACCAGGTTGTCCTCGATGCCGCGAAACGCGTTCTTCATCGCCTCGACCTCGACGGTCGAGATGTCGAAGATCTCCGACTTGATCTCGTTGAGGCCGGCGACCGCGCCCTTGCGTAGCTCGTCGAAACCGTCCTTCTTCAGCGACTGCAGCTCCATCTTCCAGCGGAACGTCGCCTCGCGCATCTTGTCGTACGCCGCAAGGTCGGCGGCAAGGTCGGGCTGCTGGTCGGCGATGGCCTTTCGTGACGCCTCGGCGAGCTCCTCTTCGAGGTGAAACAGGCGCTCGGCCGCGTCGTACTCGGCCTGGATCTCCGCCGGCACGACCGACGCGCCCTGCTTCTTCCGAACGGTGCCCTCTTCGAGCAGCCTGCGAAACTCGCGCGTCTCCTCCATGAACTTGCGCTGCGCCGCCGATGCGGCCTTCCGGCGATCCTCGATCGCCTTCACTTCGTCGTTGTTTCGCTTGAAGCTCGAGAAGCTCGTCGTCCCCAGCTCGTCGCCGAGACCGAAGAACGCGCGGTTGTTTCCGGGCTCGAAGAACTTGTCGATCGCGTCGCCGGCCTTGACCACCGAGCCGGCGATGTCGGCGATCGCGTCACCGAACCCGCGCCACGCCTTCTCGCCGCGCTCGGCCAGCGACCGCATCGTCTCAGCGCGGACGTTGATCTGCTGCACCTGCTCGAGCCAGTTGACCTGCTTACCGTTGACGTAGTCCCAGGCGTCTCCGAGCAGGCTGATGGTCTTGCTCGCCAGCTTCAGCGGGCTCGTGAGGTAGTCGAGCGCGGTGCCGACGGGACCGAGCGCGTCCTTGATGTCCGAGAAGACGCCGACGACCTTGCCGGCGACGTTGATCAGCGGACCGAGCACGCCGGCCAGATCCTTGAAGCCCTGCGCGATCGCCGTGATCGCCTTCGTCAGCACCTCCATCACGTTGCTGTTCTCGAGCATCTTGCCGGCGGTCTCGGTCGTGTCGTTCTTGAACTTCGTCCACGCGTCGGCGAGCGTCGGCTTCATCCGGCCGAACGCGATGTCGACGTCGTTGGCCATGCCCTCGATCGACTTGATGACGATGTCGGACGTGACCTTGCCCTCTGACGCGAGCTTCTTCAGCGCCGACCGCGGCACGCCCATGGTCTCGGCGATCTTGTTGAGAAGCTCGGGCATGTTCTCGCTGAGCGACTTGAACTCGTCGCCCGCGAGCACGCCGCTCTGTAGCGCCTGCGATAGCTGGATCATCGACGCCGATGCTTCCTCGGACGTCGCGCCCTGCAGCTTGGTTGCTTTCGCGAGCGTCTCGGTTACGCGCAGCACGCGATCCTGCGACAGGCCGAGATCCTTCGTCACGCGCGTCATCCGCACGAACGCCTCGCCGGTCGCGCCCCAGTCCGAGCGCGTGCGGTCGGCGATGCCGTGCGTTTTGTCCATCAGCTTGTTGAGTTCGCCCTGCGTTGTCGCCACCGAGCGGAAGCGGTTCTCGAGCTGCTGATACGAGCCGGCGAGGTCGAGGATCTCCCTGCCGACGCCGACCGCAGCTCCGGCGGTCAGGTACCCGGCCGCCGCGGTCGCGAGTCCCGCGCCTCCGCCGCTGGCGCCACCGCGCGCCGGCACAGGTGCGGACGGCGCGCTTCCGCCGCGCGCCGAGGTCAGCCGGCGATTCATCGCCTCCAGCTCGCGGTTGTACTCCTGGACGGAGATGATGTTCTGCCGGTACAGCTTGTCGAGCGCGCCGAGGTCGGTCTGGTAGCGCTGCAGCGGGCCGTGGATGCGCTCGAGCACCTCCTGCTCGGCGCGAAGCGCCCGCGTAAGGCCGTCGACCGGGGTTGCCGCCGACTTGGCCATGCCGCCGATCGCCACGCCAGCTCGCGCCGCAGCGCTCTCGATACGGCGCAGGCCGTCAGTGACCTTCTCGTTCGTCTGCTGCGCCTGAGATCCGTCGGCCTTGATGGTGTAGTCGAACGACACGCCTATCGTCTCCGCTTCGGTTCGGGCCGCTCTGCCGGCCTCGGTGGCTTGCTTCGCTGCGCCGCGTCTCGCCGAACTATCTCATCGTCCACAAGTTCCAGGACGTGAATCGACCTGTTCGCGACATCGAGCGGCAGGCCGAGCCGGTCGAGCCAAAAGGCCATGTCGGTCGAAGAGATAGGAAGCATCGACATGCCGCCGACCGGCCGCCCGCGCGACAGCCGCGCGTACAGGCTCACCAGCTCAAGCGCTCCGAGGTCGAGCGGCTGGGGATCCGCGTCGAGCCTGCGCATGACGTCGTCGGCCGTGCGCCGCTTCTTCTGCTTCCCCGCCTTGACGATGCGCCGAGCGTCGGCGCGTCGGGCCTCGAAGTCGAGGCGGGCCACTATTTTTCCGCGAGCTCCTGCACGTCAGGCATCGGCACCTCGCGCCAGTGGTCGATGTTGAAGGCGATCGAGATGAGCCGGTTGACGATGTCGGGCGGCAGCGCATCGACCCAGTCGGGGATGTCCGCGTCGGTCGCCTTCTGCCCGTCGTCGTGCTTCACGTCGGTGAGGTGGCGGATCGCATGCTTCGCGAGGGTCTCGCGGAACCGAAGCATCTGCTTCTGACGCTCCAGCGATGTCATCGGGCGATCCTTGCCGGTCAGCACGAGAGCGTCGTGCGTGCCGGCGCGCGAGTGCTGGTCGGACATCCAGGTCGCGTTGGTCTCGCCGAGGTGCTCCATCTCGATCTCCGGCGCACCCGGCAGGTTGTCGAGCTTGATCTTGATGAGCTTGCCTGCCGGCACTGCGGCGGCGCGAATCTTCTCGAAGGGCATGCGGCGAGCCTCGCACGCCAATCGACGCGCGTCCAGCCCAAGGTCGCCCGACGCGCCTGCTGCGGGTCGGGAGGACGCGGCGCAGCTGCCCTGGCGGCGCGCCGGGCGACCGAGGTCGAGACGATTACGCCGAGTCCTCGGGGAGGGCCGGCAGGAACGCGAACACCGACAGGCTGTCCGTCGAGAGCTTCTTCTGGAAGCCGGTCGCCTTCGACGTGATGGTCACGCCCTTGTTCTTCTCGAGCTTGCGGCCGGCGGCATCGACCGTCAGCGCCTGCAGCTCGTAGAGCGCGCCGAAGTCCGGGTTGCGCATCAGTATGTCGAGCGACCCGGTCTCGTTGCTGCGGACCATCTTGATCACCTGGGTCGACGTGAAGATCACGTCGGCCTCGATCGCTGCCTCGTGCTCGCCATGGTTGAGGCGCTTCGCGCCGAGCCGCGCGAGCTGCTTCTGCGGATCGAGATTGTTCTTCTGGGTGATCTTGAGCGACTCGAAGTCCGTCGAGATGCCGGTCTCGTCCGCCTTCAGGTAGCGCAGGCGCTGCAGGTCGGTCGAGGTCGACACGCCCTCCTGCGTGTTCGGATCCTTTGCCGTCGCCGGGCCCGTCTTTCGCGTGGCCGTCGGGTTCAGCGTGCGCGTGCCGACGAACGTGATGCGCACGGTGGACTTGCCCTCGGTCGGGAAGTTCCACTCGACCTCGCTCACCGCGTTGCCGAGCAGGTACTCCCACTCCGTGCCCGTCTCGAGCTCGGGGAACTCGACCTCGAACGCGTACGACGGCTTGTCGTGGTCCGAGTGACCGATCGGCACGTTCCGGTACCAGCGCGTGAAGAAGACCTCGATGCGCTTGCCGGTCGCCGCGTCGGGCCCGTAGGCGATCGTCTGGATCGGCGTCGCGGCGATCACGTCGCCAGCCTGCACCAGGTCCGAGCCGGTTGCGTCGGCGGTGCGGACCTTGATCAGCGACGAGCTGTTGATGAGCGCCTCGAACTGGGCGACCGTCGTGACGCCGACCTGCACGTGTGCGACCACGGCGAACCCGCTCTCGGTGAGCGTGCCCGCGCCGGTCCCGTCGCCGATGATCTGCAGCGTGATGTCGACCTCGGTGCCAAGCGACCGCGACTCCACGACGGTGTCGATGTTGCCGGTCGCCACGCCGTTGAGGTCGAGAAACTCGATGGCCCAGGTGCGCTTCTCGAGCGTCAGCTTCGTCGCGGTGATCGCCTTGATCTTCGCGGCACCGCGAATGCGATCGTCGAGGAACGAGTTGGCCGTCGCGCGGCCGCCGAAGTACACCCATTGCTCGACGTTGAGACCCATCGTCGTCCAGTTGGCCGCAGCGATGTTCACGTTGCCGCTCGAGTCGAGCGTGGCGTCATCGGTGGCGAACCGGAAGCCGGCGACCTCGACGGTGCAGTAGCCCGTCGGCGTCTCGGTGACCAGTCCGGTGACCTTGATCTCCGTGCTGGTCGATCCCGAGTTGACCTCGAACAGGCCGTTGTTCGCGTCGTTGTCGGCGCCTCGCACGTAGACCAGCGTCTTCGCCTGCAGCGTGCCGTTCGACGCCACGCCGATGCCGGTGGCCGTGAAGTTCACGACGTCGTACAGCGACTGGCCCGTGCCGCCGCTGTGCTTCGGCTTGCAGCGGAACATGCCGGCGGCGAAGCGATCGATCACGTGCTTCGTCACGTCGAACTCGACCGTAATGCCCGAGTCCATGCCGGTCAGCATGCCCTTGCGGAGCTGCTGGTTCCGGCTGATCGGCCGACGCGGTTGCTTCTTGTACGACGGACCGAACTCGCCGTAGCCGTTCGGGTCGAGGTTGAACCAGCCGGTAGTCGGCGGCGTGATCGCGCCGAGCACGGACTCTTCCACGACCGCGAGGTTGGTGCTCTCGGTCTGGACCTGGGTGTCGGTTTCCTGGCTCATCTCGTGGTGCTCCTCGGTGCTGCGGGCGGCTAGCCCTGGGAAACGACCTCATGGTAGTGGAAGGGGACGCTGACCGCCAGAACCCAGGAGCCTGGCGCCTCCCGGTCGCGCCGAAGCTCGGCGTCCTCGGCGATCTGCGTGACGATGCCCATCTCGTGCGGCGGGTTGGCGCCGATGCGGCGGCGCTGCAGCACCACCCGAACAGCCTGCGCCAGCAGGTCGAGCGCCCCGCGGCCGGCATTCACCGGGCCGACCAGGCGGATCTGGATGATGCCATCGTGCCGGACCTTCGCCTTGCGTCCGAGCGTTACCTGCTGCGTGTCGAGCGACAGGATCTCCATGATTGCGTACGTCGACGCCTCGGGCTTGACGATGTTGTCGACGGAGAACGGCACGTTGCTGCTCGCACCCGGCCACGCGTCAAGCCAGCGCTTGATGATCGCCGCGTTCGCCTGCGCCGAGTTCATGGCTAGTACGTCTTCACGTACGCGCTCCGGGACATGTCGCGCAGCACCCGCCGCACGCTCTGCTTCCGACCGCGAGGAGCGCGCCTCGCCGCGGCCTGCAGTGCCAGCGCCACGTAGTTGGGCGGCGCCTGCTGCGACCAGCCCTGATCCAGGAACTGGATGTACAGCACATTGTTTCGAAGGAAGATGGGCCCGTCGCGGCCGATGTCGTAGTGCTGGATGCGCTCGATGCCCGCTTCCTGGGCTGCCGTCGACACCGCCGCGCGCGATCCGTCGATGCCCGCGTACGGCGAGCCGGTCGACAGCACCCAGTTGCTCGCCGCGTGCCCTGTATCGACCGGCGTGCTGTTGGTGACGTTGTCCGCCGCGAGCAGCATCACGTCGCGCATGAGGTTCGACAGGAACTCGCGCAGCTCGCGTCCGACTGCCGCCGCGTTCCCCATCAGAGCGCGTCTCCCGACACGACCACGGTCGCGTACGCGGCCGTGACTGCCTTGACGCGCAGCACGCGCCCGTTCTTCGTCGACGACTCACCTGGCGGCGGGATGCTGATCGCATCACCGGGCTGCGGCACGATGCTCGGCGTCAGCGCCTGCGAGCTGGCGTTCTTCACCGTGCTGCGGAGGATCGTCACGACGTAGTCGCCCTTGTGCACCTTCTCGCCGTCGACGTAGCGCTCGATGTAGCGCCATGCCAGGCCGTCGCAGGCGTACGTGGTCGTCGTCTTCTGCGGCGGCCCTGACGGATCGTTGGAGTTGTACCCGGTCACGACCTCGCGCACGAACGTGGCCGAGGTCAGCCGGCCGGCGAAGCGATCGCCGAACGTGGCTGCCCAGTCGCGGTCGAGGAGGTCAGTCACGGCTCAGAACCTCCGCGAGACGAACGGCAGGCGCGCCGCGGAATTCTTGACGAGCCGCAGGTACGCAGCGCCGGGCACCGTGGTGGCGAGCTCGGCGGCAGACTGCTGCGCGTAGACCACCGACATCGACGCGTCGGCGATGGTCTCCTCGGTCGCGTCGCCCTTGCTCTTGCCGAGCGCGCGCAGCGACAGCTCGCCGAAGTGCGCGGCGTACAGGATGCGAGCGATCTTCGCCTTCGCCGACGTGTCCCCGCCGAGGAGGTCGAGCCGCAGCTGAACGTTCACGAACTCGAGGATCAGCGTCTGAGCGTTCGACGGCACGCTCGACATCTTCGTGTAGCCGAAGTCGAGAACGTCCTGCCATACGATCGCCGCCATCGGTCAGTCCTCGATCGGGTAGAGCCGGGCGCTCACCGCGCCTGAGCCGGCTCCGAAGGATGCCTCGATCGCGTACGCGAACGCGCGCGGCGAGTGCCGGCCGCGCGTCATGTACGACTTCTGTGCTGTCAGGTCGATCGCCCCGTCGTCGAGCAGACCGAGCAGGCCGTGCGAGTGCCAGTGCACGCGCATCGTGAGGGGATCGTCGATCAGCTTGATGGTGCCCGTGCCGTCCGACGTGAGGTCGATCAGGTTGGTGCCGAGCAGCGCGTCGTTGCGCGTCGGCGCGATCTTGAAATGGTTCGCGTCCGAACCCTCGACGACGTAGTACGGGGTCACGCCATCGGTGCCGCCCGGAAACGTGCCGGTCGTGGTCAGGAACGCGGGGCCGTCTCCGGTAAGACGCGCGTGCGCCGTGGCGGCGAACTCGTTGGTGGCGTTGCTCGCCGTGACGGTGATGTCGGCGAACACCAGCGGGTGCAGGTGCGCGCCGTAGAGCGTGGCGTTGCTCAGAGCGCGCGCGCCGTCTGCCCAGATCTCGATGTCGAACTTTGGCACCGACCCGATGTCGTCGTTGTTCCAGTGGCTGACGATGGCGACGTTGGTGCCTGGCGGAAGCGCGAGCGCCGTGACAGCGCTGGCGATCGCGATGCCGTCTCCAACCTTGCTGCTGATCCTGGTCATCTCGCGTTCCTCCCAGAAAATCGAAAGGGCCGGGCTGCTCGAGCCCGGCCCATCTTAGAACACGACCGTCGACGGGCCGCGACGGCTCAGATGCCGTCCATGTAGCGCGCGGCGACCTTGTACTTCCAGCTCACGCCACCGCACTTCATCTGGCAGGGGATCTGGATCTTGTGCCCGACGGCCTGCGCGGCGAGCGTCGAGAACTCCTGGTTGATCACCGTGCCGAGCGCCTGCAGGTTGCGCGGGTACATGACCGCGCGGTCGGTCGCGCCGGCACCAGCGCCCTTGCACTTGTACCAAGGCTCGATCGCCTCGATGTGCTCGATCAGGTTTTCGAGCAGCCATGCCTTGATCGACTTGTCGCTGTTGTCGCTGCGCGGCTTGAGCAACAGCGTGTGCTGCTTCACGGGGACGAGCAGCACGAACTTCGTGAACGTCGGCGGCGCGAGGCCACCATCCGCCGACGCCTGCGACATCGCGTCGAGGAGCTCGCCGAGCATCTTGAAGATGTCGGCGAGGATCTCGGCGGGCGTCGCGACGGCCCACGTGGTGCCGCCGGCCGTCTTCGTCGCCGGGGTTGTGCTGTTCACGCCGGTCGCGTTCAGCAGGCCCTCGGCGCCGATGTCCGAGTCGCCGACTGCGAGCATCGTGTCGACGACCGTCTCGAGGCCCGAGTGGGCCGCGATCATCGTCATCGGCTCGAGCGGGACGCCCTCGGCCGCAGCCGCCTTGATCTCGTCGACCGTGTACTCGATCATGCCCGGGATCGCGACGATGCTCGACGGCTTCTCCTTGACCGTGACCTTGAACGACTGGTCGGTCGTGCCCTGGGCGGTGCCCTTCTTGGCCTTGCCGACAACCGTCCACATCTTGTAGGAGTAGGCCATCTTGTGCTCGGGGATGCCCGTGATCAGCGGAACGTACCGCCGACCGAGCAGCGCACCGAACAGCTCCTGGTACTGCGTCGGATCGACGGCCAGGAGCTCGCGCTGCAGGAACGCGGTCTCGTTGGCGTCGATGCGAGAGCCGTCCGCGCGGACGTTGATCTCTCCGCGCGCGATCGACTCGAACTGAGCGAGCTGACGATACAGGTAGGCGACGTCGCTCGCGTCGAGCCGACCGATTGGCTGGTGCTGGGTGCGCATTGGCGTGCTGGTCCTTGCTCTTGGGTGGATCAGTCGGAGGCGATGAGCGCCGCGTTGGTCATGTCGATCTCCAGCAGCGCGACGCCGCGTGCCGGGGAACCGCTCGCCGTGCCGCCTTCGCGCCACGATGCGACCGAGGACAGGTTGAAGCAGTCGGTGACGTCCGCGGTGTTGCGGAAGGCGCCGGCCTGCTCGTTGCCGGTCGCGGTGTGACGCGTGCGAACCGCGTCGCCGACCGCGACCGTGACCTCGATCAGCACGTAGCCGCGCCAGCGGCGGGCGATCGAGCACATCGCGTCGATCATCACGCCGAGGTCGTCGACCTGCGTACCGCGGTTGAGGTCATTGTCGTGAACGACAATGCCGGCCATCTTGTTGGTGCCGCCGGTGAGAAGCTTGACCTCACCCTGTGCGGACTGCTGAACCATCACGCCGAACGGGATTGACGCGCTGGTCTCGCCGTTGACTGCCGGCTCGATCAGCGGGTTGGCCATGCCGCAGGTCTGGCCCGGGATGCCTGCGGCCTTGGCATCGACGGACGTCTGTGGAGCGGTGCTCATTGTCGCTGGGTCCTCTCCGGGTCAGCGCCCGGTGTTGCGGAACTTGGCCGATGGAAGGGGCTGAGACGCGGCGTAGCGCCGGGCCACGACGCGCTCGCCCGTGTACGGGTTGACCGGCGTCTGGACCGGAGCGGTCGCGACGTCGGCGCGCGAGCGGCGCGAGCCGAGGCCGGCGAGGGTCTCGGCGACGCGAGCGCGAGCCTCTGCGCCCGACACGAAGTCGGCGTAGAGCATGCTGCCGACCGCCTTCAGCGCGGCGTCCTCCGCCTTCTCGCTGACGTCGACGGTCGAGTCGAGATGCTTGATCATCTCGATCCGCACGTTGCGGTCCGTCATGCCGGCGAGGTCCTTGCGATCGGGACCGAGCACGGCGAACGCCTGCGACAGCAGGCCGGCGCGATCGGCGACGGCCAGGTCGAAGCGCGCGCTCTCGCCGTCGAGCTTCTTCTGGAGCTCGTCGCGCTCGGCGGTGATGCGCTTGACGGTCGCATCGACCAGCGCAACAGACTCGTCGAGGCGCTGAGCCTCGAGCTTCTCGACCTTCCCCTTGAGGAGGTCGCGCTCGGCTTCAGCGGCAGCCGCGCGATTCGTTGCCGTCTTGAGGTCGCTGTCGAGCTTCGTGTTCGAAGTCTCGAGCTGCGCGACCTTCACACCCAGTGCTCGAAGCGCCTCTTCGGGATCCATGCCACGCATCCTCGGCGACTTCTGATCGCCTGTCAACAATCGACCGTCATCGACCTTCTTTGATTCGCCTGGTCCGTCTGGGCGCAGCGCTCGGATCGGGGTCAGCTCGGTCCTGTTGAACCACCGGGCGACGACGCCCGGACGGGTGTCGAACTCGACGGCAAACTCGTTGCCGACGATCTCCCGGATGGTCGCCTCGCCGTACTCTCCGGCGATGGCCCGAGGCGAGTACGCGTACACGCGATCGCCGACCTTCAGCTCGAACTCGCCAGGCGCCGCAGGCATCTGCACGCCCTCGACCAGCACGCCGTCGACCCGCATCCGGCACTCGGGACCCGCGCGGCCTGCGTCGACGATCGCGACGTGGTTACCGCGGATGTTCGTCTGGATCGCGTCGTACTCGCCGAACTCCGGGTGCACGCCGCTCTGATGCACGAGATCGCACGTGTACCCGTTCGAGAGCTGCACCTTGCCGCTCTCGGCGGCGTCGATGGCGCCTCCGTCGAACAGAGCGATCTTGCCGCGCATCCTGGAGCCGTCGCGCGCAACCACGTCGCCGGTCATGCCGACCGCGTAGCGGCTCGCCACCGCCGCATTGATCAGTCCCGTGTCTGGGTGATTGTTGGTGACGGTGATGTTGCCGAACGAGTCGAGCGACGCCTTCTCGAACACGTGCTCCGGCAGCCGCAGCTCACGGCGAACGCCGCCCTTGCCGTCGGAGTAGAGCTGCACGCCGATGCGACCGAAGTACGCGTCGACGACCATGGTCCCGTCGGCGCGTCGCTTCGCCGGCTGAAGTCCGCCGATGTCGAATCGCTGAACGCTCACGCCTCGCATGGTGCCAGTGACCGGCACTCTCCGCAAGATCACCAATCGTCGTCGCCGCGGCCGACGTTAGTCAGCCGCCTGCGCAGCGACCATCGGAGTGAGTTGTCGTGGCGAAGGGACTGGCTGAACGTCGGAAAGTCCTTCTGCGCTCGATTCGCGCCGCCCTGAACGATCGCCGAGCCAAACGCGTTCTGACTGACGATGCCAGAGGCGCCGAGCTGCAGCGCGATCGAGTCCGAGCCGAACGCAGCCACCGACGCGATACCCGCTGGATCGATGAACTTCGGCGCAGGACCGACGATGGCGACGCCAAACGCCTCAAGCGAGGCGATCCCGCTCGGGGCAACGATCTGCTGCGCCATGCCTGACCCGAACGCCTCAGCGCTGCTGATACCGACAGGCGAGATCGCCCGGCTGAGCATCGCCGTACCGAACGCCTCGGCGCTCGCAATGCCGGTCGGCGACACGTACTCGACGATCGCTCCGCTACCGAACGCCTCTGCGCCTGAGATCCCAGTGGCCACGATCAGCTTGCTGACGTTGCTAGCTCCGAACGCCTCGCCGCTTGCGATGCCCGCCGGATCTACAAACCTCGACACGTTCGCCGTCCCGAACGCCTCTGCGCTCGCGATGCCTGTCGGATCGATGGTGTTGCCTGATCCGATCGACGCGCCTCCGAACGCCTCTGCGCCGGCGATCCCAGAGGCGTCGGCGTACTGCACGGTAGTGCCCGTGCCGAACGCCTCAGCGCCAGCGATGCCGCTCGGTGTGATCGGCAGCTCGATGAGCGCAGACCCGAACGCCTCCGCGCCCGCGATCCCCGCTGGGTCGATGAACTGATTGTTCGAGATCAGCTCGACGGTGGCAGACCCGAACGCCTCCACGCTCGCAATGCCAGCGGCGTCGATGTACCGAACGACGATACCAGTGCCGAACGCCTCAGCGCCAGCGATGCCGCTCGGAGAGAACGAGATCTCCGTCTTCGCCGTGCCGAACGCCTCTGCGCTTGCGATGCCTGCCGGCTCAATGCGCGGCGTGAAGGCTGCTGTGACGACGCGCGTCGCCGTGTTGCCGATGCGGAACACAACGTCGGTGGTCGACATGCCACCGGCGCCGGTGATCTCCCAGCCGATCTGGATGAACAGGTACTCGTCGGTGAGGCTGAACGCGCCGGGGTTGAACGTCACCGAGCTGTTTTGCTGCGTCGTGCTGAGGTTCGTGATGGTCGCGCCGATCTGCACGCCGGCCGTGATCTCCGTGGCCCCCGACCCGTCGGCGTTCACGCTTCGGAACAGCCGGTAGCGAAGTCGACCATCCTGCGCGCCCGAGTTGGTCACGCCGATCACAACGCCGTTGATCGTCCAGTTCGCCGACGCGAAGTCGCCCGTGTACTTGTTGGTCGAGCGCAGTCCGTCGCCGAGCGTGGTGTTCAGCGATCCGTCCGGCCGCACCGTGGCGCTGAACGTGCCGTTCGCGGCCTTGTTGCCAGCATCCATCTCGGAGTAGACCGTCGGCGCTGTCGTGCCGACCACCCACCCGACGTTCGGCGAGCTCGTCGCGTCCGCACCCGGCGACGTCTCGCTCATCTCCTGCCAGACGGACACGAGCGTGTTCGTCATAAACAGGGTGATCGCCGCGCCAGCCATCGCTCAGCCCTCCCCTCGCAGCTCAGCCAGGTCGCGGCGCGCAACGCTCAGCGCGCGCTCCATCTCGCTCGGACCGACCGCCCACCCGAACTTGATCGCGCTCAGCTGCACGTGCCCAACGGCATGCAGGATCGCGTCGGGGGTCTCGTGGCACACCACGGATCCGTCGTCGGCCAGGCGGTAGAAGTCACCGCCCGACACGATGCGCCCGCGCTCGCCGGAGATCTCCAGCACGGCGAGCACGCCGTCAGCCGGCGCGTCCGCCCAGTCGCCGTCGTCGGACGAGAAGACGCGACCGCCGCGGTAATAGATGCGCCAGGCCACGGTCTCTCCCGTGGCCTACGCCTTGCCGAACTTCTCCGCCGACGGGATGCTCTTCGCCTTGATCTCCTTGACCAGGCGGGTCGGCTCGACGCCGACAGCCTCCAGCGCCTGCGTGCGCGCCTTCGACGGCGGCATCTCGAGGAGCTTCTTCTTCCCCTCGAGATCCGCGCGGTACGCGCTGATCGCGCGGATCTTCTCGACGATGGCGTCGCGCTGTGCGTTGAGTTCCTGCAGCTGCACGTTCGCAGCGGCGAGCTTCGCGTCGATGTCGGCTTCCTTCACAGCATCTCCTTGGGTGGCAGCTTCTCGACGACCGGGTGACCGAACGACTCCTGCGACTTGATGAACGGCATGAAGCGACGCAGGTCGCGGTCATGGCCGGCCATCTTCACGGCCTCGGCAATGATCTTCCGCGACCCGGACAGCACCATCCGCGCTCCGGCGCGCAGCAGGATCGCCGAGTCACGCGCGACGCTGAACGCCTTCGCGACCTCCTCGGCCCGCCGCGTCTTCTCGCGCAGCGCCTGCCACAGCACTTCCGCCGCCTTCCACTCGAGGTCGGCAACGCACTGGCCGTTGATGATGAGAAGTACGCGGTCGCCTTCCTGGCGGACGCGGAACTCGACCTGCTTCGGAACAATGACCTGCATGGGCTGGCCTCAGAGCTTGAAGAGCTTGTTGGCGCCGTTGTCGACGCGGAACACGATGTCGCCGCCCGACGGCGTGACCGGCAGGCCAGTCGCCGTGTCGACGTTGCAGATCAGCCGCGACGTCGACTCCGTGCCGGTGTCCTTGAAGAAGTCCACCGACTCGACGCTCGCGCCGCTTACTGCGGTGAACGTGATGTCGTCGGAGTCGGCGACGCCGTTCGTGACCGTCTTGGTCGTGAGCGCGGCGCTGGTCGAGATGCGCGAGCCGGCTGCGCGATCATCGAGGTTGTCGTCGACAGCGAGGTCGATCGTATCAGCGCCCTCGTCGACCAGGATCGACTTGATGGTGTTGGTATCCCAGTCGATGGAGCCGTCGAGGAAGCCCTCGCGGCCCTTGTCGTAGAGAGCGTTCGCCATGCACAGGACGGTCGCACAAACATCGACCGTCCGCCAGTGCAACGAGAATCGTCAGCGCTCGCCGAACGTAACCGCGCCGATCCTGCGGGCCCGGGCCACCTCCCCGCGCATCGCGGCTAGCTCGTCCGGCGCGTTTACCAGCGCGCGCAGGTCGTCGACCACCGGGTCTCCGTGGCACCTGCATCGGATCGGAAAGCCAGGGATCCCGTCGCTCGGCGGGCTGTCCCAGCGGAACACGATGCGGTGCCGCGGTCGGTGCAGCTTGCGAACCTTCGGGTCGCGCTTCGTCATCCAGCGGAACTTCTCGATGCCGAGCGCCATCTGCCGGTCGCGATTTACCTGGCCAAACAGCTTGCCGACCTGGTCGACGGCGATCAGCTCCGCGCGCGACTCTCCGAACCGCAGCCGGCGCATCAGCAGCTCCTGCACCTGATCTGGCGTGAGGTCGCCGGCCGCGTGCGCTGCCGTCAGGCCCGCGGCGAGCTTCTCGCGCGTGCTCGTGGCGATCGACTTGATGAGCTGCACGTTGCCGGTCGCGTGCTCGATCGGAGCCTCCGCGTCGAGCCTCAGCTCGTCGACGTGCTCGAGCTGGTCGAGGCGTCCGCCGGTGGCCAGCCGCAGCGCGTCCGACTCGATCCTCTGCTTCGCCTGCAGCAGCACGTCCGCCGCGAGCGCCTGCACGTGCTCGAGGTAGCCGTGCATCGCAGCCTCGGTGCCCGTCGTCGGGACGTGGATCGCCGCGCCGAGCGCCGCGTGCAGCTGGCGCGCGAGTTCGCGGGCGTTGTGGTCGACCGCGCGCAGGCCGTAGCGCAGCGCGATCGCGCGCACGCCGGCCTCGGAGAACGCGCCGAGCGCCGCCACGTAGGCCGCCGTCACCACGCCGCGGATGGCGCCTGCCGCCCCGACCTCGCCGCGCCGCGCCCGCAGCACCAGCGCTGGCACGCCAGCGACGCCGCGACGCATCGCCTCGAGCCCGGGCCGGAGCTGCTCGCGCAGCGCCCCGACGAACCCGGCCTCGGCAGCGACCGGACGCACGGCGCGCGGCACAGCGCGGCCTCGCCTCGCCTGACCGACCAGGCGCGCCACGCGGACGCTGCGGAGAACGCTCTCGCTCACGGGTTGCCCAGCCCTGCCGTGAAGTGAGCCATCGGAACGTCGTCGAGGCGCAGGTGCGGCCGGCCCTCGCGCATGATCGGCAGCCCGTCGACCTCGCTGTACAGCGTCGTCTCGATCTGAAAGTCGACGCGCATCACCACGCCCTTGACCATGTGCCGGCCGATCGATCGCGTCATCCGACGCGACTGCTTCAGCATCTCGCGATGGTGCAGGTAGCGGCCAGGCGTCCAGTCGTGTCCGAGAGCGTCCTCGCCCCAGAGCGCGATGACGTGCTCGCGCTCCATCATGCAGCGCAGGTCGATGTCGCCCGGCGTCTCGCTGACGAGGCACGAACCTACGAGATACACCGGCCCGCCGAGCATCAGCGCGACGCTATTCATCCACGGTCGCGCGACGAGCGCGAAGTACTCGCACCGCTCCATCGGCGTCATCGGTCACCCGCAAGGGCGTCAGGAAGATCGGCGAGCTCGCTGTCGGCGCTGCCAGCATCGCCGTAGTCGTCGCCGAGAAACTCCTGCTGCTGCCGACGCCGCTCCTCCCAGTGCCGGCGCATCGCCTCGCTCTTCTTCCGCGCTGCGACACGGCGAACGATCAGGCCGCGGCGCAGGTTCTTCGCGTGCGCATCCAGCATCACCGCGCCGCCTTGTCGTTGGCGATCCGCTTCGAGCGCCGCGTCTCGAGCCGCGCCTTCAGCTCTGCGACCGTCATCATCGACATCCCACCGAGGAATCGCTGGTCGTCGTAGTGCGCCAGGTACGCCTCGACAGCCTTCGTCGGTGAGTCGAACCCGAGCATGACCTTGTCCTCGTCGCGCTGGTCGAACTCCGGCGGTCGCATCGTGTGCACGACGTACGCCCACGGCGCCGACTCGTTCTTCCCGATGTACACGTCGACGCCTTCACCGTCCTCGCCGAGCGAGCCCTCGATGAACCCGTAATCGTGCTTCATCTTCGTCGCGCCGGTCTTGCCGTCCTGCTGCGTCCAGGTCCGCGTCGAGCCACGCGGGTTCTCGACGCAGATCTGCATGCCGGCAAAGGTCCGGCGGATCAACAGCGGGCTCGGCGCCGCGCGACGGAGTTGCTTGTACGTCGCGACCGCGTCGCTCTTCTCTGCGGGCTTCTCAGGATCGGCAAGTTCCCCGGCTTCGTTCCCGCCGGCGGCAGCGCTCTGCTTCATCGCCTCGAGCTGCGCCTGGCGAGCTTCTTCTTCGGCGAGCTGCTGCTCCTCCTGCGCCGCAGCCATGTCCTTGAAGTCCTGCTCGGACATCTGCAGCTCGTACGAGAACGTGTCGCCGCCGTAGCGAGCGCGCAGCAGGATCTCCGGCGGAACCTGCAGGCTCTCGACCAGGATCTTGTCGGTCTCGGCGCGCGTCTTCTCCGTCTCCTGCTTCTCCTTCTCGCTCGGCTGCTTCGACGGCTTGCGCTCGATCGACCACTGCTCTGGTTCCTTGCCGCCGGTCGGCCCGGTGTTCGACAGAAACAGCAGCCGCAGTAGCTGCTGAAACGGCCGGCAGAATCGGTGCGTCCAGACGTTTGCCGTGGTGTCGTCCCAGTTGTCGTTGTCGCTCTCGCCGGTCGCGTTCATGCCGTCGGGTGACTTGCCCCAGAGCTTCGTGGCCGGGATGTCGGTCTCGCTCGACAGTACGTACATGAACATGCGCATCACGTCGCCGAGGCCGCCGAGCGGCGTTTGCTTTCGCTCGTACTTGTCCTTGGCGTCGACGACCCAGGTCTTTAGCGACGAGCGCCACTGGTCGATCAGCTCGATGCGCTTCTGCACCACGTCTTCGCGATCCTCAGCCATCAGCTCACCGAGCTGATCAAGGCCGAGCACGCCCTCGCTGAACGTGTCCATCAGGCGCGCGACACCGGCGAAGGTCAGGCCGAACTCGTGGATCGCCTTCTTCGGGCGCGACAGCGCGCTCTCGCCCCAGCCGGCGTTGGCGATCACCTGCTCGCGCGACGTCACGATGCCCGGGAAGATGATCAGCCGCGACTCGTGGATCTCCGTGAACGTGCCCATCCCAACGCGACGATCGCCCGGACGCGTCGACGTCGACGCCCCCATCGCGGCGCTGAGCGCGGTCGCGCCGAGCCGGTAGCGCTCGGGCCGGCCGAACTTCCGCGCGCCGAACGTCGCGTAGTACGTCGACGCCTGGAGCTCGCGCGCCTCCAGGATCTGCAGCTCCTCGACTGCCGGCACGCGGCCCTCAAGGTTCAGCGGCTGCCAGAAGGGCCGACCGTCGTTGACCACCGGCATCACCGCGCAACCGCCGAACGCGCTCTCGCGGAACCCGGCCTGCATCATCTGCTCGATCGCGAGCATGTCCTCGAGCACGGCGTTGATCTTCTCGATCATCGCCTTGTCGCCGCCGGCGATCTTGATCTCCAGACCAGGCCGCAGCATGTCGGTGATGGCCAGCTCGACGACCTTGCGGCCGAAGCTGTTGCCGCGCCAGAGCTGCTCGGCCTCCCACCACTCCATGTGATCGGCGCAGAACGTCGTGTACAGCGACTTGTCGTACGCCGTGCCGATCGCCGTCAGCACGTTGCGGAACCCGTCCGCGCGCATCGTGCCAGGCGCCAACGGCGGCGACCTGTAGCGCTTCGGGCTGTCCGAGCGCTTCGAGCTGTCGGTGCGTGTCGCCTTCGAG
>Ga0075421_100001280_pt1 | contig 29074 bp, 17 predicted proteins | sample SoiMetdeltSBSDD5_FD_75292 | JGI IMG/M metagenome (GOLD analysis project Ga0075421, IMG submission 75292) | Bulk soil microbial communities from a Populus tree surrounding site in Tennessee, USA - Soil MetaG P. deltoides SBSDD5 | ecosystem: Environmental > Terrestrial > Soil > Tree plantation... | reverse complement strand
CGCGTGTTCATCATCAGCCCGAGTTGGCACGCGTCGCGCCAGCCCAATCCTTTCATGCGAGCGCCGATCATGGTTCCACCCCACTTGCTCGCAACGGCCACGCCAAGGATGAGGAGGAAGTCGAGATACATGCCGGCGCCGGCATTAAACATGAAGTTGGTCCGGATTCCGGTAAGCGCAAAGAAAAGGGGCATCAGAATCAGGAGTGTGACCGCCTCCAGCTTATCGATCAACTGCTGCCGGAACTTGCGCGGCGTAACGAGACCAGCCATAAACGCGCCCACCAGCGCGTGGACGCCCAGCAGTTCTCCGATAGCGCCGGAGACGAGCGCGAGAACGACAAACACCAGAATCGAATCCAGGGGAAGCTTCTTTTCGTCGAAGCGCTTCGACCAGGCCTTAAGGATCCGGCCGAGAATGACCAGTGCGCCGATATAGGCCGCGATATAGACGATCATCAGCCACACGGGCCGCGCATTCGGATCGTGTTTGGTCAGAGCGACGATTACTGCCAGCAGTGTCCAGGCAGTGATGTCATCAACCGCTGCGCAGGCGATCGCGATCGAGCCGAGCCGTGTGCCGAGTAAATTGCGCTCCATCAGGATGCGCGCCAGCACGGGAAACGCCGTGACGCTCATCGCTGTTCCGATGAAGAGGGAGAAATGAAACTGGTTGCCGGTCCCGTAGATCGGAAAAAGATACTGAGCAGCGCCGACACCCATCAGAAGCGGCAGGATGACGCTGATGTTGCTGGTAACGATGGCTACTCCGCTCTGCTGGCGCAGCTCTGAGAAGTCGACGCGTACACCGACCAGAAAAATAAAAATGGCCAGGCCGGCTTGGCTCAAGGCGTTTAAAAAGCCAAGGGATGCAGCCGGAAAGAGAGCATGGTAGGGGCCTGGAGCTAACAGGCCGAAAAGCGTCGGACCAAGCGCGATGCCGGCAGCCATCTCGCCGACCACCCGAGGTTGCCCAAACCTGCTGAACAGCGAGGAAACCAGGTGCGAGAAACCAACAATCACGGCAATCTGGATGAGGAAAAGCCCGTTATCGAACATTGGTTCTGCTCTCCACTCCACGAGCTATGCAGGCTACCAGCCTGCCCCACCAAGGGCTGCAAGCTTCGTCATAGTGGGGCAGGCTGGTAGCCTGCCCTCCGGCCTTTTTCAACAAACTCCTAGTCCCGCGACGGCTCATTCCGTGGCTGTCGCCATTCCTCGAACCCGGACCGTGCGATACCCCGTCAGCAGACGGTTCATCATCGGACCGGACAGCAGCGACGTAACCAGGGCCATCACCACAATCGCCACAAAGATCCGTTCGTCGATGACTTTGTTGGCCAGTCCAACGCCGGCCAGGATGATACCGGTCGCTCCGCGCGCGTTCAGTCCAAAGGCAATGGCCCAAGCCTCACGATCCACCGGCATCCCCGCCGCTTTAGCCCCGAGCAGGACGGCCCCTATCTTGCTCACACAGGCTACCACGAACATGAGAATAACCAGCATCGGGTCAAAGTTCGCAATGAAGTTTGTGGTCATTCCCATGGAGATGAAGTAGATCGGAGCAAAGAAACTCATAACGAAGTGCCCGAGGACATCGTGGGCTTCGGCGTGCTCATCGCTCTTGCCCCCCAGCGCCGCGCCGACCAGGAACGCACCCAGGAACGCGTGGATCCCCAAGGCCTCCGAGACGCTGCCAGCCACCAGGACGAGCAGGATCGTGAAGGCGATGAACCCGCTCGGCCACGTGACCAGGGAACGCGCCCAGTGCAGCATTCGCGGCACGAGGCGGCGACCCACGCCGAGAACCACCACAAAAAACAGCCCCACCATCCCGATGTTGAGCGCCAAGCCGCTACTCGACGGCGCGCCGGACGGAGAGATGTCACTCAAGATGATGGCGAACAGCGTCCAGTTCACCAGATCATCGACGATGGTGGCCGTCATGATGAGTGTTCCAATCGGTCCTTTCAACAGCCCCAGGTCCATCAGAACCCGCGCGATTACCGGATTGGCCGAGTTCGCCAGATTCATACCGATGAAGAGCGCAAACGAGAGGAAGTGCTTTTGCACCGCCGCTCCCCAGAAGTCTCGCGGTAACCCGTACACCAGCGCGACGCCGGCCGCGATCGGCAGTAGAGTTCCGATGAGACCTATCAGAACGGCTCTCTTGCCCAGCGTCTTCAGGTCGGAAAGGTTGACCTCCAGGCCGGCATAGAACAGGAAGAACAGCATTCCCATCTTGATGGAAGCTTCGCGAACGATCGCGACATTGGCCGAGGACGCAAATAGCCAGGAGTGCAACGAAGGAGCTACCATTCCGAGAATCGTGGGACCTAATACGATTCCGCCGAACATCTCTCCAACCACGGCCGGTTGCTTGAATCGGCGCATAATCTCGCCGAACAGGACAGCGCAGGCGAGCATAGTAGTTATTTGCAGGGCGAGTTTGACAAAGTCTTGTGAGTTCATTGTGCAGGTCCCCTGGCCGAAGGTTCTCGCAAGTCAGCTTAAGTCTTTCCGGCTGTTCGCGTAGACGTCGCCCCAAGCGCTCTGGCCCTCGGTAAACTCCAGCGTCTTGTTGACCGGCAACCCTTCGAATCGCTGCCGCGATCCACTGGGCCAGCGGATTTCAAGCGCATCCACTTTGACGATATTGGCAAGACCGAAATGCTGCTCCAAAGGCAGGCAACCGAAGTTGGTGCCGCCCGACACCTCGCGGAATTGCTTCTTTCCGCCCGCTTCGATCGACACTCGAGCGCCGATCGCGGACCGGTTGCTTTTTACTCCAATCAGCCGCACGTTGAGGTAGTTGCCCGGAAGGCTCGTCGGACAGTAGACGCTCGTGGTGAGTAGATCGCCCGGATAAGCTCCGCCGGCGCCGACGAGGATCGATAGCCGGCCATCGCCAAACAGGTCTGCCATATTGACGCCGTGGCTCTTGCCGGTGAGAGGCAGCCCCGCCGCGAAAGATGTGTTGCGGAATTTCCGGCCGTCGTTTTCAAAGATGATCATCGGATCGAGACGATCGAGCTTCGGGCTGCCATTGCCGAGTGCGACGTCGAGATAGCCATCGTTGTTGAAATCGCCAAAGCTGCCGCTCATCGTGCCCCAGCACTCCGTAAGGCCGAGCTCGCGGCTCACCATCGTGAACGTGCCGTCGCGGTTGTTGTGGTACACACGCATGGACTGGCCGCTCTGCGGCCCCTGTCCGTTCCGCATGGTGTAAATGACGTCGTCGTGATCCGACCAGATGAACTGCCCGATGTCCATCCATCCGTCGTTATCGTAATCCCACCAGAAGGCCGGACTGCCGAAGCCCATCGCGGTGACACCAGCCAGGTCGCTGACATCGGTAAACGTTCCGTCGCCATTGTTGTGATACAACTGCGAGCGGCCGATCCCATTGCTGAGAAACAAGTCCATCCGCCCGTCGTTGTCGTAGTCGCCCCAGGCGCCCCCGATGGTCGGCCAGATGGTCTTCAGGCCCGCTTGCTCTGTTACCTCGGTGAAGGTTCCATCCCCGTTGTTGTGAAACAGGCGATTGGGAGTCTTGCGCTCGAAGAGGCCGCCGAGATTGTTGGCCACAAACAGGTCTAGCAGGCCGTCGCCATCGTAATCCACCCACGATGCAGTGAAGGCCGGTCCCCAGACGTTTTTCAGCCCCGCCTCCGCGGTTACATCGGTGAACGTTCCATCGCCGTTATTGCGGAACAACTGGCCCTCGCCCACATAGAAACCGGAACGGGTAATGTAAAGGTCAATAAAACCGTCGTTGTTGTAATCGCCGGCGATCACCGCGAACGTGTTCGTGGCCGTGTCCAGTCCCGAGGTGACCGAGACGTCCGTGAAAGTGCCGTCGCCGTTGTTGTGATAGAGAGTGGCGCCGCCGTAAGCCGACGTTACCGCGATATCGAGCCAGCCGTCATTGTCGTAATCGAAAACCGCAGTTCCTCGTCCGCCGCTCGTCTTGTCGATCCCGATGCGGGCGGCGATATCTTCGAAGTACACGGTCGGCGTCGCGAAGCCCGCCTTTACCTCCATGCGATACGCCTGGGGGACGAATAGTGGGTATCCGCCCATCCTCTCGGCCGCCTGGAACATTACCAAGCGCGGGCGATCGTCGGCGGGATTGGCATCCATCGACTGAACTTCCGTGCGGACTGCGGCTTCAAATCGCCCCGCCCGGTAGAGCGCTGTTCCCGCTTCGTGGAGCGCGGTCGCGTAGTAACCGGATTCCGGCGGAATCTTTTTGAACTCGACGTCCGCGTCTTCGTAGCGGCCGCACTTTGACAGCACGCGGGCTAGCTCCATGCGCGCACGGTAATCGTCCGGCGCCTCCGCCAGGCGCCTTTCACAGCGGTCGATCAGTTCGCCGTACTCGAGACCCACAAACACCGGTGACTCGGTGAACATTTCGAAGAAATCTTCAACAAGACGGGGAACCTTGGTCGGCCCCACCACGTCAAGCGTCACCAGACCTCGCAGAGCCGACTCGGTGAAAAGCGTCCCCACAGAAAGCGCCAGTTGCACGGGAAGCGCTAAATTACGCGGGTCTTTCAGATTGACATTACGGAAAGATTCCCGCGCCGCCGCCAGAACGTCGCCGGAGGTTGTAGGTAGTTTCGCCAGCTCAAGCGGCGCATAGCGGTAGACGCGCGTGAGCCGGTTGACAAAGTCCGCAACCGCCAGATCGAGATCTTCAGGGCCGTTAAGCGGAGCGCCCTTCACTTCTCCATTATTCTGGCCTGTCAGCTTGTCGATGGTGGACTGCGCATTCTTCATGGCGGATTGCGCCATAACCAAACCCGTTTCGAGCAGCCCGACGGAAAATCCTAACAGCGAATCAGGAAAATTGCTCATGTGCTCTTCGTGAAAACCTTCGGCAACACATAGTAGACCGACTGGATTGCGCAACCGTAGCTTGACGTCTCCTGCCGCGTGATGGCGCTCCCACTCAGGAATTGATCGAGGGCCGGTTCGAGATAGGCGAGGTGCTCCGGATCGTCAACATACTTATAGTTATCGATTGCGCCGCGGTACAACAGCCCGCGATTCGCATCCACCAGGAACGCCCGCGGCGTCTGCTGCGTAAACCACTGCCGGGCAACGCTGGAGGTTGGATCGTGCACCAGACAGAACTTCAGCCTTCTCTGAGCCGCGGCCATTCTAACCGCATCGAGAGTCTCGCCCTGACGCGCCGAAACCACGACCAGGCTCAGATCCGGATAGCGCTCCTCAAAGCTGTTGAAATACTTGTCGTAGCGTATGCAGTGCGAGCAGGTGCTCGACCAGATCACGACTACCGCGCCTTTTTTTCCTTGCAGCTTCGAGCTCAGACTGACTGTTGGGCCGCCAAGGCTTTGCAGCGAAAAATCGCTCAGCGGTTCCCCGAATTTTTGTTGTTCGTTTTCGTGTTGCAAGCGTTTCCCCTAGTTGGTTACCAGATCAGGATAAGCCCAGCGACCTGGAGCGTGCCATAGTCTTTTCCTATTAGTGGCAACCTTGCTTAGGATCGATTAGAGACACGTCTGCGCAGGAGAAAGGAAGAGCGTCGCGGCGGCCGGGCCGGTCGGACTTATCGCCGTGGGTGACCGGCCGCCAATGGATTGAGTCGCATCTTCGAGGGGCATTGGGAACGCTGGATGGCGGAACGTCTACCCCGCCGATTCGATGCTTGACTCTCTGGATTGTGGAACTTGGGAATCGCGATCCCCTGGTAGATTCCGTCGACGCCATACCTATAGTTGGCCGCCGCAAGCCGTTGACGGGCTCCGGAACTCCAGTACCACCGTAATGCGACGCATGCTGGCCAGCATGTACTTCTGATCGGATCATAGCGCGACGAATTCCTGGTCGTAACCTAGCGCGGTTGTAAGCTGTTGAATTGACACCGTGAAATTTCGCGGACTGGTTGTGAAAGGCGTCGAGATAAGTCTCGACGCGGCACGCCAGGGGCGTGCGCCACATAAACTCACGGAATTGGTTTAGTCGGTGGTTTGTTCTCCGCTGTGGAGAGGTTGACGTCGATGTCGTCACCCGAAATCACCAGGGCGCCAGGGAGGGTCGCCGGCTCTCCTGGATATCTCGCAAACACGATGATCGCCGCGAAAGGATTGGCGGGATCGACGGAGATCGACGACGTTACAAATCTCGGATTGTCATTTGGACCATCCTTGCTCCATTTTCCAAACCCGGTTATCGCGATCTGATCGTATCTGCCGGTTCCCGCCGTTGAGACCACCGAATTCGTGCAGCTTATGGAAACGGGGTGAGTCATCGTAAAGGTTCCACCCGACGGGCCCGTGTTCGCGTTCGTGTACACGAACGAAACGTTTTTCGAATCCGGATTGCACGACGCCGAGAAGTTATAGCTGAATCGGTCTCCGATCGACGAAGTGAATGTCCGGTTGTCGCTGAGCGTAACGTTGCCCGGATTCGCCGGGTCCGCCAGATGGACGGCCTGAAACTTCCCGAAAATATTCAGGTTGCCCTCGGGACCGGAAATATAGCACTGGTTCGGATTGAGGATCGGCGTTGGGAAACAGTAAGTCGCGAATGACCGTTTGTGAAACAGGTTCATCCGCAGTGTGGTCTGTCCATTCAGCCCTCTCTCAAAGAATATGTAATTAGGATCGTGACTATTCTGAGGGAGGCGCTGCGAAACCAGCAGGAACGGGTCTGCCGAGACTCGTCCATTGTTGGCCGGAACCAGCGTTTCAATGATGGACTGGTCGATGTACATCGGATATACGAACTCACCGACCACCTTCCCGCTCGCCACATCAATCATGCCCGTCGCGCGGTTGTACGGCTCATCAACCCAGTACAATTTGTGCTGGTTATAAGTGGCCAAAGGAAAAACCAGCTGTTGGTTGGTTCCCACCAAAAGCCCGCGGAAGCCCGCCCCGGTCAGAGGATTGAGCGGGGGCTCCGCGAACAACCCTTCCGGAGGCATCGAGGAAATCTGGAATGGCACGCCGTTGCCGATCCTTGGCCCGAACTGCACCTGGAATCTTCCCTGTAGTTCCGAGCGTCCCGGACCCGTGCCGCCGAGCTGCGGGATATCGAGCTCAAAGTCATCTCCATAAGAGGAGTACCGCGCGTTGACAGTGAATATTTGAGTCGTATTCGTGGGGATGTCCGGACAATTGGGAGCGCAAGGCTTCAACTCAAGGTCGGTGCGCGTGTCAAGCTGCAGATGGGGATGAAGGCTGGTGCCTCGCGCCAGAACGCTGGCGCAGAATTCGCCCGGAGCGCAGTAAGGAAGCGGGAAGCGAACCGGGTCGCCCCGCGTGTCGTTGCCGAGCGCCAGAAAGGTGCTCCCCCGGAAAAAGAAATCGAGCAGCCCATCCGGACGCTGCGAAAAGTTCGCCCAGACCGATCCTCGGATGCCGGGGAAGGCGATAATCGGAATACCGAGCTTCGGATTGACGTTGCCGAGCGCAAACAGCGCCGTGTTGGAAAAGAAACAGTACCACTTTAAAGAGTTCGGATCGACTTGGCCTGTAGTAAGATCTAGGTCACCAGAAGACAGCGTCAAGGCATCGAATACGCGGTTACTTCTGACCGGCATGTTATATCCGAGCGGGGCCGTCAGCGTGCCGTCATCGCCCGTCAACTGGTTCATCGTCACGGTAAAGTGAGCGATTGTTGAGGTAACTGGAGTGAAGTGAAAAGTCAGACTGCCTCTCAGGTGGCTGTCGGTCATTACCATGCCGCCAAAAAGCTGGTTGCCGCAGATTCCAAACCGGACTTCATCCTCGATTTTGTTGCCCGGAAACGCAGGCGGAACGCCGGGAGCGCAATCGACCGCGCGCAACTGGTCGCCGAAGTAGCTGCCGTCGTGGTTAATCGGCAGCGTCTGCACATTGCCTGGCGGCAGTTTCAGCGGCGTCGGCAGCTTATCAAATAGGTAGAGAGGCAAATCGGCCTTCGCCGGACCGGCCGTCAACGCAAGCAGGAAGCAGAAAGAAACCGGAATTGAGAATTTCATCGACTTCATCATTCGTTTATCCTCCGCCTATTCGATATTGGACAGTCCAAGAGACGCGGCCGTGTGACCGGGCGTAGCGCTCGTAACCCTTCGTGCGCTGACCGCTTGGTCGTTCGCCGCAATCGTCGCCGGATTAACCAGAGGAAAGCTGCGCCCGTAGGTCGTGTTGATGAATGCGAGAACGTCATTGGCGAGCAGAGCATGCCCGGTAGGTCCAGGATATACCGCGTCGAGCGAGTAAAATCCGCCGAGATAATCCGCGGTGAGGTTCGTGTTTCCGACTCTCGCTCCGGTGGTCCTGATTCGCCGAAAGAACGCATTCAGATCGTAGACGACTGCGCCATTCGAAGTGGCGGCGCTTCTGATTGCCGCATTCAGAGCGTTGACACGCGCCGTGATGTCGGCCGCGACCGACGCCCGCATGGTGGATCCCGCCGGCAGCGGGCCGATTGCTCGACTCAAAAACTGATTGGCGATCGCCATCAGCCCATTTCGCGTGACATAGTCCTCGAGCGTAAGCTGATATCCGCCCAGGATCACAAACGGAGGCGAAACGTTGATCTGCGCCGCAAACAGCGGGGAACTAAAGTAGGCAGTATCGATCGGGTTGGGAATCGTGGTGGCGATCACTTCGGCGTTCTGCGCTCGCAGACCGGCGAGAATGGCGCTGTACCTCTGGCCAAAGGTCGCCGGATCGGGAATGCGTGAAGGCTGGCCGCTGACAGCGGCGTCGAGCGCCTCATAGTAACCGAGTTCCACCAGCACCAGAGTCGGGTTCAGCGCTTTGGCGTACTCAAACTGCGTCCACAGCGGCGCCCCTTCCAGGAACAGCTGCGGAAATCCGAGAAGCATGTTGACCACTGTCTGCTTCATATTGCGGCGCGCAACCGGCAGCTCCGGCTTGACCGTGGTCGCATCCGCAAGAGTGAACCCGGGCACCGAAAGGTTCATGACGAATAGTGGCGGAGCCTCGTCCTTCTGGTCCGGGATCTTGTAAAACTGCCGTACCGAGCCTTGCGGATAGACTTGTAGCTTCACTTCCTGACCCGGATATCCGATGACATCGCCAATCCCGGGCGGCTGGATGAGGGGCTGCACAAATGCAGTGCCCATCTGTTTCGCAATTTGCGCCGGAAAACTGTACTGCTGAACCACGGTGCTGAGACCGTAATTCGCCATTCCCGCGGCAAGACCTTCACCCATCACCACGAAAGTGGTCGTGTCCAGAGGTGGCCTGGCGGTCTGGCCGGGCGCCGCCGCGCAGCCCACAAGGGCCAGAATAATGATCGAGGATATTCCCGGTCGTTTCGTCATCATCATTGTGTCCTCATTGTTATTTCTTTGGATCGCACGGTAATTATTGAAGGGAGCCGACCGATCGGCTGCACGGACTCCCGATTCGGCAATGGAAGCTCTCATCATGGGCGCCCGGCGCGCATTAGCCCTAGGACTCGTTTCTCAGAAGCTTCCGCCGGTATTCGCACGACATCGCGTGAAAACACGGCTTGTGCAATCAGGTCGCAACTTTCCATCCGCAGTGTATGCCAATTATCCATTCCCCATGAGGGTTATGTCAACGGTTTTTCTGCCAACAGGCTAAGTCGTTGGCGCCAGATTTTCTAAGGGGCTACGATTTTCCGAACCTGATATGATCAGGGATTCGATGGGAAATGAATCCTCCACGGGGACAATCAGATTTGCAGACCCAGCACATTGGTGAGCTGATGCCAGGCTTCCGTCTCCCGCTGCTCGACGGCGGCGGGGAGCGAAGCCTTGATGACTTTCTGAAGGACCACAAGGGAACGCTATTCGTTTTCTGGTCCGGCTCATGCGCGCACTGCCTCCGATACGACGCGTTTTTCAATAGTTTCACTGACTGTTATCCCCAACTGGGCTTTGCAGCCATCGCATCAAGAATCAACGAAACCCGCGAGCAGATGATTTCGGCTGCACGCGACCGCAGGCTTTCGTTTCCGATACTCAGGGATGAAGGCGCGCGGATTGCCCGGCTCTGGTTTTCGCAGCAGACACCGCGCTGTTATCTTGTGGATCACGGCGGCCGGCTTATATACCGTGGCGCGATCGACAACTTCAAGCTCCCCGAGGATCCCGGCCACCTCGAGTACCTCAAGCCCGCTATCGCGCAGTTTCTGAATGGCGAACCTGTCGCCCGCGCCGATACCCCCAGTTTCGGGTGCGCGATCGAAACCGTTTATTACCAGCTTCCCAAACAGCTTTGAGGATACCCCAGTGAGTTTGCTTTCAGATGTCGCGACATTTTCATTGAGAATGGCCGAAGCCGGCCTCACGCTCAGTGAAACAGCTTTCCGCACTGCCCAAGGAGCCTTGGACAAGCTGACCGGAACCACCACCACTCATCCGGCCCCCGGCGCGCCAGTCCTGGGACCGACCAATCTCGATCAGGCGGTCTCGGATCTGGCGAATCGCACGGCCCGCATTTTTTACTTCACTCCACCCAGTGCCGAAGCTCTTCCCGGCGCTGTCCAGAACTGGCTGCAGGCAGTGCGAACGTCGTTTCAGTTTTTCGACATGAGCGATTCCAGGAGCCTCATGCTCCCCCTGCGCCTGCCACTCGCCCTCGGAACACTTTTCACTGACGCCGGATTGCGCGGCCTGAAAACCCTGGAAGTGACCGGCGGTTCCCGCTACGTCCACTTCGTGAAGTTCTGCCTTCAAATCTTTTCCGAGTTCCCGGTTTACGTCACACTCGAATACCAGGAACTGATTGTGGGACAGGAAAAGTGGGTCGCCGCTCATCCCGGTGACGCGACCCGCCGCATGGAACTTGGCCGCGGCCTCATTAAGGTGGGGCGCTATCGCGACGCCGTGAAGCATTTGAACTCGGCCGCCGCGACCACGCGAGACGCCGCAGTGCGCTCGACCGCGCTGCATGAGGCCGGCGTCGCGTCGTTTTTTTCCGGCGACTGCGAGGCGGCTCTGCGCCAGGAGAACGCCGCTCTTGACGCCAACCCCGACAACGCGCCTGCCCGCTTCTGGGCCTGGCTCTCCGCGCAAAGGCTGGGAGGCTATCCGCAATGGGTCGCCGTCCAGAACCGCATGGAGATGCGCGCCGGCCAAGCCCAAGCCACCGTGCAATACGAAGAGATTTCCGCTCGCATTGGTCTCGATAAAACAAGCGGCGGCCGCGGAATCGCCGTATTCGATTACGACAATGACGGGCGGCTGGACGTCGCCATCGCCTGCGCCCACGGCGGCCTAAGCCTCTATCGCAACAACGGCGACGGCGCCTTCACTGACGTCAGCATCGAAAGCGGCCTTTATCGCGGCACCAACGGCTTCGGAATCGCGGCCGGCGATTACGAGAACAGCGGCTATCCCAGCCTCGCCGTGTGCCGCGCGGGTTTCTACGGCGGCATGGTCGAGCTTTGGCGCAACAACGGCGACGGCACGTTCAGCGATGTCAGCGTCGAGAGCGGCGTCTCCTGTTGGGGCCCGTCGTTCACCTGCTCCTGGTGCGATTACGATTGCGACGGCAGGCTCGACCTGTTCGTCTGCGCCAATATCGGCGGACTCTTCGACCGGAGAACACCTCACAAGCTATTTCACAATAACGGCGACGGCACATTCACCGAAGTGGCGGAGCAAGCTGGAATCGTTTCCCGCTGGCCGGCCATCGGCCACACCTGGGGCGACTATAACAATGATGGCTACCCCGATCTATTCCTCTCTAATGCCATCGGCGAGCCGCAGTTGTTTCGCAATAATGGCGATGGGACTTTTACGGATGTCACCGCCGAGTCAGGCCTCGGCCTGCCGGTGATGGCGTTTAACGCGCAATTCTGCGATATCGACAACGATGGCTGGCTCGACATTATCCAGTACACGTGGGGCCCGCACGAGGACACCGTCCATTCGATGCAAACTGGCGAGACCCCGCTGCACGGGCATCCCACTCGCATCTACCGCAACAATCGCGATGGCAAGTTTACGCTGATCAGCCGGGAGCTCGGCCTGACCGAATGCTGGGGAAGCATGAGCGGAAATGCGGCCGATCTGAATAACGACGGCTATCTGGACATTGCGCTCGGCAACGGAGGACCGCTTATGGATCGCGTCGAGCCGCTCGTCATTTTCGAGAACGACGGGAAGAAATTCCGTAACGTGACCTTCTCGGCCGGCCTCCCCGCTACCGGGAAGGGTCACGGCGTCAATTGCGCCGACCTGTTCGGCGACGGCCGGCTGCTTATACTGTGCGCGACAGGCGGCGCCTTCCCCGGCGACCTGCTCACGACGGCAGTCTTTGCTCCAAAGGAAAGGCCAGGCAACTATCTCGCCGTGCTTTTGACCGGAACCAAGAGCAATCGCGACGCGATCGGCGCGAGATTGAAACTGGTGGCCGGCGGCCGCGAACAGCATCGGGTCATCAATAATGGAAGCAATTTTGGATGCCTGCCCCCTCAACAGCACTTCGGCCTTGGTGAGCTCACCGCCGTTGACGAACTCGAAGTATGGTGGCCGAGCGGCTTACGCGAACGTTTCTCGAATCTGCCGGTCAACAGCCGCGTGCGCATCACCGAGGGTGAAGGCCGCTGGGCGTGACGATGTCAAATCATGAAGGCGCCATCACTGTGGAACAAGCTTTAGCTTGCTCGTCCAGGCCCTGCCCTCCAACGATTGCGCGCTCAGCCTTCAGCGCTCGAAACCTTCGAGCGCTATTATAGGGTGTTTAAAACACCTTGATAAAGCCGTTCTGAACCGATGACCTCGCGCCATCCTCTGCTCGATTTTCTTCATCGATTTTTTCAGGTCTGGAGCGTCGCCCTGCGGCAGTTGATCGTCGTGGCGCGAAGGCGTATCTCAGGAAAGCCAGTGATGGGCCATCTCCTCCTGCGCGAAGCTTTCGAGACAGTTGGCGGTTTGTTTCTCAAGCTGGGACAGATCATGTCGCTTCAAGTCGACATTCTGCCCAAGGAATACTGCGATGCGCTGCTCTCCCTGCTCGACCGCGTTCCCACCAGCAGTCGCGAGGAGATTGCCGGAGTCTTCGTCGCAGAGTTCTCGCGCCCGCCCGAGGAACTTTACTCCGAATTCGACTACGACGCCATCGGCTCGGCCTCAATCGGGCAAGTCCATAAAGCGAAGCTGCAGGACGGCACTCCCGTCGCCGTCAAAGTACGACGGCCGGGCGTGCTGCAGACCTTCCACCGCGACACTCTTCTGCTGCAGAGCTTCGTCTGGCTGATATTCCTCTTCCGCATACGAAACCTCTACTTCGTACGGGACCTGGTGCGCGAACAAGCCACCTGGACCCTGGACGAGCTCGACTACTGCCGTGAAGCCAGTCACTGCGACCTGGTCGGCCGGAACGCCGTCGATTCGGCCACCGAGCGCATCCCGAAAGTCTTCTGGGAGTTGACCACGTCGCGCGTTCTGACCACGGAATTTCTGGAAGGCTACAGTGTCTCCGCCTATCTCCGCCTCGTCGAAGACAACGACCAGGCGGCTCTCGACAACCTGAAGAGCATCGGTTTCGATCCCCGCGTTTTTTGCGGCAATGTCATCACCAACTTCCTTCGGGACGCTTTCCGGTTCGGCGTCTTCCACGCCGATCTCCATCCGGCGAACCTTCTGATCCTGCCGAATAACGTGGTCGGGTATGTCGACTTCGGCATCGTCGCGAAGCTGACGCAGGAAGCCCGCCACAAGCAAATCGAGCTCACGCTCGCCTACTCAGCCGGCGACCCGGAGGCGATCTATCGCCAGTTCCTCAATATCTGCACGCTGACCCCCCATGCGGATCTCGAAGGCATGCGGCGTCGCATCGGCCAAATGGCGCGAACCTGGTACATCGAGCCTGCCGTGCACGGCAAAGCCCGCTTCCGCGTCTCGGTCACCATCACGATGATGGACCTGTTAACCGCCGCCCGAAATTATGGCGCCCTGGTTGACGGCGAGATGGTCAAGTACATTCGATCAACCGTGCTCGTCGACGGCGTGGTGTCCCGCCTCGCGCCCGGACTCGACCTCGCCCACGCGCTGCGCGATGTCGTCGAAGAGTACTTGTTCGAGCAGACGCGCAAAAAGGTCCTTTCCTCCGGTGGCATGATCTCCATGTTGACCGACGTGGCGGTCTGGATGAAGACGGGCCCTTCGTCGATGGTGCGGGCGCTCGAGCTCTTCGAGCGCCGCCAGACCAATCTGAAAACGTTCTCCAGACCCGAGCCGGAGCAGGACCGGCCCCTCCGCGCCAGAATGTTCTCGGGCCTGGTAGTGTGGGCTCTTACCATCGTTTATCTTTCCCTCGGCGGCGCATCGGCCAGCATGCAAGATTCCTCGTTCTGGGCGATCATCGTCAGGGTTTTTGTGACATTATGGACAATCTGGCTATTGTTACTCCTGCGCCGGCTGACGCTCGCGAAGTAGCGCGCGTGGCCGCGGTTTGGGTATAGTAGCCGGAATCCGGGAGGTTAGATGCAGGAAACACTCAAGTCACTGGTTCGGTTGCCGGCGGCGATTACCGTGTTCGGTATCGAGCAGGTTCAAACCGTAGTCGGGAACGCCGAAACGCAGGAGTCCGTAGAGAAAGTGCGGGGCGTCATCGATACGATTGTGGCGACCGTCTCGGCGAAAATCGACGAGTCCAAGCCCACTCTGGACAGCATGTCCGATCTGGGTCAACGCGTGGTCGACCGCACATTTGAGAACACGACCAGCATGGTGAAAACAACATCCGACTGGCTGTACGGGATAATGACCGCTGCGCCTGTCTCGTCCGGCCCCAGGGAGCGTTAGCCGGCGGCCAGGAGATCTCGAGAACCCTTGCATCATAGCGCAGCCCCGTCCGCCGAGTTCGCGGCCGAGATTTTTGATCGCCACGGATTAGGTTCGCCCCGTATCTGGGGCGCCACTGGGATTCCGGCCGACGAGAGCCGGCCCGATATCGGCCCCGTCGGATTATGTGACGCCCTGTCGCAACTGGGCGGAATCTACGGCGCCTTCGCGCGCTTTCTGGGCTGGCGCGCCGATCTGCTCCATGGCTCCTACATATCCCAGCTTGACCGCGTCCGGCTGAATCTCCCGGTAGTTCCGCCGTCCACTGTCGCAGCGACGATCCGCAGGGAGCTGGGCGCTGCGGCCAATGAGCTGGTCAGCAATCTGGTGCCGGCCCCCGTATGGAATACGCTGTCGCGGACAGCGTATCTTTCCAGGTACCGGAATCAACCGGTGATCGTCGAAGTCGCCCGCGACCCGGTCGCCGAAGAGAGCTTCCAGGAATTCGAAAAGGGCCTGCGTTCGCTGGGACGTCCGGAATTCGCGAGCATTGTTGCGCCCGCCTTGCTACTGCAGTTCCGCGAATATATCCGCAGCGGCGAGTCGCTGGTTCGCGAACGATCGTTCCTCGATGTGTTAAGCAATCACCGCGGCGAGACCCTCACCGAATACCCGCTCCCAATCCCGGAACTCTGCACGTCGACGATTCTCTGCTGGCCGGCCGTTGAGGGGCGTCCCGTTTCCGAGCTGATCGCGCAGGGAAATGCCAATGCCCCCGTGCTGATCGCATCGGCGATCCTCGAACAGTTCTTCTCACTTTCGATGGTAGACGCCGATCTGGATCTGGACGCGATGATTGTCGATCAGAACAACCGTCTGCACTTCCGCCGGCTCAACAATCCGATCGCGATATTACCCGGCGTGATTAACACCGGCATCAAATACGCCTCGGCGGTCCTGGCGGGCAACGCGACCCGTTCTGCGCAAACCCTGATCCGGCTCATGATTGCCCAACCTCCGCTCGATTTGGAGAAGCTGCTGATGGAGGAATTTTCCGGCATCGAGCCCGAGTTGAAGATCAACAGGTGGTTTCCTTCTTCGGCGGGCGCTTTCGAAAGCAACTGGCGCGCGTTAGCGAGAATTGCTCCTTCACGCCCTCTGTTTCTCGATTGCCTGCATCGCAATCTGCTTGCCGCCGGATACTGGAACTCGGACGCCGTACGCGCCGGCGCGCCGGCCATGGACGCGATCTCCGAAGCCATGTGGCCGGTGGTCGGGAGGCTGATTCGCACTCAGTTTGATCTGCTGCTAAACAAGGAGTCCGCCCAGGAGTGGGCCTTCGGCTCCGGACTGCTCATGTTCGGCGCTGTTCGTGAGATGAATCGCCTGATTGAAGAGACGCGCGAGAATGACATTACAGTCGGAGTCGATTGCAGTGATTGGCGCCGGCCCGAACGGGGTGAAAGCCGGCTTTTGTACCGGGTCGTTCTCGCCGGGCTTCTCGTGTTCTTTCTGATGAGTCTGCAATGGGGAAGCGCGGCTCCGGACCCATGGTCACTAGTGTTGAAGATCCTCGCAGTCTGCGCGCTGCCCGCGATGTTCTGGGCTATCTCGAAAATTTCATGACGCCGCGGCGGATAGAGAAGGTTCGAGCTGGTCAGCCAGGCGCCGAAGAGATTCCACGCCATCCACATCGCGCTCCAGCTCGTTAAGAATCCGAATCTCCTTCACACGCGCCCCAAACGTCTCGCGCAGCCTCGCAATCGCGCTCCGGTGCGATGCGCTGACGCTCCGGTAGGAATCCAGAAGCTCAGCCGCCAGGCCCTCCGGCGTCACCTCCGGCAGCGCGTGATGCCAGGTACGATTCACGCAGATCATTCCGATCGCGAACTTTCTTTTGTTCAGCGCCTCGATGAAGAACTGCGCGTCGCGCAATGCCTTGGCAGGGATTGTCACGATACGGAACTCCGTCACACTGGCGTCCCGCAGCAAGCCCACTGTTCTACGGGCGCGGGCAGAATAACCCTCCGCGATCGGATAGAACAGTGAATAGAAATCGAGCATCTGCCGGACCATGGTCGTGCCCAGAATAGACTCGACCCGGCTCGAAAACTCCAGTGCGCCGCGCCCAATCGCGGTCAGCCCGACCGATTCGGCGAATTGGTAGGTCCGGCTGACAAATCGGACTCTTCCGGAATCGGAAAAATTGGCGAAGAGCTCCGGCTTGTCGAATACATCCAGAGCATGGCGCGACGGAGCCGTATCGACCACGATGTTGTCAAACCCGCGCAGAATCAATTGATCGATCCGCTCGACCGCCATCAGCTCCTGCATACCGGAAAGCGATCCCGCAATCGACCGATAGATCGGATGCTCGAGTATGCGCGCCTGGTTACCCGGCTTGGCGTAGAGCCGGACAGCCTCATCGAGCGTAGCGTTCACGTCCAGCAGCGCCGCCCACAGTTCCCCCTTCGCGTCCGGAACCGGCACGCGCTGTTCCAGCAGCCCGTCTTTCAGCCCCAGCGCGGTTCGAAGACGAAGCGAGGGATCAGTAGTAAGTACAAGGCATTTGGCGCCGGCGCGCGCCTGTGTCAAGGCGATGGAAGCCGCCACCGATGTCTTCCCTACACCCCCCGTACCGACGCAAACAATAATCTTCATGCAAAAGAGAAATCCATTCTCTCGCCGATTCGGACCAACAGGTCGAGATCGTTCGACGATTGAGTAATTCGCGGAATCAGCACCTGCGGCGCCGGCAAAGCGGCGCGAAGCTCCACGCAACGCTCCCGTTCCATGAGCCCGCGTTCGACTGCGAATCGCATCGCGGGGGCGGCCCCGGTCATCGGCCCAAGCCCGGCGATGTCGGCTTCAGTCGCCGAGCACATCGCCGACGCGCAATTCACCAGAACCGCAGAGCAGTTGACTCCGAAGTCCTTCGCCATCGACTGCGCCATTTCGAGCGTCTCGGCGATCGCCATGTCTTCCAGCGGCGTCACCGGTATCAATTGGATATTCTGGCTGTTGGAAAAGAACCGCCGCAATTGCGCTCCCGCAGCCGCGAGCGGCCCGGTCAGAAATACTTCGAAATTCTTCGCCGATCGAAGTGTAGTCAAAAAATGCCCGGTGGCCGGCGCATCCCAGATCAGGTAATCGTAGTCCGGCGGGGCGGCTGCCGACTTGCTCTTGCGCCGCTCGGAAAGCTCCTGCAACCTCCCGAGAAAGAAAAATTCCTTCAAGCCCGGAGCAATCTCGATCAGGTTGGTCATGATCGAGCTGTTCAGGATTCTCTGCGCCATCGCCGGCGCCGGAAAATGCTCTGCTACAACGTCGGAGATCAGATCGCGCGGATCGATATACAGCACAAAGAGATTCGGAGCGGCCGCCGGAAAGCGCGTCGAAAGACCCTCGAGCGATACCGCAAGCGCAAGTTCGGCGAGTGGATGGGAGCTGACAATCAGCACCCTGCGCCCGTTCATCGCATGCTTCAATCCGGCCGCAAGGCTTAACGTGGTCTTGCCGACGCCGCCCTTGCCACAAAATATGACCAGCCGGGCGGAATCAGCCATGGACTCATTACAACATGCCGCTGTAGGACTGACCTCCTGGCTGTCTTCCCGGATTGGAAGACCGGCTTCCGGGCAAAGCGCGAAGGAACGGGTACCGCCTCCTCGAATATATATCCCGTGACATAGCTAGATATATTCGGGATGGTCATCAACTCACTTACCGCTTTGAGGCGTTTAACGCCCTCAACCATCCTATCTTCGGCCGGCCCACCGTCGGTATCGGAAACAACCCCGCTGCGATCCCTGCCACTTTCGGTCAGATCCGAAGCACGGAAAGACCGATGCGGCAAATTCAGATGGGCCTGAAGTATACGTTCTAAACTGCTCTTTTTTATTGCTTCACAGTAAGCTCAACCTACGTCCCCTTCATCACTCCCCAGATGAAATGGAAGAAATGCCCCTGCGAAGCTCCCTCTCCCTTTAGCGCCCCGCCCGAGCTCCCCACCGCCAGATACACGATCCCATCCCGCGTCATCCGCATGTACTGATGCGCGTGCCCGCTCACAATGTAGCCGACTCCATACTTCCTCGCCAACTGATGCAGCGGAAACTCCCCGCTTCCAAGCTTGAGAAACCCAATCCAATACGGTTTGTGAAAAAAGACGAACTTCGGACTGCGATCCTGGTTTCGCTTGAGGTCCTCTTCCAGAAACTTGAGCTGGTCCTCGCCGAGCTCCAGCGTCCGCGAGTTATCCAGAATCGTGAAGTGCGCATTCTGACAATTGAAACTGTAGAAGCTCTTGTGTCCCGTCTCTTTCTCGTAGATTTTCAGCGACCGCTCCGACCAGATATCATGATTGCCCGGCGTGAAGTAGAACGGAAATCCATACCGGCTCCAGATCGGACGCAGCTCACGCCACTCCGCCTCGGCCCGAGCGTCATTCCCGCCTTCGATCGTATCGCCGACGTTGATCGCGAAATCTGGCTTTAATTCCCCGATTTGGCGCCAAATTCCCTCGTAAATCCCTTTAACCGCGCCGCCAGTCCGATCACCCACAATCGCAAATCGAAAGTCATTATTTGTCTGGGCTCCGAGGGCGAAGGCCACCAGAATGGAAGCGATCAACAGGCGCATGGCTCCATTGTCCCAGATGAGAGTTTTGAGCGCCGATACCACTAAGTAATTGCAAATGATGGCGCTCTTTGCGATCTGGGTCCTTCTCAGCGGCTTCGACGACCTGCTTCTCGACTTCGCCTGGCTCTACCGCTGGCTCTTCACCAAGAGCCTCGCGCCAGCCCCCAGCGAAGCCGAGCTATCCGCTATCCCTCAAAAGCGCATCGCCATCTTCGTCCCCCTCTGGCGCGAGTATCAGGTCGTTAAGACAATGATAGAGCACAACTTAGTGACCATTCGTTATAACCGCTACGACGTCTTCATCGGTGTCTATCCCAATGATTCAGAGACCCTCTCGGCCGTCCGTGAACTCGACACCCGCTTTTCGAATGTTCATCTTGCTGTTTGCCCGCACGACGGCCCCACGTCCAAAGCGGATAACCTCAACTGGATCTTCCAAAGAATGATGCTCTTTGAAGAGGAGCATCAGGCCCACTTCGAGATCGTCATTACCCACGACGCCGAGGATCTCATCCATCCGGAGGCCCTGCGCTGGGTCAACTGGTACGCCGAGCGATACGATATGGTGCAGATTCCCGTCCTGCCGCTTCCCACTCCGGCGCGCGAACTCCTCCACGGCGTCTATTGCGACGAGTTTGCCGAATACCAGACCAAGGACCTGCCCACGCGCCAGTTTCTCGGTGGCTTTCTGCCGTCCTGCGGGGTAGGCGCGGGCTTTTCCCGCAAAGCCCTGGACCGGCTCGGCGCGGCGTACGCCAATTGCATCTTCGAGCCGACATGCCTGACCGAGGACTATGAGAACGGCTTCCGGCTGCATCGCCTCGGATGCTCGCAGGTCTTCGTTCCGATCACCAAGCGCAAGGGAGCGATCGTGGCCACGCGTGGCTACTTCCCGCGGACCTTCCGCGCCGCGGTGAAACAGAGGACGCGCTGGGTGATGGGAATCAGTCTGCAATCCTGGGAGCTGCACGGGTGGCGCGACACGTTCAGCCAGTTGTACTGGTTCTGGCGCGACCGCAAAGGCCTGGCCGGCTCGCTGCTGGGCCCGGCCGCCAACCTGGTTTTCCTGTACGGCGTAGTCCGTTCGGCGCCTTTCCTGGACAGCAGCCAACCTTGGATCGTGTACACCTTCATCGGCTCCATGACTCTTCAAGTGGTCCATCTGGGAGTGAGGGTGAGCTGCTCGGCCCGAATCTATGGATGGAAGTTCGCCTCTTTGACACCCATACGGGTGGGTTACGGAAACCTGATTAACTTCCTGGCGACGGTAAGCGCGATGAATCGTTACTGCCGCGCCAAGTGGAGTGGGCAGAAGCTGGCTTGGTTAAAGACGGACCACGCCTACCCAAGCCGCGCAGCCCTAACCCCCGATCACCGCCGGTTGGGCGACATACTGGTCGGATCCCAGTATCTGCTCTCCGCCGATCTGGAGGCGGCGCTCGAGTCGCAGCCGCCGGGAATTCGGATTGGCGAGTATCTCGTGCTTCTGGGTAAGCTCAGTGAAAGCGACCTCTACGAGTGCCTGAGCCTGCAGCAAAGCGTCTCTTTTGAAAAATTGGATACCGCCCAGATCAAACGCCCGATTACGCGTGCTCTTCCAGTGTCCGTTTCCAGAAAGTGGCGAGTACTCGGCTACAAAGTGGCCTCGGGACAACTCTTCGTCGCCGGTCCCGACGTGCCATCCGAACAGATGAGCGACGATTTACGGCGATTCTCGTCCTTAGAGATCCGCTTCCATCTAATTACACCTGCGAATTTCGAGGCGCTGAAGAACGAATTCTTGCCGTCTGTCGTGGATATCGAAAGCTCGGCCAGCTAGTGTACTACGTCGGAAATCGCCATCGATTACCAGGTTTTCGTGGCGCGGACACTCGTGTCTGCCGCGTCGAGACTCATCTCGACGCTCTTACTTAAGGGTTGATTTCAAAGCGCCGGGCATCGAGACCGGCAGACACGAGTGTCCGCGCGCGCCGCACTAGCTAAATAGCGTCCAGCGTCTCCCGAACCTTCGCCGCCAACGATTCCGGAGTGAACGGCTTCTCCAGAAACGCCACGTTCGGATCGAGGATCCCGTGCTGTACGACAGTCTCGGCAGGATACCCGGACATGTAAAGCACGCGAGTATGTTTGCGCAGCCGGCGGAGCCAGTCCGACAGGTCGCGCCCGCTGGCTTTCGGCATGACGACATCGGTTAGCAAAAGATGAATCGAGCCCGGGTGAAGGCTCGCCAACTGTATCGCCTCCTGGCTGCTGGCGGCCGGCAATACGGTATAGCCGAAGCGCTCGAGAAGCTCCCGCGTCAGGTCGCGCAGGCCAGCCTCATCCTCCACCAGCAGGATCGTCTCGTTTCCGCTGGCGACAATGGTCTCGCGCACGACGTCGGCGCTCTCCGGCGGCGAATCCACCGAAGGCAGGTAGACCTTGAACGTGCTCCCTTTTCCGACTTCGCTGTATACCCAAATGTCCCCGTTGTTCTGCTTGACGATCCCGTAAATCGTCGAAAGCCCGAGGCCGGTTCCCTTCCCTACTTCCTTGGTGGTGAAGAACGGTTCGAACAGGTGTGTCTTGGTGACCTGGGTCATGCCCGCGCCAGTGTCGGTCACGGCAAGAGACACGTACCTTCCGGCCTCGATGCTGAAATGCGTTTGCGTGTAGTCGGGACCAAGGTCGGCGACACTGGTTTCGATCGTGATCCGTCCACCGCGATCAAGCATCGCGTCCCGGGCATTTACCACCAGGTTGATGATGATCTGCTCGATCTGGCTGGGATCGGCCCGCACCATGCCCAAATCAGAATTCAGCACGATGTTTAGCTCGATGTTCTCGCCGATCAGCCGCCGCAGCATGTTGCTCATGCTGGTCACCACTGGATTGATATCGAGCAGCTTGGGATGCGCTACCTGTTGGCGGCTGAACGCAAGCAATTGCTTGGTTAGGGCGCTTGCCTTCTCGGAGGATTGCAAAACCTCTTGAGTCCACGCGCGGGGACGCGTGTCCTCCGGGAGGCTTCTCAACAGCATCTCAGTGTAACCGGTGATCACCGTGAGGAGATTGTTGAAGTCGTGGGCGATACCGCTCGCCAGCCGGCCGACGGCTTCCATCTTCTGCGACTGCCGAAGCTGGCTCTCCATCCGCTTCCGCTCCGTGATATTGGTTACCACGGCCACCGCTCCAATAGGCGCTCCGTCAGGTCCCACCAGCGGCGCCGCCGAAACGCTGATGTCGAGCGACGTTCCATTCTTGGTATGACGAACAACTTCGTTAGTAGATGTGGCGCCGTTGCGGACGGCTTCGAGGAGCGCCGACGGCTCACCATATTTGCCAATGTCAATAAATGGCAGCGGCTTACCCAAGACCTCCGACTCATTCCAGCCGAACATTTTCTCGGCGGCCGAATTCCACTTGGACACCTTTTCCTGCGCATCGATGGCGACGATCGCCAGCGGCGTCGCTTCAATCAGGGCGCGCAGCGTTTCATTAGCGCGGCGGAGATCCTCTTCCGCTTGCTTCCGCCGGCTGATGTCGCGTAAAACACCCGTGGCCAAGGTTCGATTACCCTGCGCAAATTCACCGAACGAGACTTCGAGAGCGATCTGATGGCCGTCTTTGTGTTGTCCCGGAAACTCCCGCGGTTGCGTTACCTCACGATTCTTTTCGAAGGAATAGCCCGGCAGCAGGAGCGCCAGGTTGCACCCCATCATTTCGGGCGTCGAGTACCCGAAAATTGCCTCAGCGGAGCGATTGACAAACAGGATATCGCCTGCCGCATCGATCGTGACGATGGCATCACTCGCTGTTTCCGCAACGATGCGGTAACGCTGTTCGCTCTCGGTGAGCGCCGCCTCGGCCCAGCGCTGGTATGCCAAATTGCGGGCGAGCGACGCCAGCTCCGGATTCCGGGCATTTCGCGCGTCGAGGGCCGTCGCGTTGTCCTGTCTGGATTGCATCACAGCCGATGCCTTTCATTGGTCATGATACACGGGTAAGTTCTGGAATAATATGAGTTTGATTACTGTCAGTACTGTTAAGGTACTACGGCTTGACCTCAGGGTTTCAGGGGAGTTTTAAGGCCTACACTGAGTCTAAAAGACACACGCAGTACAATACCTAGTGGGTGTCAGGAAGAGGGTACTTAATACAGTGGGAGACTGCTTTACTTTTGCGGCAAACGCGTTTAGTATAGTCACATCCCCCGGGCAGACGAGGTCAATGGTTTGCTGAAACTAAAACGCGTCGAGATCCAAGGCTTCAAGTCCTTCTGCGACAGAACCGAGCTCCGCTTCAACGGTGGCGGTATTGCCGCCATTGTCGGGCCGAACGGGTGCGGGAAGTCGAACCTGAGCGACGCGATCAGTTGGGTGCTTGGGGAGCAGTCCGCCAAGAGCCTGCGCGGCGCCCGCATGGAGGACGTCATCTTCGCCGGCACGCGCGATAAAAAGCCGCTGGGAATGGCGTCGGTGACCATGACGCTGGTGGATCCGGGCGCGGCCGAAGCAGGCGTCTACCGGGATGATCGGACTCCGGCGGCGGAGTCCCCCGCCAAGCCGTCGGAGGTCACGATTACACGGCGGCTGTTCCGTTCGGGCGAGAGCGAGTACCTGATCGACGGCCGCCAGGCGAGGCTGCGCGACATCCAGGACATCTTTATGGGGACCGGCCTGGGTCCGGAAAGCTACGCCATCATCGAACAGGGCCGCATCGGCCAGATCCTCAGCTCCAAACCGTACGACCGGCGCGCGGTGATTGAAGAGGCCGCCGGCATCACCAAGTACAAAACCCGAAAGCGGCTGGCGGAAGCAAAGCTCGAAAGCGCCAAGCAGAACCTGGCGCGAGTGTTCGACATCCTGGAGGAGGTCACACGCCAGCTCAACTCCCTGAAACGGCAGGCGTCGAAAGCCAAGCGCTTCGAAGAGCTGAAGGGCGAGATGGACGGGAAGCTGCGAATCGTTCTGGCAGGCCGGTTCCGGACTCTGGAACGGGACGCGGCTGCGGCGGCAGACGAATTGAACGAGGCGTCGGTGGAGCTGCGCACCCTTTCCGGATCAGTCGCTGAACATGAGCAGGAGCATGCGCGGCTACAGACCGCCTGCTATCAAACCGAAGCACTGCTGACGGACGCGCGGAAACGGCTGGCCGAGCTCAATGTAGAGGTAGAGCGCACACGGGGCCGGCTCGAATACCAGGCCAAGCAGAGCGCCGCGATCGAGCAGCGAATCGGACAGGGCGAGACCGAATCCCAGTCGCTGGACGAACAGGTTGCCAAGCTCGACGCCGAATTGGCGGAGCATCGCCGAACAGTGGCGGAGCTGGAGTCCCTGACAGTATCGGCGCGACAGCGAAGTGTAGAAAAGAACGAAGCGCGCGAAGTGTTGCAGGGGCGCTTGCGCGAGCGCGAGCGGAGCCTGGAGGCCGGCCGGCTGGCCGTACTGCGACTGCTGGGCGAAGCATCCACGCTGAAGAACCAGCTCGCGCAAGTGGACGAATATCTGTCGGGAATCGAGCGCGAGCGCACGCGAGTAACACGCGAAGAGCAAGTCGCGGCGTCGGACCTGGAGCGGCTGACCGCGTCCAAAGATGAAGTTTCCAAGGCGCTGGCCCAGCGCCAGATGGATCTCGAATCCATTCAGGAGCGGCGTCGACGCGCGGAAGAAGATCTGGGTAGTCGCAAACGAAACGCGGGCGAAGAGCGCCAGGCGATCGACGCTCTGCGGGCCGAAGCGGGCCGGCTCAAAGCGCGGCGTGATTCGCTCGAAGAAATCCTGTCGCACCGCGCGTATACGACCGATTCGGTAAAGCGATTGTTCAGCGCCATTCAGAATGGCGAGGCGCAGGACTTTAAGCCGCTGGGTGTGCTCGCCGATTTCGTTGAAGTTGATCCGACCTACGAAAAGGCCGCGGAAGAATTTCTGCACGATGAGCTGGAGTATGTCGTCGCGCCCGATTGGGAGCACGCCGAGCGTGGTGTCGACTTCATGCGTGCGGGTATCGAAGGGCGGGCGACATTTTTAGTGCATCCGGGGCCGGGTGAGGCGCCCGCCTCGCGGGCAGGCGAATCGCCTGCCCCGCCAATTGGCCCCGAGACGGGGATCGTCGCCAGGCTCAGTGATTGCCTGCGCCTCGTGAACGGTCTGCGCGATCGGGCGCAGGACTTGCTTCCGAGACTGGCGCGCTGCTTCATCGCCGAGGATCGGGCGGCAGCCCAGCGATTGGCGGGACAGTATCCCCATCTCTACTTTCTGCTGCCGGACGGAGTCTGCTATCACGGATACGCGCTGAGCGGCGGCAAGAAGCGAAGCAGCGGTCCGCTTGCCTTGAAACGCGAGCTGCGCGAACTGGTGGTAACGGTCCAAGCCAAACAGAAAGAGCTGGACGAACGCACGCTGGTATTCGAAAATCTGGAACGGGAAATTGCCTTGCTCGAGGAAGAGCTGGAGCGGCTCCGAAGCTCGCAGCAATCGCAGGAGAAGGACGCGCTCGCGCTCGACCACGAGCGGCGCAAGCTCAGCGAGGAGCTCGCACGAGCCAACTCCCGGCTGTCGGTTTCACGGCTTGAGCTGGATCGGCTGACGAGGGAAAGCGAACGCGCGCTGGAGCAAAAAGACCGCAACACGCTAGCGGTGGCTGAAAAAGAACAGGCGCGCCGCGAGCAGGAAGAAGCCCTTGACGAAGCCCGGCGGAGCATGGAGGAGCTGGAGGCGGAAGTTCATCGCGCGCAGGAAGAGCATGCGGCGCTGCGGGTCGAGCTGGCCGCGCTCGAGGAACGTCACCGCTCTGAACGCGCGGCGATGTCGCGGCTGGAATCCCAGTGGAAGGAACGCGTGACGCGTCGCGAGGAAATCGCCAAGGAGATCGAGCGGCTGGGGATCGAGCGATCGCGGCTCCTGGCCGACAACATCGAGCTGGACCGCAAGTCGGCCGCGCTCGCGGAGCAGGTGCTCTCGACGGACGCTGAGGTCAATCGCCTGGCCACGCAGGAAACCGAGCTGCGGAACGGGTTAGCGAGCGGCGAAGAGAGCCTCAAGGCGATCCGCGCGCAGCTTGACGAAGCCCGTGAGCGGCGTTCGGGCGCTGAAGTAGAGCTGGTGAAGCTGCAGGCCGAATTGAAGTTCCTCGACGAGACCAGCCGCAAGGAATTGAGTCTGCCGCTGGAAGAATTAGCCAAGGGTTCTGAAACGGAGCTCGACGACGCCGGCTTGGCTGAAGCAGAACGGCTCTACCAGGAGATCAAGGCCAAGATCGAGGCCATGGGGCCCGTGAATCCCCAGGCGCTCGAGGAGTTTCACGAAGCGCAGCAGCGCTACGACTTCCTCAACTCCCAGCGCCAGGACCTGCTCGATTCGATCCGCGATACAGAGAAGGCGATACACGAGATCGACACCGTTTCGCGGCAAAAGTTCGCCGAGGCGTTCGAAGCAATCAATACTAATTTCCGGCAAGCCTTCCAGACGCTGTTCGGCGGAGGAATCGGAGAGATGCGGCTGACCGACGAGTTGAACCAGGCCGACTCCGGCATCGATATCGTGGCCTCGCCGCCCGGTAAAAAACTGCAGAACGTGCTCCTGCTGTCGGGCGGTGAAAAGGCGCTGACAGCATTGTCATTGCTGATGGCGATTTTCCGCTACCAGCCGAGTCCGTTCTGTGTTCTGGACGAGGTCGATGCCCCTCTCGACGAGCCCAATATCGAGCGATTGACAAGGTTGCTGAAAGAGATGTCGCTCGAAACGCAGTTCATTCTGATTACCCATTCCAAGAAAACGATGGAAGCGGCCCAGGCGATGTATGGCGTCACGATGCAGGAGCCAGGTGTATCGAAGCTGGTGTCGGTGAAGTTCAATACGATGCCGCCCCCGGCCGTCAGGTCGCAGCCGAGGGCGGAGATGGCGGGGTAGCGGCGCTACTGCTGAAACCGTCCGGGGCCGCCGCGGGGACCGAAACCGTCAGGTCCGAATCCTCCAGGCCGCCCTACGCCACGGGATTCTGAATACTTCGTTTTCTGCTCGGGCGTTAGAATTTGATAGAAAGCAGCTTCAGCTTTCGCGTCGTTGGACGTCTGCTGTGTCGTCAGATTGCCGAGCGTCGCAGCGGTCCGGTCAATGGCAGCGGTATCGTTCGCCTTCACGGCGTCACTCAAGGCTTGGTGGGCGGTTCTCGAACTTTCGCGCAGCGCCGTCGCAGCGGTTGTAGCGGCCGTGAAAATAGTGGTCGCCTGCTGTTGCTGCGACGCCGTAAGGCTGAGCTGGCTGGTCAGGAAAGTTACTCGCCGCGCCACCATCTCGGCCGGCGTCGGCGGAGTGCGTCCCTGGGCCAGCATCGACGACGTGGCGAGGGCGCAATTCAGCAGGAAAACAGTTAGTGTATTTTTCATGTTAATGGACAGGCTCCTGCTAATAGAAACCCGGCGGCCATCACTCCACTGTAAAGAGTTTGTAAAACTAGCCGCATCGCTGCTCGCCGCCGGCCTTAGTTGCGCAGCCCAGGATCGCATTCTCTGGACCGACCCCGGCGAGATCGAGCGGATCAACTTCGCGCATGCGGCGGGCGGCTCTGCCCGGCCCCCAGCTCCGCCATTTAATTTCGTAAGTGAGCAGTCCGGAGGGAGTAGTCCCAAGATCCTGATTCAGGACAGCGCACGTATTCAATGGCGCGTGAAAGGAGGTTACGAAGTACACTCAGAAAGCTTCTCCACCCGGCTGGTTGCCGCGCTGGGCTATGCGGCCGAATCCACATGGTACGTGCCCGGCGGCAAAATCGAAAACGCCAGATCGCTCAAAAGGGCGGCCGGCTTCATTCATCCGGACGGCTCCTTCACGAACGCATCGTTCGAACGGCGAGACCCGAATCTCAAATCGCTCTCACAGGACTGGGCCTGGAATCGCAATCCTTTTCTGGGAACGAAGCAATTGAATGGGCTGAAGGTCCTGATGATGCTGCTTTCGAATTGGGACAACAAGGACGTCCGCGACCGCCGCGCCGGGAGCAATACCGGAATCGCCGAGCGTTGGGTGAATCGTCGCATTCAGCTAATCTACCGGGTCACCGACTGGGGCCAGACACTCGGAGCGTGGGGTCCGGAGCCCAAGCCGAAGGGCTGGAATTGCCAGGCCTTCACCGCACAAACCAAATCCTTTGTCCAAGGGCGGCAGGGGGAATATGTACGCTTCGGCTACTCCGGGCATTACACGGACGACTTCAAAAACGACATCAAAGTCGACGACGTACGTTGGCTTTTGCTGTATCTGGGAAGGATCACCGACACACAGATTCAGGCCGGATTGACCGCCAGTGGCGCGACCACGGAAGAGGTCGCCTGCTTCAGCGGCCAGTTGCGCGCGCGGATCAATCAGCTCAAAGCACAGACCCAGTAAGGATGGCAGTCGCCGTGCAACGCGCCTTATATGGCCGTGCTGACCAAAATTCGACGCGACCCGGTCATCGAATACCTGGAATGGCTGACAGAACGAGCGATACCACTCGGACGCTGGTCCTTCGGCCTCGACGGAATTCTGGGACTCATTCCCGGATTAGGAGATGTCGTCTCCGGAATTATCGCGACCTACATCATCGGACGCGCGGCCCGCGACGGTGTTCCCAGGGCCGCCCTGGCGCGCATGATGACCAATGTCGCAATCGACACGTTGGTCGGCAGCGTTCCCTTCGTCGGCGATTTGTTCGACTTTATGTACAA
>Ga0075421_100001277_pt1 | contig 29097 bp, 27 predicted proteins | sample SoiMetdeltSBSDD5_FD_75292 | JGI IMG/M metagenome (GOLD analysis project Ga0075421, IMG submission 75292) | Bulk soil microbial communities from a Populus tree surrounding site in Tennessee, USA - Soil MetaG P. deltoides SBSDD5 | ecosystem: Environmental > Terrestrial > Soil > Tree plantation... | reverse complement strand
GGCGCCGACGGTCCACGCCACCCCGATCGGCTCGCGCTGGAACTCCTTGCGCATGCGCTCGTTGTGCTCGAAACCTCCTGAGCACACGATGACACCGCGCGGCGCCTTGATGAGCACGTCGCCCGACCAGACCCCGGCGACGCGTCCGTTCTCGACGTGCAGCTCGGTGAGCGGGGTGTTGAGCCACACCGGGACATCGGCGGCGAGCAGGCCGGCGCGCAGGCCACCGGCCAGCGCCTGGCCCATGGTGACGGGTCGCTGGCCCAGCGCGGCGAGGGTGAGGTTGCGGGAGACGATGGCGGTGGCGGTCTCCAACCCCTTGGGGTGCCGGGCGATCAGGTTGAGCCATTTGTAGTCGGTGGTGTAGACGACGGTCCCCGCCGGGGCCGGGATGTAGGGACCGTTGAGATGGTCGATCTCGGGCCCGAGGATGTTGGCGTCGAAGGCGGCGGGTTCGATGGACCGCCCGCCGGGCATGCCACCGGCGAACTCGGGATAGTAATCCGAATACCCTTCCATATAACGGAATCGCAGCGGGCTGTGGCGCAGCACGAAGGAGATCATGGCGGGCCCGTGAGTGAGAAAGGCTTGCTGCCGCTCGGCGGAGACATCGCCGCCGACCACGCGGGCGAGGTAGGTTGCCGCCTTGGCGGGGGTGTCCGGGACCCCGGCGGCGAGGATGACCTCGTTGTTGGGGATCCAGATGCCGGCTCCGGAGCGGGCGGTGGAGCCGCCGAACTTCGCGGCCTTCTCGATGACCAGGGTGCGCAGGCCGCGCTTGGCGGTGGTCAGTGCGGCGGTCATGCCGGCCGCACCCGAGCCCACCACGACCACCTGATACTCGGTTACCACAGGCATAGCTCACCCCGAGCTGGGAGATTGTCTACGTTTCTGTAACGCGTTTCAGTATTGATGGCGGGCTCTGTTTAGGCAAGCCGCTCCCCCACTTCCCTCGAACACGCCCAAATCGGAATTACGGGATATTCGGGACGGTAGGTTGTATATGTGAACTTGAGCCAGAAGGCCTGATCACGCGGGCCAGCACCTTCACATGGGGGAAGTTCAGCTATGACGCAATCTAGTGTTCCGCGGCGCGTCCGCATCATGCGGGCGTTGCTCGCGGGCGCGGTGACGCTCGCGGTCACCGGCGTGTTTTGGTACGCCATGATCGGCCAGGATCCCGCCTCCGGCGCCTCGTCGCCATCCTCGCACGAGTCCTCAACCATGACATCCACGTCTACCAAGGCCTCGACCGGGACACCCACGTCGACCAAGCCCCGGACCGGGACGCCGACCTCGGCGGCACCGACTGCCACGGTCGTGCCCTCGGGTGCGGCCAGGGCGGGTGGCGGCGGCAGCCAGGGCGTCTCGTGGCTGGCGGCGTTGAGCCTGCTCGTGCTCGGCGTGCCGATCGCGACCGCGCTGTACCTGCGCAGGCGTGACGAAGCCAGACAGAACTGACCACCGGACGTCGATCACCTCCAGCTGAACGGGCGTTAAATGCCGGTACAGACCCTGGACAGCCAGTGGCGCAGGGGCCACCATCGGTAAAAGACGTCAGTTTGCTGGAGGTGATCCATGACCCACCCCCTTTTGAACGAACTGAAGTCGGCCGTGCTGGATCCGGCACCAAAGATCCGAGACGTCATCGCCGACGCGCCGCGGCTGGCACACACCGTGGAACACCTTGAATCCGACCGGCGCGACATCCTCGCGGCGCTCGATACGTTCGCCACCCGGACGGCAGACCGGGTGACGGCGGAGAATTTGATGGCACGACTCACCGAGTATCGGCAGCGCGCGGCCGATCTGCTCTATCAGGCCTACGGGGTGGACCTCGGCGGTGAAACCTGAGGTGCCTCGCGCGCGTCTGAGTGCGCATGAGACGAACGATCGTGGCCGTTGCCGCCGCCGTTTTCGCCGTGACCGCGGTGGCGGCGGCCGGTTGCGGGCGCTCCGCGACCCCGGGCGCCCCCGATGATTCCGCGTTTGACCGGCGGGCCGCGCAGGTCGCCCTGCTGTGGCACGGCAAGGGCGGCGGCTTCACCCCCGTCCAGGAGCTGACGATCCCGCCCAAGGACGGCTTCCGGGATGACGCGACGAAGCAAGCTTTTTCCGCGGGGTGGTACTCCTCACGGGTACCCCTCGATGAAAAACCCGCAAAGGCAACGATCGATTATCCTGACGGCGCCAAGACCGACGTCGATGTGGTGAGCGCCGCCGCCGCGTTCAAGCAGATGGATCAGGGCGATGCCGGGTGTCCGGGCTGCGTCACGCTCGAGGTGACCGGAGCCAGGCTGGGCACGGCGCCGCTGCGGACCAGCCGCGGGGTGGCGACGGCGCCGGTGTGGTGGTTCGCGGTTGAGGGCGTGCCGGCGCCGATCGGCCGGGTCGCGGTCGCGCCCGAGGCGATCACGCCGCTGCCCACGCCCTCCGTGCCCGCCTGGGATGCCACCGAGCCGCTGGTCAGCGCCCAGGATCTGGTCGCGGTCGGCGGCTGGGAGATCGAGTTCCGGCTCGGCGTCGGCGCCTGCGACAAGGACATCAAGGGCCTGGTGTGGGAAGACCCGGAGGTTGTCGTGATTGGAGGGTCGATTTCCCCGCCGCCGCCGGACCAGGTCTGCACCGCGCAGCTCGTGCTGCACCCAGTGAAGGTGAGCACCGCCGCGCCGGTCGGAGGCAGGCTGATCATCGACGCGCTCACCGGTGTGCCGGTCAACCTACGATGAGCGACGGGATCCTGTTCCTCAATTAGGTCAACGGCGGTTCTTGAGGTATGCCCTCAGGGCCAGCAGCCCCAGCGCCGCCACGACCTGGCCGCCCATGATGACCTTGTTCACGTCGACCGCGGGCTGCCAGTTGACCTTGCCGTCCCGGATGACGAATACGCCCAGCGGCTTGGCCATCACGCCCACGCCCGCGCCGCCGCCACCGGCCTCGCTCTCTTTCTGCCCCGGGCCGCGGCTGCCTCCCGCGCCGCCGCCGCCGCGCACCTTTGCCACGGGCAGCACCGTCATCCCATCGCGCTCGATGGGCTCGCCGAAGACCTTGCCGGTCTTAGCGCTGTCGATCACCTCTTGCACCGAGTCCAACATGCTCTGGGGGTACCCACGGCGGCCTCACGATAAGCGGCCCCCGACCCAAGGATCGGGGGCCGCGTGCAGGGCGGGTGGCGGGGTGGGGTGAATGGTGATCAGGTCACAGGGATGTCGCGCCGTCGGAAGCCGGCGAAGCCGACCGCGATCAGCACGACCGCCAGCCCCGCCAGGATCACCAACGGGGTCGCGGAGACGTCGCCTCCCGGTACCCGCGGAATATGGGTGAAAGGCGAGATGTCGAGCACGGTCTGGCTCAGCTGGAGCAGCGCCCCGACCTGCCCCAGCAGCAGGCAGATCGACAGCGCGACCCACCCGACTGCGGCGGAAAGCCTTGGCAGCAGGCCGAACGCGGCCACGGTCAGGCCGACCAGCACCCAGATCGCGGGCAGCTGCACCAGCGTCCCGGCCACGCTGCGGCCGATCTCCCGGCCGACGTTGCCGGTGTCGGCGCCGCGCATCATGCCGGCCCCGATCCCGGCCGCGACCATGACGACCGCCGGCCCGAGCAGGGCGAAGGTCACGTGGCTTGCGGCCCAACCCAACCGGCTAACGGCCGTGGCAAGCACCGGTTCGCTGCGCAGCGACGCCTCCTCGGTGCGCATCTTCAGCGCGGCCGAGATGCCATAGCCGGCAACGGCGACCGCGAGGAGGCCGAAACCTCCCGCGAGCATGATGTCGCCGGCCGCCGAAACGCCGCCCAGGCGCTCCATGATCTGCCGGAGCTGTTCGTTGTCGGCGACCAGTTCCGCACCGACCTGGGCCGCCGCTCCGATCAGGATGCCGAACACGGCAAGCCCGACCGTCCAGGCGATCATGGTGCCGCGGTGCAGCCGCCACGCCAGCGCAAGGGGTGAGCGCAGGGAGGCGGGCGCCTCGGCCGGGCCTAGGCTGGGCGGCAGCAACCCGGCGCCGAGGTCGCGGCGAGCGGACAGCGAGACCGCGAGCGCGGCGAGGGCAGCGACGAGCACCACCAGAAGGGCGAAGATCCACCAACGGTTGGCGGTGTACGCCTTGATCTGGAAGATCCAGCCCATCGGGGACACCCACGACAGCCAGGAGACGCGCTCGTCGATGTCGGCGAAGGCGCGCATGCCCCACACGACCGCCAGGATGCCGATCCCTATCCCGCGTGCCGCGCCGGCGCCCTCGCTGAGCTGGGCGACGACCGCGCCGACGGCGGCGAACAGGATGCCGGCGAAGGCCCACGCCATGCCCATGGCGAACGCGCCGTCGGCCGGGGTGTCCTGGCTCATCATGCCCAGCGCGACGAGCACACCGGTGAGCAGCATCGCCCCGCTCACCGCAACGAGTGCGGCGGCGAGGTTGGCATGGCGGCCGACGACCGTGGAGCCGATCAGCTCGCGCCGCCCGGCCTCCTCCTCCACGCGGGTGTGGCGGATGACGACGAGCAGGCCGATCAGCGCGATGATGACGACGCCGGTCGCGGCGCGCCAGAACATCAGCGCCCCAAGGCTCGGCTCGGTCGGGTTGGTCCCGTAGAACATGGTGAGCAGCGGGCTCGTGCCCAGGCTGTTGATGTAGCCCTGGCGCGCCTCGTCGGTGGTGTACAGCTCCGCCGTGCCCGAGGTCAGGGAGAGCGGCAGCAGGCCTATGACAAGTATCCAGATCGGCATCAGCACGCGGTCGCGGCGCAGGATCAGCCGGACGAGCCCGCCGGTGCCGGTGAAAGCGTTCATCGTGATGCCGTTTCGGTCTCGTAGTGGCGCAGGAACAGCTCCTCCAGCGTCGGGGGCTGGCTGACCAGGCTGCGCACGCCTAACGCGCTCAGTTGCCGCAGCACGCTGTCGAGCTCGGCGGTGTCGACCTGAAGCTTGACCCGGTGGTCGTCGACCTGCAGGTCGTGCACGCCGGGCAGGTTGGCAAGGCCGTTGGGCGGCGTGGCCAGCTCGGCCGAGATGGAGGTGCGAGTGAGGTGGCGAAGCTCCGCCAGCGTGCCGGTCTCGACGTTCCTGCCGAGCCGGATGATGCTCACTCGGTCGCATAGCGCCTCGACCTCGGAGAGGATGTGGCTCGACAGCAACACGGTCCGCCTGCCCTCGCGCGTCTCCTCGGCGATGACCTGGCGGAACACCTCCTCCATCAGGGGGTCGAGACCGGAGGTCGGCTCGTCGAGCAGGAGCAGTTCGACATCGGAGGCGAGCGCGGCGATGAGCCCGACCTTCTGCTTGTTGCCCTTGGAGTAGGCGCGGCCCTTCTTGCGCGGGTCGAGGTCGAAGCGCTCAAGCAGCTCCTTGCGGCGCTTGGGGTCCAGCCCGCCGCGCAGCCGGCCGAGGAGATCGATCACCTCGCCGCCGGACAGGTTGGGCCAGAGGGTGACGTCGCCGGGCACATAGGCCAGCCGCCGGTGCAGGGCGACGGCGTCGTTCCAGGGGTCTCCGCCGAGCAGCCGGGCCTTGCCGGCATCGGCGCGCAGCAGGCCCAGCAGGATGCGAATAGTCGTGGTCTTACCCGACCCGTTGGGGCCGAGGAAGCCGTGCACCTCACCCTTGGCAACGGCCAGGTCAAGGCCGTCAAGGGCACGGGTCGAGCCGAACGTTTTGATCAGCCCTTCCACTTCAATGGCGTTTTCCATACTTTAGACGCTACGCTTGTTTCACAAACTTGTGAAACTGCAGAACCCACAATTTTGATAAGTTCTTGACGCAGGAGCTTTCATGATGACGCATACTCATTCGCCGCCGCAGCGGGATGAAGCCGCCATGCGGCAATACGTTGAGCACATGGCCCGGGTCCTCGCCGATTGGGGCCTACCCCGCATGGCCTCGCGCGTGATCTGGGCGCTGATGTGCGCCGACGAGCGGGCCATGACCGCCGCCGAGCTGGCCGACCGCCTAGGGGTGAGCCCGGCCGCGATCTCCGGCGCGGTGCGCTACGCGATGCAGATCAACATCGTGGCGCGCGAGCCCGTCCCCGGCTCGCGGCGCGACCGCTACCGCCTCGTCGACGACTCGTGGTACGAGGTCACCATCGAGAAGATGAACCTGATCAAGATGCTCGCCGCCTCCGCCGAGGAGGGAGTCGTGCTTGCCGGCGGGCCGGACACCCCGGCGGGCGCCCGGTTGGCCAACATGCGCGACTTCTACGTCTTCGTCCAGGAGTCGATGCCCGAGATGCTGGAGAAGTGGGCCGAGCGCAAAGCGTCGCGCAAGAACTCGGCCTGAAGCATCAGCATGCTGGCGAACGTCCCCGGTTCGCCGCCCAAGTGCGTCGCCCCGCTCAGGGGCAGAACGGTGTGCGGGCGCCCCGCCGCGAGCAGCGCCGCCGATAGCCGCAACGTATGCGCCACAACGACATTGTCATCGGCGAGCCCGTGGATCAGCATCAGGGGCCGGCGCAGCGAAGGCGCGTCGCCTATCAGCGATCCCGCCTCATACGCGTCCGGATGCTCGTCCGGGTGGCCCAGGTAGCGCTCCTGGTAATAGGTGTCATACAGCCGCTGGTCGCTCACGGGCGCACCCGCGACGGCGGCGTGGAAGACATCGGGCCGGCGCAGCACCGCAAGCGCCGCAAGATATCCGCCATAGGACCAGCCGCGGATGCCGACCCGTGACAGATCGAGATCGGGGTGGGCCTCGGCGGCGGCGCGCAGCGCGGTGATCTGGTCCTCGAGCGAGAGACTGCCCTTGTCGAGGTGGATGGAGCGGTCCGATCGCGACCCGCGCCCCGGCGTGCCCCGGCCGTCGGCGACCACCACGGCGAAGCCCTGATCGGCGAACCACTGCGGCAGCAGGTAGGCCATGCGGTCGGCGATGACCCGCTGCCCGGCCGGGCCGCCGTACGGATCCATGAGCACCGGCAGCCCGCCCGACCCCGGCTCGTGCCACGACGGCAGGAGGACGGCGGTGTGGATGCCGTGCTTGCCAGCGCGCAGAAAGTTCACGGTCGGGGTGACGAGCGGGGTCTCGGCGTGCGACGGGATCGTTATGGAATTGACGGTGATGCGGGGCTGGGCGGTGAGGGTAGCGGAGAGGATGGCGGCGGTGCCGCCGCCCAGCCGCCCGCTGTGCCGCCCTCGCTCGTGAGTCAGCTGCCGCAGGCCCTCGGCGCGGGAATAGGTCCACAGATGGGCCTCGGTGGGATCGGTGCTCGCCTGGAACAGGACCGTGTCACCGTCGACGTCGAGCACCTGGCGCACCTGCAAGCCGGGAGGGGTCACGGTGTCGCCGCCGATCACCAGGTGGCGCGTGTCCGTGCCGTCGACGTCCTCGACCGCCCAGACCAGCTCGCCTGAGGCGGTGAAGTCGGGCGTGCCCTGGACCAGGCGCACCCAGGCGGCGTCGCGATCCTCTCGGAGTCGTTGCGTAGCACCGGTTTCCGGATCCACCTCGAGCAGGAGCATGGAGGTGTGCGCGCGGTTCTGGACCGCGATAATGAGGCCGTGCTTGCCCCAGTGGACCGCGACGAGGTACTCGTACCCCTCCCGGTCCCAGCCGACCGCGGTGCGGGTGCCGTCAAGCCCGAGGATCCACAGCGTCACGTCGGCGTTGGCCTTGCCCGCCAAGGGGTAGCGGACCGCGTGCGGAGGTTTGGCCGGGTCGGCGGGATCGCTGATATACCAGAGGTCCACCGGTGAGTTGTCGACGCGGGCGGCGGCGAGGCGCCGGCCGTCGGGCGACCACCAGAAGCCGCGATCGCGCCCCATCTCCTCCGCCGCCACGAACTCGGCCAGGCCGTAGGTGACATCCTCGGTCTCGGGGGTGGCGAGCGGCCCGACGCCCGTGACGTGAAGGGCGCCCGAGGCGGCGTAGGCGATGTGTGCGCCGGTCGGGTCGATGCGCGGGTCGACGATCGGGCCGGCGGTAGCGACCTCGGCCTTCTCCAAGGTGTCCAGATCCACTGTCCAAAGACGACCGGAGAGGGCGAAAACGGCGGTGAGGAAGGCTTTGTCGGTGGTGTAGGCGGTGATGCCGGTGCTGCGCTCCCGGGCCCTCTCCCGCCTTGCCAGCTCCTCTGCGGGTACCCCCTGATCGTCCGTGAGATGGGAAGGATCGGCGACGAGGGTCTCCTCGCCGGTCCCGGCGTCCGCCAGCCACAGCATGCGTCGTGGATCGGAGCCGCCCGCCGAGCGGGTGAAAAGGACGCGACGGCCGTCGGGGCTGATGGTGAGGTTGGAGGGCGTGCCCGCGGTGAAGCGGCGGGTCCGGGCCAGCTGGTGCGGGATGCTGTCGTTCATAGAATCTCCATGAGCTGCAAGGCCAGCGGCACGTTGCCCTCCAGCCACAGTCGGGTGCGCCGGGCCGGGTAGCCGGACTCCAGCTCTCGCAAACCCATGGACCTCAGCCTAGAATTGGGTGACCCAGTAGTCCAGAGGAGCGTGCCGTGAACTTCGAACCGGTACGGGGAGTACGACTTTACGAGACCGTCGTCGGCCAGATCCTGGACCTGATCGCCTCGGGCGAGATCACCCCCGGGTCGCAGCTGCCACCCGAGCGCGAGCTGGCCTCGCGGCTGGGTGTGAGCCGCAACGTGCTGCGCGAGGCGTTCCGGGTGCTGGAGGTGCGCGGCATCGTCCACTCGCGACAGGGCGGCGGGCGGGCCATCCGCGACGAAAACATCGCCGGCGCGATACCGGCCGAGGGTGTGGTGCTCAGGCTGGAAAGCGACGTGATCGCCGACATCCTTGAGGCGCGCGAGCTGCTCGAGATCCAGGTCGCGCGGCTGGCGGCATCGCGGGCCGGCGCTGAGGGCGTCGCCGCGATCGAGCGTGCCTGCGACGGCCGCACCTGGGCCGACAACGTCGCCTTCCACACCGCGATCGCCGCCGCCACCGGCAACTTCATGCTCGAACGCTTGGTGCGGCTGCAGATGGAGATGCTCGACGCCACACACCAGCGCGACCACTACCGCTCCCCCGCCGACGCCCGCCGCCTCCTCGCCGAGCACCGCACCATCGCCAAGGCCATCGCCGCCGGCGACGCCGACGCCACGGAAGCCGCCGTGCGCAAGCACTTCCAGCACACCCGGGCCGCGGTGGCGCGATGAACACCGCCGGCCCAGACCTAGCTACCCCGGACGTCGCCATCATCGGCGGCGGCGTAATCGGTTGCGCCACAGCGGTTTACCTGCTGCTCGAGTCGCCCGGCCTCGACGTGCGCGTCATCGAACCCGACCCCGCCTACCGCCTCGCCGCCACCCCGCGCGCCTCGGGCTCCGGGCAGCTTTTCCGGGGGTACCCACAAATCCTCGCCGGAGACCTGGGAGGCGCCGTGCTTTCCCCCGAGGACGGCTGGCTCGACCCTTGGGCCATGCTCGATGGCTTGCGGCGCAAGGCGATCGACCTCGGCGCCGGGTTCGTCAAGGATCGTGTGCGGTCGCTGACCTTAGGCGCCTTGGCTATGAGCGGATCCTTGCGGGCGAGCCATACGCCGAGGAAGGCATCCGCTAGCCGCGCGAGGAAACTATCGGGTTGGCGACGTTTGGGCCACGCGCAGGAGGAACTCGGCGTTGCTGCCGGTCTTGGCGAGCCGGTCGAGCAGCTGCTCGGTGGCGGCGTGCGGCTCGAGGGTGTGCAACGCCTTGCGCAGGCGGCGGACGAGGTCGAGCTCGTCGGCGGCCAGAAGCAGCTCTTCCCGGCGGGTACCCGATGATTCAATGTCGACGGCCGGAAAGACGCGGCGATCGGCGGCGGCGCGGGTCAGCCGCAGCTCGGCGTTGCCGGTGCTCTTGAACTCCTCGAAGATGACGGTGTCGCCCAATGATCCGGTCTCGACGAGCGCGGTGGCGATGATGGTCAGCGATCCGCCGCCCTCGATGTTGCGTGCGGCGCCGAGGAATCGCTTGGGGGCGTGCAGCGCGCCGGCCTCGATGCCACCGGACATGACGCGGCCGTTGGCGGGCGCGGCGAGGTTGTAGGCGCGGCCCAGCCGGGTGATCGAGTCGAGCAGCAGCACCACGTCGTGGCCCATCTCGACCAGGCGTTTGGCCCGCTCGACGGCGAGCTCGGCGGTGGCGGTGTGATCGGTGGGGGGCCGGTCGAAGGGTGAGGCGATCACCTCGCCGCGCACGGTGCGGCGCATCTCCGTGACCTCCTCGGGCCGCTCGTCGACGAGCAGCGCGATCAGGTGGCACTGCGGGTGGTTCTTGGCCATCGCGTGGGCGATGGCTTGCAGCACCATGGTCTTTCCTGCCTTGGGCGGCGAAACCACAAGGGCGCGCTGGCCTTTGCCGATCGGGGTGAGCAGGTCGATGGCGCGGGTGGTCAGCAGGTGCGGTTCGGTCTCCAGGCGCAGCCACTCGTTGGGGTACACCGGGGTGAGCTGGTAAAAGTCGGGCCGGTCGGCGCCGGGCGCCGTGCCGTTGACAGTTTCGACGCCGGTCAGCGGGCGGAACTTCTGCTTGGCGGAGGGGGTGCCGGCGGTGCCGGTGAGGGTGTCGCCCCGGCGCAGGCGATGCCTGCGGATCAGGGACGGGGGGACGAAGACATCGTCTGGGCCTGGCGTGTAGCCGCCGACGCGCACGAAAGCGTGCTCGCCCTTGATGTCCAGGATGCCTTCTACGGCAATGGACTCGGTCATGTTAACTCCAAAATGGATGGTGAATGGACGCGGGCCCGTGGAAAGGCGGCGTCGATAGAAGGTGCCATCCGGGAGGCGATGATCGAAAATGATGATCGGAAATCGCGGCCCGGGAATCAACAACCAGTGTACACCAGTTTGTTGATGCGGCCACCGGCCGATGTCACGTCATGGTGGCACCGGATGATCGGTCAGGGCGGGCTGGGTGGTCGCATGGGCACTTGACATCGCTCGTGCCCCAACCGCACTGTTTCCCATGGACATCGACTCCCTCATGCCCGGCGTGCTCGCGGATCTCAAGCGCCTCGTCGGCCACGCCTCGGTGGCGTTCCCCGGTTTCCCGCCCGAGCCCGTGCATGCCATGAAAGACGATGTGCTGCAACTGTTCCGGGCCGCCGGGGTGGCCGACGCTCACCCTCTGGCCGTCGGCGGTAACTACCCGGCCGTCTACGGTGAGATCCCAGCTCCGCCCGGCATGCCGACAGTCCTGCTTTACGCGCATTACGATGTGCAGCCCGCGCCGCCGGAGCAGGGCTGGACCACCGATCCCTGGCGCGCAACCGACGGCGAGGACGGCCGGATCTACGGCCGCGGGGCGGCGGACGACAAGAGCGGCGTGGTGACGCATCTCGGCACGCTGCGCGCGTTCGGCGGCCGCCCGCCGGTGGGAGTGAAGATCCTCATCGACGGCGAGGAGGAGACGGCGAGCCCGCTGAACGCCTTCATCCTGGCCAATCCGGAGCTGTTCGCCGCCGACGCCTACCTCATCGCCGACACCGGCAACGTCCGTTGTGGAGAGCCGGTGCTCACCACCAACCTGCGCGGCAACGCCATCTGCGTCTTCAGCCTGACGACCCTCGAGTCGGCCGTCCACTCCGGACTGTTCGGCGGCGCCGCCCCCGACGCGCTGCTGGCGATGATCCGGCTGCTGTCCACTTTGCACACGCCCGAGGGCGACGTCGCCGTGGAAGGCTTGCACGGCTTCGACTGGCCCGGCGCCGCCTTCCCGGAGGAAGAGTTCCGCGCCGCCGCGGGCGTGCTCGACGGCGTCGACCTGACCGGCACCGGCAGCATCGCCTCCCGCCTGTGGTCCAAGCCCTCGCTGACCGTCCTCGGCCTCGACGCGCCCGCCACCGCCACCGCGGTCGGCGCCCTCGTCCCCAGCGCCACCGCGAAGCTGTCGCTGCGCATCCCGTCCGGCTGTGACCCGCAGCACCAGCTCGACCTGCTGCTGGCCCACCTGCGCAAGCACACCCCCGCCAGCGCGCAGCTCGAAATCATCCGCACCGCCACCAGCCCGCCCTTCAGCGTCGACCCCGGCGGCCGGGCGATCGAGGCGGCACGCGAGGCGATGAGCCGGGCCTTCGGCCGCCCCGCCGCCGAGATCGGTTGCGGCGGGAGCATCCCGCTCTGCGAGGCGCTGCAGGCCATCGCGCCGGAGGCCGGCCTGATCCTGTGGGGCGCCGAGGATACCGCCCGTGCACGCATCCACGCGCCGCAGGAGAGCGTCGACCCCGACGAGATCCGCAAGCTCATCCTGGCTCAGGTTTTGCTCATGGGGTACCTCGGGCGGCGCCCCTAGACCGCTCCTAGACTGCTCGGCTGAAGGTGTCGCACTGCCGTCCGTCACCGGAGTTGTAACCGTTGGAGAACCACGCCTGCCGCTGCTGCGCGGTGCCGTGGGTGAACTTCCGCTCGTCCACCTGCATCCCCGACTTCTTCTGGATCTGGTCGTCACCGATCGCGGCCGCCGCGTTGAGCGCCTCGTCGATGTCGGCCTGGGTGAGGCGGGTGAAGATCGGGACGCCTTTGGCGTCGGTGGTGCTGGAGGCGTGCTTGGCCCACACCCCGGCCAGGCAGTCGGCCTGCAGCTCGAGCCGGATCGAAAGCTGGTTGGCCCCGTCCGGGTCGCGCTCCTGCTGGCGCCGCACATCGGCGGAGATGCCCAGCAGGTTCTGGATGTGGTGGCCGTACTCGTGCGCGAGCACGTAGGGCTGGGCGAACGCCCCCTTGGCACCGAACCGGCGGGCCAGCTCATCGTAGAAGCTCAGATCGATGTAGACGTGCCTGTCGAGGGGGCAGTAGAACGGCCCCACGCCGCTGTCGGCCGTGCCGCAGCCGGTCGACACCGCCTGCGAGAAGAACACGGTGTCGGTCGCCTGGTACGGCTTGCCGAACGTCTCCGGCAGCGAGCGCTGCCAGTAGTTCTGGATCGAGTTGACGTAGAGGGTGTTGCGGCACTCGGCCTCGTTGAGCCGGTCGGGATTGGCCGTGGAGCACTGCTGCGCCAGGTTGCCCTGGTCGCCGTCGTCATAGAGCCTCGGCCCGAGGACGGAACCGAGGATCACCAGCCCGATCACGATCAGCGTGCCGACGATACCGCCGCCGACCGGGATCGGGATGCCGCCCAGGCCGCCGCCGCCGAGACTGCCGCCGGACCCGCGGGCATCCGTCACCTGGCTGGTATCGATGTCAGCGTCTTTGTTCAGTTCCACGCGCGGTGAATACCCAATGTCCCGCGTGGACGAACCTGGCGCGAGCTGATCAGCTCTCGCTTGCGAGGAATTCCGTGACCAGAGCGGCGAGTTCGGCGGGACGTTCCAGGAGGAACAGGTGGCCGCCGCCCGGCACGACGTGCAGGCGGGAGCCGGGGATGAGCCGGCGCAGCAGATGCCCGTTGGCCAGCGGCACGATCGGATCGTCGTCGCCGGCGATGATGAGCGTGGGCTGGCGCAGCCGCCGCACCCAGGGCAGGCTTGTCCACCCGGCGATGGCGTATAGCTGGCCGAGGTAGCCGCACGTCGACGGGGGCTTGGTGAATCGGGCCAGCGACCCGTGCAGCGTGGCGTCGGGGTCGCGCCGGGCAGCGCCGCCGTAGATCCTCCCCGCGACTCGGCGGAAGTAGTCCGGCTGGCGATACCGTCGCGGGGTGGCCATCGCCAGCAACACCCTTGGTGAGGCCGGGATCCCGCCGAGCCCGATGCCGGTGGCGGCCAGCACGAGGCGGCGAACCCGTTGCGGCGCTTGATGCGCCAGCTGCTGAGCCAGCGTGCCGCCGAAGGAGACGCCCAGGACGTCGACCTGCTCGTAGCCGAGGGTATCGAGCAGATGCTCCATGGTGCGGGCCAGCCCGGGCATGCGGCGCGGTATCCGGTACCCATCTGAGCCACCCGTGCCCGGGGCGTCCACCGTGATCGTCTGGATGATCCGGCCGTTGAGCGCGTCCTCGAACGGCCCCCACAGCTCCAGCCCTGCGCCGATGCCCATGAGCAGCAGCAGGGGCCGGCCGGTGCCGCGGACGGAGACGCGCAGCCGCAACCCGTCGACGTTGACGTGCTTCAGATCCCGCTTGCGGTTACGCGAAAGCGCCCACACCGGTGATGTCCCTTCCCACGATGAGTGTCTGGATGGTTTCGGTGCCCTCGTAGGTGTGGATCGCCTCCATGTCGGCAAGGTGCCGCATGACGTGGAAGTCGAGCAGGATCCCGTTGCCGCCCAACAGGTCCCGGGCCTCGAGGATGATCTGGCGGGCCTTGCTCGTGTTGTTCATCTTGGCCAGCGCGGCGATGGTGTCGCTCAGCTTACCCTCCTCGATGAGCCGGCCCAGGCGAAGGCAGTAAAGCTGCATGCCGCACAGCTCGGCGAGCATGCGCACCAACCTCTCCTGCACGATCTGGAAGGCGACAAGCGGCTTGCCGAACTGGGTCCGCTGCTTGCAGTAGGCGGCCGCGGCGTCGTAGGCGGCGGTGGCGTGCCCAAGGGCGCCCCACGCCACCGTGTTCCGGGTGCCGGCCAGGACCGCACCGGCGTCTTTGAAGCTGCGCGCCCCGGGAAGCCGGTTGGCGTCCGGCACCTCGACATCCGCCAGCTTGATCTCGGCCTGCCACACCGCACGCAACGAACCCTTGCCGTCGATGCGGCGGGCGTCGTATCCCGGGGTTCCCTTCTCCACAAGGAATCCCTTGACCTTGCCGTCTTCTGTGTCGCGGGCCCAGACCACGGTGACGTCGGCGATGGTGCCGTTACCGATCCACTTCTTGTGCCCGTTGAGGATCCAGGTGTCGCCGCGGCGGCGGGCCGAGGTCTCCAGCGACACCGAGTCCGACCCGTGCAGCGGTTCGGTCAGGGCGAACGCGCCGATCTTCTCCAGCGCCGCCATGGCGGGAAGCCAGCGCCGCTTCTGCCGCGCCGAACCGAGCATGGCGATCGACCGCATCGCCAGCCCGGCCTGCACGCCGAGGAAGGTGCCCAGGCTCCCGTCGCCCCTGTTGAGCTCCATGTGGACAAGACCGGTGGCGATCGGGCTCATCACCGGACAGCCATACCCTTTGATCCCGTCGCCGACCACCTCAAGCTTGGCCAGCTTCTCCACCAGCGGCCAGGGGAACTCCGCGCGTTCCCAATAGTCGTTGATGACCGGCAGCACCTCGCTGTCGACGAAATCGCGGGTCCGGCGCCAGTAGTCGCGCTCCTGTGGCGTGAGCTGGTCACCGATGTGGAAGTAGTCGGTGCCCAGGGAGCGGCCGATGCCTTGATACATAACGAGTTCCTAGCTGTCGAAAACGTAGGTGCCGGGGGCTTCCACGATCGGGCTCAACCCGGCGGTGCCCAGTTTCTTCGGGGCCTTGCGCTCCTCGCCGCAGCGCTCGCCCAGCCAGGCGGTGAAGTCCGGCCACCAGCTGCCCTGCTGAACGGTGGCGTCGCGCAGCCACTCCTGCGGGTCGGCCGGGTTGGTCTCGCTCACGCGGAAACCAGCCTTGGGGTTTCCGGGCGGGTTGACGATCGCCGCGATGTGCCCGCTGGTGGACAGCACGAAGCGGGTCTGCCCGCCGAGCAGCTGCGTGGTGCGGTAGCAGCTTTGCCACGGCGTGATGTGGTCGGCGATCCCGGCGATCACATAGGTGTCCACGTCGACGGGTGCCAGGTCCGCTGGGATCCGGTTGTGCAGCGCCAGATCCACGAAGTCGGCGTGCAGGCCGGCGGTCATTCGGGTGGTGTCGGCGTTCCAGTACAGGACGTCGAACGCGGGCGGCTTGCGGCCCAGCAGGTAGTTGTTGACCCAGAAGTGCCACACAAGATCCCCCGGGCGCAGCCACGCGAACACCTCGGCCAGCGCGCGGCCGTCGAGGTAGCCGCGCCCGCGGGACATCGCGGTCGCGGCGGCGGCCAGGTAGCTGTCGCCGATCGCGGCGGGCCTTCCGGCGCGCTCGTAGTCGAGCACCGTCACCGCGAGGGTCAACCCGGCCAAGCGGTGCGCTTGATCGGTACCCCCTAAGAATGCCGCGACAAGGGTGGCGATGATGCCGCCGGAGCACGCCCCGGCCAGGACCGTGCGCTCGGCCCCGCTGATCCGCTCCACGGCGTCGAGGGCGTCGACGACCGCCCGCACGTAGGCATCCAGGCCCCAAGCGGCATGCCGCGCATCGGGATTGCGCCAGGATATGGCGAAAACCTGCTGTCCATTTTGGACGAGATGCTCGATCCAGCTTCGCCCCGGGGCCAGATCGAGGACGTAAAACTTGTTGATGGTCGGCGGCACCAGGAGCAGCGGCACCTCGCGCACCGCCGGCGTCAGCGGGGCATACTGGATCAGCTCCAACATCTCGGTGCGCAGCACCACCGCACCCTTGCTGGCCGCCAGGTTCTCCCCGAGGCTGAACCCCGAGCCGTCGACCATCTGCGGGATGCGCGGCGGGCTTGCCATGTCCCGCAACAGGTTCAGCCCGCCGCGCAGCAGGCTCAGCCCGCCTGTGTCCACAGCCTCCTTCACCGACGCCGGGTTGACCAGCGGGATGTTGCTGGGCGAGGCCGCCTCGACGAGGTTGTCCGCGAGGAACCGCACCCGCTGGTCGTCGCGCCAGTCCAGTTCACCGTCGGCGATGAGCCGCTCCACGGTGTCGCCGGCGGCGAGGTAGGCCTGCAACACGCGGCGCAGCAACGGGTTGGTTGTCCAGGCCGGGTCGGTGAACCGGCGGTCACCCGGCGCCGGGGCCAGATCCGAAGTGCCCCAACCGATCCGGGCCAGTTCGGCGGCGAGCGACCGCAGCCGCTTGGCGGTGGCCTCCGGCCGCGCCGCCAGCCGCCCGATCAGCTTCGCCGTCGAAGCGTCGGGCAGCAGGCGGCGCACTGGTCCCAGCGCCGCATCGATCAGCAACGCGTCGAGCGGTGCGGCGAGATTGTCGGCGTTCGGGTCCCAGCTCATGTCGGCGGCCGGATCTCGCGCTTGAGGATCTTCCCAGTGGGACCCTTCGGCAGCTCGGGCAGCACCCAGACCTGCCGCGGGTACTTGTAGGCCGCAACATCGCGCTTGACGTACTCGCGGATGTCGTCGGCGGTCTCGGTGGCGCCGGGCTTGAGCACGACGGCGGCGCCGACCTCCTCGCCGAGCACGGCGTCCGCGATGCCGATCACGGCGGCCTCCAGCACGGCCGGATGCTCGTAGAGGACCTCTTCGATCTCTCGCGGGTAGACGTTGTACCCGCCGCGGATAATCATTTCCTTCTTGCGGTCCACGATGAAGAAATATCCATCCTCGCCTATGCGAGCCAGGTCGCCGGTGCGGAACCAGCCGTCCGGGATCGCCTCGGCGGTCGCCGCATCGCGCCGCCAGTAACCCTTCATCACGTTGTGGCCCATGATGGCGATCTCGCCCACGTCGCCGAGACGCACATCCTCACCACGGTCGTCGACCAGCCGCATCCGCACCCCGCGGATCGGCGTGCCGATCGACCCCGGCTTGCGCTCCCGGTCCGGTTGGTTGAACGAGGCCACCGGCGATGTCTCGGAAAGGCCATAGCCTTCGAGGATGGCGCAGCCGAACTCCTTTTCGAAGCCGCGCAACACCTCGACCGGCAGGGCGGCGCCGCCCGACACGCACAATCTCAGCTTTGTCAGGTCTCTTCTCTCGGGGGTACCCAGTAAGGCCACATACATCGTCGGAACGCCCTCGAAGACGGTGACCCCGTCGCGCTCCATGACCTCGAGGACCTTGCCCGGTTCGAAGCGGGCCACCAGGGTCAGGCACGCCCCGACACTCACCGCCGCGTTGAGCCCGCAGGTCTGCCCGAACGAGTGGAACAGCGGCAGGCCACCGAAGAGCACATCGGACGGTCCGATGTGGAGCAGATCGGCCGCGAGGACCGCGACGTTGGTCGCCAGGTTGGCGTGGGTCAGCTCGGCGCCTTTGGGCTGGCCGGTGGTGCCAGATGTGTAAAGGATGACGGCGGTGTCGGACGCCTGCCGGTCGACGACGCTGTCGACCGGCGGCGCATCGAGCACGGCGTCGAAGCCCCCGTCGACGATGACGCACTCCGCCGCCGTGCGTGCGGCGCCGGCGCTGGCCGCCTCGGCGCAGGCCTGCCCGGCGAAAATCATCAGCGCCTGCGAGTCGTCAAGGTAGAAACCGACCTCCCGCTCCTTGAGCAACGGGTTCATCGGCACCACCACGGCCCCGGCCCTGAGCACCCCGTAGTAAATGGCGGCGAACTGCGGGATGTTGGGCAGCATCAACGCCACCCGGTCACCCGGCCCGATACCGCGCTGCGCCAGCAGACCCGCGACCCGGGCGCTGCGCTCGTTGAGTTCCTCGTAGCTCCAGACGGTCTCGTCCAGCCGGATCGCCGGACGGTAGGGATACGACTGCGTGCTGCGCACAAGATTGTCGGCGAGATTCATGGGAACACCCTTCGGACGGTGGACCCGATTCTCGCGATTTCCCCGGCGTTAAGGCCATGTTCCGGCGGACACGGTTGCGACCCTCCAATTGTGCCCGCGCACAAGTAGGCTTTCGCCATGACACGGCAGATCGAGTTTCCCGGGCCGATCGTCGCGGCGATCGGTGAGCGGCTGCTGGGCCGCATCGACGCCGTCGCCGACGAGCTGACCGTCGTGATCCGGCAGGCCGAGCCACTCTACGACACGGGGGCCGTGGTCTCGACGGAGGACCTACGCAGGTCGATCCGGAACAACCTCGGCTACATCCTCAGCCGCCTGGCCGGACGGCCCTCCCCCGGGCTGGAGGCGCCGCGCGCGACCGGCCGCCGGCGGGCCGAGCAGGGCGCGCCGCTGCCCGCGATCCTGCACTCCTACCGGGTCGCCGGCACGTATCTGTGGACGACGATCCTCAACGACGGCCTTGCCCACGGCGCCGAACCGATGGCGCTGCTGCCCGCCGCCTCCGAGCTGTGGTCGATCATCGACGAGCTGTCCGGGGCGGTCACCGACGCCTACCGCGACACCATCACAGAACGCGCCCGCGCCCACGCGCAGACCCGCAGCGCCATGCTGGATGTGCTGCTGCGCGGCGATCCCGGCGACGGGTCGCGCCTTTGGGACAGCGCCGCCACCCTGAAACTGCCGCATCAGGGAAGCTTCGCGGTGGTGGCCGCACAGGTCCCCGGGCCGGGCGAAGAGTCCATCCCGCACGCCGAAAACGCGTTGCGCGCCAAGGGAATCCAGTCGGTCTGGCGGGTCGAGTTCGACGCGCACATCGGCGTGGTCGCCTTGACCCCGCGCCACGACATCGACGACCTTTGCGCCCGCCTCGCCGAGCTGACCGGCGGCCCGGCCGGGGTGAGCGAACCGTACACCGGCCTGGAGCACACCCCGGCCGCGCTGCGGCAGGCCCGGCTGGCCCACGCCACCGCCACTCCGGGCAGCCATGAGGTGATCCGCTTCGGCCGGGTGCCCATCGCCATCCTGCTGGCCAGCGCGCCCGACGCCGCGGCCGGTGTGGCGCAAGCAATCCTGGGTCCGGTCCTGGCCCTGCCCGGCCCGGAGTCCGGCATCCTGCTGGGCACCCTGCGCGCCTGGTTCGCCGAGAACGGGGCGACCTCCACCGCCGCCGAGAAGCTGCATGTGCACCGCAACACGGTGCGCTACCGCCTGCGCCGCGTCGAGGAACTCACCGGCCGCGACCTCACCCGGCCCACCGGCGTGGCCGAACTGCACCTGGCCCTCGAAGCCGCACGCATCCTGCGACTCAAGCCGGCGGGGTAAAAGACATGGCTATACGGTGAGGCACGCAGATCCACATAGGATGGCGCAACTGGGCGCATACCCCGGGCCCGGTTGTGAAGCGCGCACGAAATATGAGAAAGTCTCCTTCGTTTCGGCTGCGCTCACGGTGGTCGATCCAGCGGAGGTGATCACGACGCTCGAGCTGTCCGACATCGTCATCGGATCCGGCCGCGACGGCCGGTTCAGCGGCCGGTCCGGGGGCCTGACGATCGGCGTCGGCGCCGGTGAGATGGTGGCGCTCTCGGGGCCGCCGGGCTTCGGCGGGACCACGCTGGCCAGGGTGATCGCCGGGCACCTCGCGCCGCTGTCCGGCCAGATCAAGGTCGATGGCCGGGACTTCACGGCCGCCGCTGCCGCCGCCCGCCCCGTGGGCTTCGTGCCCGTGGACGGCGGCCTGCTGCCGCAGCTGACGCTGGCCGAAAACATCACCTACGGGCCAAGGCTGGCAGACGACGCCAACGAGATCATGCGCCATCGCCTTGAACGCCTGGTCAAACGGCTTGAGCTGCTGCCGTCGCTGGCGTTGCGGCCCTATGAGGTATCGGCGGGACAGCGGATCCGGGCGGCGCTGGCCCGGGTGGCGATGCGCCGCGTCCCGTCGCAGGTGCTCGTCCTCGACGCGACGGCGGGTGCGCGCGGGGTCACGGGCGTGCGGCGCCTGATCACGCGGGTGTGGGGCGAACCGGCGACCGTCGCCGTCCTGCTGCTCACATGCGACAGCGAGGTGGCCGAGCAGGCGGACAGGCTCATCTGGGTCGAGGACGGCCGGTGCGCGGTGGACGGGACGATCACGAGCCTGCGCGTGGCGCCGCCGAGCCTGGCCATCGCGGAGCTGGTGGTGGCTGGGCCGCTGGCCAAGGTGACCGCCGTGGTCCGCGACGGCGAGGCCGACCTCGGCGGGCTCAAGCTGCCATTGCTGTGCCCCGACGGCCGGCGGGTCACGGTTCTGTTGAGGGCGGAAAGCCTGGAGATCGTGCCGCACCCGGACGAGGAACCGACCGCCAGGGTGCTCACCGCCAGCTGGCACGAGGGCGCGGTGCAGATGGTCGTCGAGCCGTTCGAAAGGCCCGGGGATAGGTGGCCGGCCCGCTCCCTGCTACGCCGCCACCCCCGCCCGCACGACCGGGTCGTCCTGAGGCTGCGCCAGGACCGGGTCCTGGTATTCGATGCCGAAACGGAAACTCCCGTTGGGGCGAAAGCATGACGGCGCAAGGGGTTTCACGCCGGAGCCTGATCAAGGCGGCCGCAGGCCTGGTCACGGTGGCGGCGGCTCCCACGGCCGGATGTGCGTCCGATGACGACGCCATCGAAGTGTTCGTGCTGTGGAGCGGCGGCGAACTCGATGCGTTCCGCAAGACCCTCGAGGGTTTCGCCGCCGAAACCGGGCGGCGGGTGCGCATCGTGCCCGTCGGCGAGCAGATGCGCGAATTGTTGCGCGCCAGGTTCAACGCCAACAACCCGCCCGACATCGCCGTCATCCCCCTACCCGGCCTGGTCCGCGAGTACGCGCGGGACCGTCGGGTGGTGGAGCTGGATCCCGCCTGGGCGGCGGCGATACCGCCAAGCCTGAACGACACCGTGACGGTCGATGGCCGCCTCTACGGGTTGTGGGTAAAGGCGGCCCACAAGTCGCTCTTCTGGTACCGCCACGGCGCCTTGCGCGAGGCGGGCATCCCGGCGCCCCCGCAGACGTGGTCAGCGCTTGCCGAAATGCTTGCGCGCGAAGCGAAGGCGGGGCGGCCGATGCTTTCGATCGGGGCCGCGGACGGGTGGGTACTCACCGACTGGTTTGAAAATGTCCTGGCGGGCATGGATCAGGGAGCTACCTACAAACGGCTGGCCGAAGGCACGGCCGACGCCTGGGCGTCGGAGGTCGTGTCGGGCACGCTCGAACGGCTGGCCGAGGTGTGGGCCATCCCGGGCGTGTTTCCCTATGGGGCGCAACGGGCGCTGCTGACCCAGTGGGAGGAGTCGGTGTTCGAGGTGTTCGCGGAGTGCCGTTCCACCATGGTTTTCGAGGGTGATTTCGTGGGTGCGGTCATCACGCGGCTCGACACCGCCGGGCGCCTGTGCGAGCAGGCGGATGTGTTCCGGTTCCCGGCGATCGCCGGGGCGCCGCCGCTGGTGGTGGGCGGTGATGTGGCGGCGCGGCTGAGCGAGTCGCAGGGCAGCGCCGAGCTGCTGCAGTGGCTGTCCAAACCGGAGTCGCTGTCGGGTTGGGTGGCGCAGGCCGGGTTTCTCTCCCCCAATCTCACCGTCCCGCTGAGCACCTATCTCGGGCGTGATCGCCTTTTGGCGCAACAGTTTCACGACGCCGAGGCACCGCTGTTCGACCTGTCCGACCAGCTGGGCGGGCGGTTGAGCGCGGGTCAGGGCCGCGGGCTGCCGCGCATCCTGACGGAGTTCTTCCGGGAGGTCACCGAGCCGGGGGCGCGCCGGGCGAGCGCGATCAGCACGGCGCACGCGAGGTTGCGCGAGGCGGCGCGCGGGGTGGCGGAATGACCGATCCGCCGCTGACAAGGGATCCACGCCTGTCGACGATCCGGCTGGCGCTCGACCGGCTCAACGGCGAGGTGCGCCCGCTGGACGACCACGGCCAGCCGCGGCGTAACCGGCTGCGGCCGGGAGCGGGCGCGGGCACGCTGTGGCTGGTGCCGGCGATCATCATCGTCGGCATCGTGGTGGTCCTGCCGGTGGCCACGCTCATCTGGGAGAGTGTCACGTCAGGCGAGTCGTGGCGGCACTATTTCAACGCCTTCACCGATCCGCAGCTGCTGCGCGATGTGCGCAACACCGCAATCTGGGCCGTGGCGGTACCGCTCCTGGTAACCGTTGCGGGGTATGGCTTCGCCGTGCTCACTCGCGATGTCGGCATGCGTTTCATCCTGCCGATGGCGTTCGTGCCGATGGCGCTGCCGATGGTCGTCATCGGCGTCGCGTTCCGCACCCTCTACGCGCCGCAGCCGTCCCTGGGTCCGGCGACCGCGATGGCGCAGGCGCTGGCGGGCTGGTTCGGCGTGCCACCGGAGCGGGTCACGCCGCTGCTGGGCGAGCGGTTCGTGACTCCCGCGCTGATCTCCGCGTTTTTCTGGGCGTGGGTGTGGCTGGCGGCGGTGATGTTCCGGGCCGCGCTCGACCAGATCCCGCCCGACCTTGAGGGCGTGGTGCGCGGGGAGGGCGGCGGCTACTGGCACGTGCTGCGCGATGTGCAGTGGCCGTTCCTGCGCCGGACGTTCGCGATCCTGGTGATCCTGCTGGCGGTGATGGCCAGCCGCACCTTCGACCTGGTGCTCATCATGGCGCCGGGCTCTGTGCAGCACATCGCGGAGGTGCTGGGGCTGTATGTCTTGCGCCAGCCCAATGTGTCGGCGCCCGGTGAGGCGACCGCGGTAGGTGTGGTGTGGCTTGCGGTGGTGGGAGTGGGTGTACTGCTCGGGGCTCGGGGGGTTCGCTATGACTGGCCTGCCCCGGCTGTACTCGCGGAAAGGCCACGGACAGCAAGCACCAGTGGACGCCTGTTGCGCCGCCTCGCGTTTTTCGCGGTGATCGCCGTTTGGGCGTTCCCGGCGATCCTGCTCATCCTGGTGTCCTTTTCGGACCCGATCGGGGTGGCGACGGGCGGCTGGGTGGGCGATTGGTCGCGGGCGGCGTATGTCTCGCTGGCGCAGTCGGCGATGCTGGATACGCTCCTGCCGACGCTGGCTCTGGCGATCCTGGTCTCCGCAAGCGTTGTGGCCGTGGCGTCCGTTGCCGCCTACTCGCTGGCATGGTTGCAGCCGTACGGTTCCGCGGCGGCGACCGGCGTGCTGCTAGTGACCGCCGTGGTCCCGATCCAGGTCACGGCGGGCACGTTGCACGACGCCCTGGTGCCGCTCGACCAGCAGGGCACGATGCTGACCGCCGCCATCGTCCACATCGGACGCGGACTTCCGCTGGCTATCCTGGTGCTGCGCAACGCTTTCGGGGCGGTGTCGCCGGATCAGGTCGCCTTCGAGCGGCTCAACAGCCGCAGCGAGTTCATGGTACTGGTGCGGCGGGTGGTGCCGGCGGCACGCCCAGCACTGATCGCGGTGGTGGCGTTGGAGTTCATCCTGGTGTGGAACGATCTGGTGGTCGGTTTCCTGTTCGGCGGCTCGGAGTTCACCCCGATCGCGATGGCCCTGTTCGGGCACAGCCGCCAGTTCACCACGGGCGCGGGTATGCTCGCGGCGGGCAGCGTGGTGGCGTCGATCCCGCCGGTGCTGGTGGCGATCCTGGCGCGCAAGGCCATCGTCGCGGGCCTCATCTCGGGGGTGGTGAAGCGTTGAGCGGAGGTTCGCCCGAGCTCATCATGAGATTGGGATTCGCTCATGCCTTGCGAGGCGAATGCCGAGCGAAGCCGACGAAGGAGGCTTCGGCATGAGCCAGTGGTGGGCCCGGCTCAAGCAGGGTGTGGCGGCCGTGTTCCTCAACCGCGCCTACATGCGCCGCACGCTGGTGATCCTCGCGACCGTCGCGCTGTGGCTGCTGGCGCGGGAACTGCTGGTCGACACCGCGGTGGGCGCGGTGGCCGACTGGATCGGCTCGCGACCGATGTGGGCGCAGCTCATCATCGCCGCGGTCCTCGCCGCAGCCGGTATAGCGGCGTTCCGGCTCGGCCGCCAACGGCCCAAACCCGATGCCGTGCAGACCTTTCTTGGCGGCCTCCCGCCCGCACCGTCCAATCTTGTCGGCCGCGACGCGGACGTCGAGGCCGTCGTGGAGTCCCTGATTAACGGGCAAGTCGTGGCCGTCGTGGGCCGGCGCGGTGTGGGCACCTCGGCCGTGGCCGTCCACGCCGCGGCCCGCGTGGCGGGCAGGTTCCCGGAGATACCGACCTATATGGATCTCCGTGGCCTCTCCAACCGCCCGCCGCACACCGCCGAGTCGGCGCTGCACCAGCTTATGAGCCGCGTCGGACTCGCCGAGCCGAGATCGCTGCAGCGCCGCGACCTCGACGAGGCAGCACGCCGCCTCCAGGCGTGGTATGCCGAGCACAGGACGCTGCTCTTTCTGAACAATGTGGACGATCCGCGGCAGGTGTCGCGGCTGCTGCCGATGAGCGGCGGCTGCGCCGTGGTGCTGGCGGGCTCGCTCGACCTGGAGGCGCTGCCGCGCGTGCGGATTCGCCGCTTGGACGAGCTGTCCGAGGCCGCCGCCGTCGAGCTGCTGTCGGTCGTCGGCGGCGCTGACCGGGTGGGGCAGGATCCGGCCGCTGCCCGCGACCTGGTCACCGAGTGCGGCCGCCAGCCGCTGGCCGTGCGCCTGCTGGGGCAGCTGCTGCGCGACCGGGACTGGCCGCTGCGCCAGTTCGTTGACGAGATGCGCCGCTCCGCCCGCGCCTCGCGCCACTTCCCGCCCGGGGAGCAGCCAGACTCGCTGAGCCGGGTATGGGACGCCGCCGATGTCACCTACCGCGATCTCTCCCCGGAGCAGCGCCGTGTCTTCCGCCTCCTGGCGCTGGTGCCGACCATCGAGATTGGACGCAACGCAGCCGCGGCGGTGGCGGGCCTGCCGCCGGAGCGGGCCACCCGCGCCCTCGACGAGCTGGCCCGCCGCGGCCTCATCGAGTCGGCCCGCCCCGGCTATTACCGGGTGCGGCAGCTGCTGGCCGGGTCCGCCAGCTACCACCTGATAAGCGAGGACTCACAGCGGCAGCGTCAACGAGCCCGCTTCCGGCTGGCGCGCTACTACGCGCTGCTGGCCGAGCAGTACGCCGAGCCGCTCCTGTTCGCGCACAAGCGAAACGACGATTCGCCGACCACCGCTCTCGTGGAGACGGAGGGGTACCGCTGGTTCCGGCGCGAGCACGCGACGCTGCTGCGCCTCATCACCAGCCCCGCGCCCGACGACGAGCTGACACGCGCGAAGCCGTGGATGTGGCGTCTGGCGATGGGGCTGTGCACCTGGTATGCGGTCGAGGGCCGCCTGGACGCCTGGCAGACCGTCTGCGAGGCGATCCTCCAAATGCCCGCGCCACAAGGGTTTCGCACCCGCCTCACCGGCACCACCCGCATGTGGGCCACGGAGGTCGCCTACTGGGCGCACAACGAGCTGGGTGTTCTCTACCGCCGCCGCGGCCGCACCGACAACGCCTACTCTGAATTGGAGCGTGCCCTGCGGATCGCCACCCAGTGGCGGCTGCGCAGCCGCGCCCAGGTCGAGACCAATCTCGGCCTCGTGCTTGTCGACAAAGGACAGTTGGACCGCGCGATCCGCCACCTCGAGCAGGGACTCAAGCTGCGGGCCCGCTCAGACGTGCGCGGCCGCGCCATCAGCCAGCTCGGCCTCGGCATCGCCTGCCTGCACGCCGAACTTCATGACAGCGCGCGCAGGCACCTCAGCCACGCCGCCAACGAGTTCGAGCGGCTCGGCGACCGTGCCGGGCAGGCGGCGGCGCTCAACGCGCTCGGGCTTGTCCTTGCGGGGCAAGGGGACCGGACCGGCATCCGCGAGCACTGGGACCTCGCGCGGCAGCACTACGCCGACGTCGGCGACGAGCTGGGCGAGGCCAGCGTGCTGCTGAACGTCGGCGCCGACCGGCTGCGCGACCGCCCCGACCAGGCGGCGGCCTGCCGGCGCATCCTCACCGAGAGCCTCCAGCTTCGCAAGGGCCAGCCCGAGACGATCTACACGGCCCTTGCGCACCAACGCCTCGGCGACGCCGCCGCGCTGGACCACGACGAGGCGGCGGCCGAACACCATCGCGCCGAGGCGCAGCGGATCCTGGACGGATTGCAGTAGAGGCGGGACGCCTCGGCGAGGCCCGCTTGGTCGTCGCCTCCGATCACGGTCCGATTTCTCCGCGCGACTAGCCTGAATGTCATGTCGGTGAATGCGTTGACGGCGCTGCTGCTGCCGGCCGCGTGGCTTGCGATCGCCGCCCCACCTGCCCCCGCCGAAGCGCAGCGGCAAGCGCAGGCGGCGTGCGGGCCGGTGATCGGTTCCTAGTGCTAGTGGTAGCGCTCCGCCCGCTCCTGGCACGGCACGCATTGCGTGGCCCACGGCAGCAGTTCAAGCCGTGCCGCAGGGATGCGATCGTCGCAGCGGTCGCAGATCCCGTACCGGCCGGCGTCGAACCGATCCACCGCCTCCTGCAACCGCAGCACCTGCTGGCGCAGCGCCGCGGTAACCATCTCCAGTTGCTCGGTGTCGGCCGCCAGCGCACCCATGTCAGCGACGTCCCCCGGTTCCGAACCGCTGCCGCGCAACTGCATCGCCTCGGCGACCTGCGCCTTGAACTGCTCGACGGCCATGCGGTGCCGCTCGCGCAGCATTTCCCCAAGCGAGCGGGTGTCTTTGACGGTAGCGGTCATCGCTGGCCTCCCCAGGCGTGAGTAGTCCATGTGGGTGACGCCCGCATTGCCCGCCGTGGCCTACCGCCAAACATGGTTTGTTGCGGTACCCCAGCGGGTAGATCCAGTTCATGGCGGTGACCGAGCCTGGGTGACCGAGGTAACCGAGCATGCCCGCCGCAAGATCGCATGGGCCGCCAGCGGATTCTCGTGCCGCCATCGGCTCTGGATCCGCCATCGGCGCGATCTTCCAAAGACGTGAAACGCGATCTTCCAAAGACGTGAAAATAAAGGAGGCCGTCATGCCTGGACGCGAAGACATGCCAAGCACCATTCAGCGTTCGCCACAGAAGGCCCAGGATACTTACATCAAAACTCATGATTCGGCGGTCGAGACCTATGGCGAGGGCGAACGGGCCCATCGCACGGCCATAGCCGCGTTGAAACACTCTTTCGAGAAGGTCGGCGATCACTGGGAGCCCAAGGGGCGCAAGGGGCCCAGCGATGAGCAGGCGGTCGTGTCACGCCGCACCAACCCCTTACCGACCGCGGGCGGGGTGGACGCCAACGCCAGTAAGCAGCACCTCATGGATGTGGCGCGAAAGCTGGACGTCGGCGTCAGCTCGAAAATGAACAAGCAGGATCTCGTGCAAGCGATCCAGAAGGCCAACGATCGGCAGACGCGCAAGGCCCGGGAGAAGTCCACCCGGTAGCCGAGGTGAGGCCGACCACGCCGTGCGTCTCGGTCAGGCCGCCGCGCCGCCGAATCCGATCTCATTGCCGTCCAGGTCGCGGAAGGTGGCCTTGCGGACGCCGTTGGTGTAGGTGTTGCGCTCGGCCGGCTCGAGGCCCCGCTCGGCGATCTGGGAGATGCGGGCGTCGAAGTCGCCGACGAAGACGGTGTGCATGGCGTGCCCGGCATGCTCGGGCCGCACCTCGATGAACACGTACCGGTGGTCGGCGAGTTCCCACACCGCCTCGGTGTCATTAGGCAGGAATGACGGCGGGGCGCCAAGGAGTCGCTCGTACCAGGCCGCCGCCGAACTGTAGTCGCGGACCGGGATACCCGCGAACAGATCTATCGTCATCAGGTAATGCTAGGTCGCGTCTGAGCACTCATGGTCTCCAGTCGAGGCGAAGCGCCGGGCGTTCCTACGCCCGGCGCTTCATCCACTTTGTGGTTACTCGACGACCGCTAACCGGCGGCGTGCGCCGAACATCAGCAGTCCAGAACCGCCCAGCATGAGCAGGCCGGCGGTGATGAGAAGAGTGCTGATCGGGCCACCGGTCCTCGGCAGCACACCGCCGGGCGGCGACGGGCTCAGGCTCGCCGAGGGGCTCGTGCTGGCACTCGGGGACGGGCTGGCGCTCGTCGACGTGCTCGGCGACGGGCTCGGGCTCGAGGACGGGCTCGGGCTGGGTGACGGGCTCGGGGAGACGCTCGGGCTGGGTGACGGGCTCGGGCTCGGGCTGGGCGACGGGCTCAGGGAGACGCTCGGGCTTGGCGACGGGCTCGGGCTCGAGGACGGGCTCGGGCTTGGCGACGGGCTCTTCGACGCAGACGGGCTCGGCGACGGAGTCGTCGGCGTCCCTGGGCAGGTGTGGCTGAGGACGAACTCAGCGTCCTCCTTCTCATCGACCAGCACAGCACTGGCCCCGGTCAGCTGCCATCCCGCGTTCGTGATCACGTAGGCGTGCTTGAAACCGTTGTTAGGGGCCTCCAGCCAGCCGGTCCAGCCGGCACCGCTGTCCGGCGCGCCCGCGTCCGTGCTGGTGATCGGGCCGGCCACAACCGTGCCGCCTGGCGTGGAGAACGTCAGCGTTATCGAGGTGAACCCTTGACCCTGCGACTGCGGGACGACGAAGTGCCAGCCGTCTTTGTTGGACGGTAGGCCGGCGAACGGCCCGTCGCATTGATGCGGATTGAACGCCGCGGCGGTCGTGGGTACCTGGGTGGGCTTGATCGTCGCGGCGAACACCCCGGCGGCGAGGCTTACCGTGCCGAGGATGGCCAGTACGATGGGTAACCCGAATCGCCTGAGATGGGCAGGTATGCGGTTGGATAGCAAGAGTCGACTCCAGGGTGATAGCAAGAGATGACGGCGCAGGTTAACGTCGCGCCGGTTCGTCGCG
>Ga0075421_100001275_pt1 | contig 29106 bp, 22 predicted proteins | sample SoiMetdeltSBSDD5_FD_75292 | JGI IMG/M metagenome (GOLD analysis project Ga0075421, IMG submission 75292) | Bulk soil microbial communities from a Populus tree surrounding site in Tennessee, USA - Soil MetaG P. deltoides SBSDD5 | ecosystem: Environmental > Terrestrial > Soil > Tree plantation... | reverse complement strand
ACCTGAATACCGAAGGCCAGCCCAAACGCAACTGGTTCAGCCACACGACCCGGGTTCTGTTCATGATCAACAACCAGGTCGGAGCGCTGAGGAAGAGGCAAGTCATCCGCTCGTATCAGGATGGAGTGCGAAGTGGGGCGTACTGGGGGATTCGGACGGACATCAAGGACTACGGCTTGACCGACGCCATCGACTTCCCTCACCAGCGTTCACTAGCCCTGGCCAATGTTGCCACTCGATTGAAAGCGCTCGACCAAGAAACACAGGCAGGGTTGGTCCACTGGGGATATTGCGTTTCCGACGCGGCGCTTCGAAAGCATGTGCTTCTGGAGTCCGGCAGGGCAGAAGACATCATGCGATCAGCGCCGGCTTCCTAGGAGAATCCAATGCAAAACGCGGTAGCGTTCTCGAACAATGACGTGATCACGATCGCCTGGAGCTACGGCAAGAAACCCGCCGGATGCATGGGCTTTGCGCTCTATCGGATCGACGAGAAGAACAAGGAGACACCCCTACCGAGCCACGCTGTGTTCAAGGGATTCAAAATTCAGAAGGACCAGACTACGGCGGAGTTTCCTCTTCAGAAGTTCTACTGGAAGGATCCCTATGCACGATTGATTGCGGAGAAGACCGGTAACCGAAAGTTCCGGTATAAGGTGGTACCACTTCAGGGCAAACCTGGCCATCTCAAGCCGATGACCAACCTTCCTGCAATCATTTCCAACGAGGTCGAAATCTCAGCCGCGGTTAAGGATGGCCTGAAGGCATTTTTCAACCGGGGGTTGATATCGACGCAGCGGGTGTCGCGAGCATTCGGCGGCAAGCCGGCCAAAGCCTCTCTTTTGACCCGCGTAGCCGACATGAAGGATCCACTTCGGGCCAGCTTGTCGGGGGATATGGTCGAGGCTATGACTGAGTTTGTGGACCGAGCCAAGACCTCAGGCAAGATGTACGCCGCCCTCTATGAGCTTGGTGATGAAGAGTTGATCAGGAAACTCGAGAAGCTCGGGAAAAGGCTCAACATCGTCCTCTCTAATTCTGTAGTGACCGACCGAAAGACCAAGAAGAAATCCGATGGGAATACAGCGTCAAGGTCCAGGCTGACGAAGACCGCCGGAGGAATGTGGAATCGGATAATGCCGAATAACCAAATCGGTCATAACAAGTTCCTGGTGCACACGGACAAGAACGGAAACGCCAAAGCAGTACTGTTCGGCTCTACCAACTGGACCGCTACCGGGCTCTGTACCCAGACCAACAACACGGTTGTGATCGAGGATCCGCGGCTCGCCAAGCGGTACCTGGAGTACTGGAAAAACCTGGCCACCGATACGACCAGCGCCAAGGGAGTTCCGAAAAGTCTTCAGGGAGTAAAGCTGCGGACCTGGAACAAGAGCGGTAAGCAGTTTTTAAACACAGGGGGATCTCTTGATAGTTGGTTTTCTCCCAACACTCCAAAGCTCCGGGGAAAGCCGGGGAAGGGTGAGACATGCCCTCCCGACATGAACGCCCTCATAAAGCGGATCAACAAGGCTGAGCATGCAGTCCTCTTTCTCGCTTTCTATCCTGGAACCCCCAGCATCGCAAACTGGGCCGCCAAAAAGGCGAAAGAGAAAAAGGACCTCTTCGTACGGGGTTGCGTCACGAACAAGTCCGCCTCTGAGGGTTTTTACTACGAACTGAAAGGGATGACTCCTCCCAAGAAAAAGAAGGGTGAAAAGAAACCAGTCAAGCAGGATCCAAGGGTGATCGGTGCAGAGGCCTTGGACGGGAAGGTCATTCCCATTGGCTGGCAGAAGGAGCTACTGAATGCAGGGTTTGCGATCATCCACGACAAGATCGTGGTCATCGATCCCTTCTCGGACAACTGTCTCGTCGTTACGGGCAGTCACAACCTGGGGTACAAAGCGTCATTCAATAACGATGAGAACCTCACCTTCATCAGCGGAAACAAGCCGCTCGCTCTCGCCTACGCCACCCATGTGCTCGACATCTACGACCACTTCGCCTGGCGTTATCTAGTCAAACGCTCTGGCAAAAAGGGGGCCGACCAGTCGCTTAAGAGCACACCCGATGAGTGGATGGAAAAGTACTTCGATGCTGACGGCAACATAAAGGTCGCCCAGTTGAAATTCTGGATGCAGGCTAAGAAGTGAGGGAAGCACAACCTTTCACTGGAGATGAAGTCAACATATCAAGCTGAGGTAAGGTCTACACATCCAAATTCTGCACGTTCAGCGCATTCTCCTGAATAAATAACCGCCGCGGCTCGACCTCGTCCCCCATCAGGATGGCGAAGATCTCGTTCGCTTCCACCGCATCCTCTAGCTTCACCTTCCGCAGCACCCGCACCTCCGGGTTCATCGTGGTCTCCCACAACTGCTCGGGGTTCATCTCCGCCAACCCCTTGTAGCGCTGCACGTGAACGCCCTTCGCGCCCCCGAACTCTGTGGCCATCAGCCGATCGCGCTCTTCGTCCGCCCAGGCATAGAAGCTCTTCTGCCCCTTCGATAGCCGGTAAAAGGGCGGCTGGGCAATGAACACGAACCCGCTTTCGATCAAGGGCCGCATCTGTCGGAACAAGAACGTCAAAAGCAACGTGCGAATGTGTGCGCCATCCACGTCGGCATCGGCCATCAAAATCAGTTTGTGGTAACGCGCCTTCGTGACGTCGAAGTCCATCCCCACGCCCGAGCCCATCGCGGTGATGATGGTTCTAATTTCTTCGTTCCCGAGCATCTTGTCCGGGCGCGCCTTCTCGACGTTCAAGATCTTTCCGCGAATAGGCAGGATGGCCTGAAACTCACGATTGCGAGCCTGCTTTGCCGACCCACCTGCCGAATCACCCTCGACGATGAACAGCTCGGATTCCCGCGGATCACGCGACGAACAATCGGCCAACTTGCCCGGCAAGGATCCCGAATCCAACGCCGTTTTCCGCCGCGCCAACTCGCGCGCCTTCCGCGCCGCTTCGCGCGCGTGGGCAGCGGCTACAGACTTCTCGATGATCACCCTGGCCGATGACGGGTTGGTTTCGAAGTTGTTCATCAACCCCTCGGAAACCACCGAGTCCACGATCCCCTTCACCTCGCTGTTCCCAAGCTTGCCCTTGGTCTGACCCTCGAACTGGGGCTCGGGCACCTTCACGCTCACCACCGCCGACAGCCCTTCCCGCACGTCCTCACCCGTCAACGAAATTTTCTCGTTCTTGAACAGCTTCTCGCGTGTGCCGTAACTATTCAGCACCCGCGTCAACGCAGATCGAAAACCCACGAGATGGGTCCCACCCTCAACGGTGTTGATGGTGTTCACGTACGAGAACACGTTCTCGTTGTAGGTGTCGTTGTACTGAAGCGCGACCTCCACTTCAACGTTGTCGCGAGTCCGCTTCAAATGCACCGGCGCGTGGAGCGTCTGATGGCCGCGGTTCAGGGTCTGCACGAACTCCTCGAGCCCGCCGTGATACTGGAAGTTGTGGCTCTTGTCCGACCGCTCGTCGTAAATCCTTATCAGAATTCCCGCGGTCAAAAACGCCAGTTCGCGAAGCCGCTGCGACAGCACATCGAAGGAATAATCCAACGTCTCGAAGATCTCGCGATCGGCCATGAACGTGACCTTGGTTCCGCGCCCTACCGCCGGCCCTAAAACCCGCATGTCGGCCAGGGGCTTCCCACGCGAGAACGCCTGGTAGTAGCGCTGTCCTTCGCGCTCTACCTCGACCTCGAGCTTCTCCGACAACGCGTTCACTACCGACACACCCACGCCGTGCAACCCGCCCGACACTTTGTACGAATCCTTGTCGAACTTCCCGCCGGCGTGAAGCGTGGTCATCACGATTTCCAGCGCCGGGCGTCCCTCTTTGGGATGCATGTCGACCGGGATCCCGCGGCCGTTGTCGACCACTGTGATCGAGTTGTCCTTGTGGATCGTGACCTCAATCTTGTCGCACTCCCCGGCCAGCGCCTCGTCGATCGAGTTGTCCACCACTTCGTACACCAGGTGGTGCAACCCCGCCGCACCGGTCGAGCCGATGTACATGCCGGGACGTTTGCGAACCGCCTCCAGACCCTTGAGGACCTTGATCGACTCAGCCGTATACGTATTCACGCTCGATTCTGGATTCATGCTTCCTCACCCGTTTAAAGACGGGCCTTTGTTACTCCACAAAAACACAGAAACCATTCACCCCGGCCGCTTCGGTAACAACCGGATATCCGTAACCCGCTCGGTTCCCAGCTGCGCGTTCAAATCCCCGGCGATCTTCCGGCGCAAATACGCCAGCTCGTTCATCCAGGCCGCGGTGTCCACCTCCACATACACCACCCCATCCCGAAACGACACCGCTCGCGCATGCGCGGCTACTCGCGGCCCTACCACCGACGGCCACAACTCCACCGCCTGCCATCCCGCCATGGAATCCCGCAGGTTGAGCGCGCCCAAGAGCTCGTCCAGCGGCCCGCCAATGCGCACCGGTGCGGCGCGGCCCTCCGCGTCCAGACCTTTGCCCTTACGGTTCAATCCGCTAGGCCTCCGCCAAACGCAACGGCATGACCAGGCACACCAGCTCCTCGTCCTTGTCTCCGTCGACCGGAGTCAAAACGCCCGGGCTGGTCGGCGTGTTGAGCGACATCCGCACCATATCGGTCGACATGGTGCGCAGCGCTTCCAGGAGGTAATGCGCGTTGTAGCCGATCTCGAGCGGCTCGCCTCGGTACTCGACGCCCAGCTCTTCCTTGGCCTCGCCGACGTCGGCGGTACTCACGCTGAACTCCACGCGCTCGGGTTTCAGCGTCATCTTCACTTGCCGGGTTACGTTGTCGGCCAGTACGGCCACGCGTCGCAACACCGAGATCAGATCCTCGCGCTTCAAATCGATTTGCTTGGGGTTGTTCTTAGGTATGACCTGCTCATAGTTCGGGAAATTCCCGTCGATCAAACGAGAATAGACCGTGGTCGGACCCACTTCGAAAATCGCGAAGTTCTTGCTGACTGAGAGCTTGACCACGGCGTGTCCGGCCCCGAGCCGAACCACCTGGGCGAGGGCCTTGGGCGGAATGATGAGATCCCGGCCCTCGAGCCCGGCATAGGCGCCCTTGAAGGCCGTCTTGGCCAGACGATGTCCATCGGTTCCCACCATGCGAATCTCACCCGGCTTGAACTGGAGCAAGGCGCCGGTCAGCATCTGCCGGGTCTCATCGCTCGAAACCGCGTAGGTCGTGCGGCGAACTGCTTTTTCCAAGAGCTCGCTGGCCAGGTTCACGCTTTTTTCCGCATCCACTTGCGGGAGCTGGGGAAAATCTTCCGGATCCAAGCCCACGATCGTGAACGAGCCGTTGCCGCAGGTGAGCGTGAGTTTCTTGTCCTTGAGCTCGGCCTTCACCTCCGCGTTGGGAAGCTCGCGCACGATCTCGCCGATCCGCTTGGCGGGTACCGTCACCGCGCCCGGGGTCTTCACATCGGCATCGCCACGGGTCCGGATCGAAATATCCAGGTCGGTGGCGACGAAGGTGAGCCCCTCCTTATCCGCCTGGATGAGCACGTTCGACAGGATGGGGAGGGTGCTCTTGGCCGGCACGGCGCTCACCACCACCGAGAGCAGATCCTGAAGCGCAGCCTTGGAAATCGTGAACTTCATGCCGCTTCCTTTCCTACGGCCCAGAGGACGGTGCCTTCAGAATGCAAGATTTTGGGAGACAACCGATTATAGCCTTCCACGCCCCCCTGGACAAGCCGGGGCCTCGCATTCCGGTAGGGTGATTGAACTCCGAAAACATACGATCTCGGAATAGGGGTTTCCCCGGGTGAGCGTTCCTCTTTTTTCTTATAAGTAAAGGTAGTAGGAGTAGCAGAGGAGCCGTACCTGGGGAGAACAAGACGAGGGTTCGTGTAAGTGCATTCATTCCCCCTGTTTAAAGGATGCCTGCTTTCCACGAGTTATCCCCCTGTTCCGACAATGTAAGGAGTTTTTCCCCGACACCGTCAAACGTATCTCGTTCTCCCCAAGATTCTCCCCGAGTCGTTACTTGCGCAAATCCTCTTCCAAGTCCTGCACCGCGCGCGCGATTTCGACGTCAGTTTCGACCATGGCTTTCACGCGATCGCACGCGTAGAGCACGGTCGTATGGTCGCGATTGCCGAAGTACCGGCCGATCTCGGCCAGCGGAGCGCTGGTCAGAGTGCGGATCAAGTACATGGCCACTTGCCGCGGCACGACAACGTTATTGGTGCGGCGCTTGCCTTTGACCGATTCCGGGGTGACGTTGTAACGCGTCGCAACCGTCTTGATGATGACTCGAGGATCGAACCGTTTCTCTTGATCGGTGCGGATGAAGTCCTGCAGCACTTCACGCGCCAAGGGCAGGTCGACGGAGCGCTTGGCGAGGTGTGCGAACGCCGTCAACCGGATCAGGCAGCCCTCCAGCTCGCGGATGTTCGAGGACACGTTCTCGGCGATCAGGTGCGCCACGTCTTCGGGCAGGATCGTATCCTCCTCTGCGGCTTTCTTCTTCAAAATGGCCACCCGGGTCTCGAAATCGGGCTTCCCGATATCGGCCAAAAGGCCCCAGTGGAAACGACTTACCAGCCGTTCCTCCAGCATGCGGATTTCCTTGGGGGGGCGGTCGCTGGTCAAAATGATTTGCTTCCGGGAGTCATACAACGCGTTGAAAGTGTGGAAGAACTCTTCCTGCGTGGTCTCCTTGCCGGCCAGAAACTGAATGTCGTCGATAAGGAGGGCGTCCACGCTCCGGTACTTGTTCTTGAACTCCATGGTCTTGGAGTGCTGGATCGAGAAAATCATCTCGTTGGTGAAGGTTTCGCTCGAGACGTAGTGCACGCGGACAGCGGGGTTGGCCGCCAGCATCGCGTTCCCTACCGCGAGCATGAGATGCGTTTTCCCTAACCCCACGCCTCCCCAGAGGAACAACGGGTTGTACGCCGTGGCCGGGTTCTTGGCCACGGCCATGCACGCGGCGGCGGCGAGCTCGTTGCCCTTGCCGACAACGAAGCTCTCGAAGTTGTACTTGGGATCCAGGCCGGCGCCGTTCGTATCGCCGTTACGCAGCTTGCGGGTGATTTGCGGACGCATCATCTCCGGCGCGCGCGTCTCGAGCTCGGGATCGACCTCGAAGTCGATCGCGTCCGCACCGAAGACGCGACTTGCCGCCTTGCGCAAGACGTCCATGAAGTTTTCCGAGAGCCAGTCGGCGACGAACTGATTCGGTACACCGATCGTGATCTGGCTGTCCGAGTAGTGATTGAGCCGAATCGTGCGAAACCAGGTTTCATAGGCCTGGTCTTGAACGCGCGTGCGCACGTCCTCGAGAAATTGCCTCCAGACGGGGGGGTCGGGGTGAGTGGCCATCAGGAATGCCCCTTTCCAAAAAAGTTATCCACAACGGCCAAGCCGAGAGCCGGTCGCGGCAGGGCCGGGAAATATCGATGAAAAACGACGTTTGCCCGGAATTAAGGGTCCGAGCGATTCCCGCCCTTTCCACAGTTGTGGAAAAGACACCAAGCCGTTGTAAAGGGAAGGGTTAGCGCCGTGAAGCTCGGGTCTTCTTCACGAAGTTATCCACAACCGAGCGATCAGTGGGGACGCAAGCGTCCCCATCGCGCAACCCATTGTGCAGCTTCGGGTTGGGGTTTCGAGAAGCGCGGCCAAGGGTCTGATCAAGTGCGGGTCGCATCATAGGTCCGTCACCTAGTTGCCATCAATACTTTTCGGGGACTCCTCTAAAATTTATAACTCCTTGTATGATATAGGCTTGGGTGTGTAAATCGAAGTTATAAACACAAAACATATTCATCGAGGTCTCCGGACCTGTGTGGTTTTCATTTTTTGATCCCCGGAAGCGGCTGGCAGCACTTGTCTTGACGCCGATGCTTCAAGTTCGTAAGGTTTCTCGCTCTCGTTCTCATCGTGTTCGGCGCACTGGTCGCGGGCGGAGCCCGCCCCCGGGTCTTCCGCGCTCATCTTCGAATCAAGGGGCATCGCGTGAAGCGCACGTTTCAACCTCACAATCGGCGCAAAAAGAAAAAGCACGGCTTTCGCCACAGAATGAAGACAAAGAACGGCCGCCTGGTATTGAAGCGGCGGCGGGCGAAGGGCCGGGCACGTCTTTCGGCATAGTGCCCCGAGAGGGCGGCGCCGACCAGCGACTCCCCGCTTCGGAACGCATCCGGCATCGTCCCGAATTCGAGCGCGTCTATGACGAGGGTCAACCCCACCGCTCGTCCCTGCTTGTCCTGTTCGTCTGGTTGGCTCCCGAGCTTGCGCGTAAGGCGGGGTTCGTGGCCGGCCGGCGGGTCGGTGGGGCGGTGGCTCGTAATCGATCCAAGCGCCTGATGCGAGAAGCATATCGGCGGAACAAGAGCCTGTTGCCGGAAGCCGGAGTGCATTTGGTGATCGTGGCACGCAACGGTTGCGGCGAGGCGACGTACGGAGACGTGGAGTCGCAGCTCTTGAGCTTGTTCGAGCGGGCTGGTTTGACGCGCGCGGCGTCGCGCAAGGATACGCAGTGATCGGAATGTCATACGACCGCAGGCTATCTCCTTTGGCCTACGTTTTCCTGGGGCTCGTTCATCTGTACCGGAACACGATGGGCGTTGTGTTGCCCAAGGCGTGCCGGTTCGAGCCCTCGTGCTCGACCTACGCCCTGGAAGCGGTGGCGCGGCATGGCGCGATACGGGGCGGCTGGCTTTCCGCCTGGCGGGTGATGCGCTGCAATCCATTGAGCCAAGGCGGGAGCGATCCGGTGCCGACCCGTCTGGGACGAGGTCACTAGGTCATGGATCGCAAGTTCGCGGTAGCCGTGGTGCTCTCGTTCGCGGTGTTGTTCGTCTTCCAGATCTGGTTCGCGCCCAAGGCCAGCCGCAAGGTGACGCCGGTGGTCAGCGATACCACGCATGTCGAGCCCGGCTCGGCGGAGCTGAAGCCCATGGAGGGCACCACTCCAACGCCCAGCGTGGCCTCGGCCGAATCCTCCTTAGCCGCCCCCGATTTCGTGCGGGGAGAGCCCGAGGAAATTGTTTGGGCCCGCACGGCTCAGTTCGACCTCTCGTTCACAACGCGGGGCGGGCGTTTGGCCTCCTGTTCCCTGAAGGATTACAAAGCCAAAGACGGCACGCCGGTCGGATTGCTGAAGGGCGCGGGTGAGCTGGATCTCTTGCTGGAGCGCGGCAAGGACTTCATCGATCTCGAGGACGTGGCGTTCACGCATCACGAGACGACGGGCCCGGCCGGCGAGCAGGTGATCACGTTCGAGACGGTGGGTGCGAACGGCCTGCGCGTGACCAAGACATACACGGTGCCCTCGAGCGGATATTTGATGCGCATGGACGTCGATATCGCGGGCAATCCCGACATCGATCAGTATCGCCTGGCCTGGGAACATGGCTTGCCCGTGGTTGAGGATCCCAAGCAGGATCACATGGCCAGCGCGACCATTGTCATGGCGGGGAAGGACGTCGAGAAGTTGCACCCGTCCGCGTTCAAGAAGGCGAGCGAACGCGAGATCGCCGGTAACGTGCGCTGGGCCGGGGTGCGCAACAAGTACTTCATTGCCGCCATGATTCCGCCCGCCGAGACGTCGAGCCGCGTGGTCGGGATCGGCGACGCGGTCGCCCAGGACACCGGCGTGCAGCTCGTCATGCCGCTACAAAATGGGAGCGGGCGCCATCAGATCCAGGTGTACGTGGGTCCTCTCGATTACTCGATGATGAAGCCGCTCGGCCTGGGGCTCGAGCACGCCGTTGACCTGGGCTACAAGTTCGTGCGCCCGCTGTCGCAAGTGCTGCTGGTCACTATGGAGTGGCTCTACAAGTTCCTGCCCAACTTCGGAATCGTCATCATCATCATCTCCGTAGTGGCCAAGCTCGCCTTTTATCCGCTCACGCGGTCGAGCATTCGCAGCATGCGCGCCCTCCAGCATTTGCAGCCCAAGATGGAGGAGCTCCGGGGCAAGTACAAGAAAGACCCCCAGCGGATGCAGAAGGAAATGATGGCGCTGTATCGGGAGCACAAGGTGAACCCGATGGGAGGCTGCTGGCCGATTCTCATCCAAATGCCGGTCTTCATCGCGCTTTATGCGGTACTGGCGAACTGCATCGAGCTGCGCCAGGCGCCGTTCTTTGGCTGGATCAGCGATCTGTCCACGCCGGACGTGCTGTTCAGAGTGGGCTCCTTTCCGATTCACGTGCTGCCGTTCGTGATGTTCCTGACCACGATTCTGCAGCAGAAGCTCACCCCTATGACCGATCCGCGCCAGAAGATGATGGGATACATGATGCCGGTCATGATGCTCTTCATCTTTTATTCGTTCCCGGCGGGTCTCAATCTCTACTGGACCATGAACAACGTTCTGACCGTAATGCAGCAGTGGAACATCCACCGTGAGGCGGAGCGCGAAACGACATGACGGTGAGTTCGGAAACGGTTTTTTCGGGGGCGTCGGTGGATGCTGCGATCGCGGCCGGCTGCGAGTCGCTGCACGTGACGCGCGACGAGGTCTTGATCGAGGTATTGGATCGTGGCTCGCGGGGATTTCTGGGATTCTTGAGCCGGCCCGCCCGGGTGAAGGTGGCGCAGAAGCTTGCGCTGGCCGGGGTGGCGGAGGAACTGGCGCGCGAGATATTGGCGCGAATGGGGATGAAGGCAAAGGTACAGGCGGTGCAAACGGGTACGAACGTCGTGGTTCGCGTTGACTGCGAGGAAGCGGGACTGTTGATTGGGCGGCGCGGGGAAACCTTGGAAGCATTCGAGCACGTTTTGTTGCGGATGGCCTCACGGAAAACGGCGGGAAAGATTCGAGAACTCCGCGTTGACGTAGCGGGATATCGTAACCGCCGGGACGATCAGCTTCGGGAAGAAGCATTGGCCTTGGCCGAGCGCGTGGAGCGCTCGGGGCGGCGCGCCATGACCGAGCCCTTGCCGGCCGCCGAGCGGCGGGTGGTGCATCAAGCCTTGGCCGATCGCACCGGCGTGACCACGCACGTGTCCGGAAACGGAAGCGACCGGCGGGTCATCATTCTGCCCGCGAAGAACGGGTAGAGTTGCCAGTAGCCGCTTCATGCGGCTGAGTGTCCCTCATGATTCGATTTGCCCTCGACGACACCATTGCTTCGTTGGCCACGCCCCCGGGCACGGGGGCTTTGGCGGTGATTCGCGTGTCCGGTCCCGAGGCGTTGATCGTGGGTGCGCGCGTGTTTCGGGGTGAGCGAGACCTGGGGGCGTTGCAGGGTTTTCAGGGGACCCACGGTTGGATTCACGATGGGTCGGGTCCGATCGATGAAGTCGTGGCTTGGGTCTATCGCGCGCCGCGCTCCTACACCGGCGAGGACATGATCGAGCTGTCGTGCCACGGCGGTTCGGTTTCGGTCTCGCGGGTACTGGAAGCGTTGTGGGGAGCGGGGGCTCGGCCGGCGGAACCCGGCGAGTTCACGCGCCGCGCGTTTTTGCATGGCCGCATCGATCTTGCCCAGGCCGAAGCGGTGGCGGATGTGATTGCCGCACGAGGACGCCGTGCCCACGAGCAAGCGCTGGCCCAGCTTCAGGGTGGGCTGTCGCGACGGGTGCGTGACCTGGCGGGCTCGATTCGCGAGGTGTTGATGGCGATCGAGGCCCATTTGGATTTTGGGGAGGATGTGCCCGAGATCCCCGAGGCGTTCGTTTTGGCGTCGCGATTGAAGGAGACACAGATCGAATTGGTGCGCCTCCTGACGAATCGCGTGCCCTTGCACGCGCGCGAGGGATGCGTCATCGCCTTGGTGGGGGCGCCCAACGTAGGGAAATCGTCGCTCCTCAATGCCCTGGTGGGTCGCGATCGCGCGCTGGTGCATGACACGCCCGGAACCACCCGGGACGTGCTGGATGTGGTCGTGGAGTGGTCCGGCATTCCGGTCCGCCTCGTGGATACGGCTGGGCTCCGGGACGGAGGCGACTCCATCGAACGGGCAGGGATGGAGCGAACCTATCGTGAGGCAAAGGCGGCGGACCTCGTGCTATGGGTCATCGATGTGTCCAGTACCCCACCCCCCGATGACGAAGATGTTGTCGATCCAGCCTTGAACCCTAACCGGGTACGTGTTGTCTTGAACAAGTGTGATCTAGAAACTGAATGGAAGGAATGGTGGGTGAATAGTCACTACTCCATGGAGGGGTTTCTTGTATCGGCGATGAGTGGGAGTGGGGTGAGTGATTTACAACACTATTTAGAGACGCTGATTGCCAACGGGCAGTTCACTCGAAGTGAGCCGGCTTGGCAGACCAGCGAACGCCATATCCAGCTCCTATTTGCCGCGGCGGATGATTTGAGTCGCGCGGGTCAGGTCCTCAGCGAGGCGAGGAATCTCGAGCTCGTTGCAGCCGACTTGGGCCGGTCACTGGCTTCCTTGGCGGCGATCACTGGGGATGAGGTGGGGGACGATTTGCTGGACGCGATCTTCAGCCGGTTCTGCATCGGGAAGTGAGCATGCGCGATAGCTATGACGTCATCGTGATCGGGGCCGGGCACGCGGGCTGCGAAGCCGCGTCAGCGTCGGCGCGCATGGGCATGTCGACCCTGTTGTTGACCTTGAACCTGGATGCGGTCGCCCAGATGTCCTGCAATCCCGCCATTGGCGGGGTGGGCAAGGGGCAGATGGTGCGGGAGCTCGATGCGCTGGGCGGGATCATGGGGCGCGCCATCGACAAGACGGGCATTCAGTTCCGCATGTTGAACCGCAGCAAGGGTCCGGCCGTGCAGTCGCCGCGCGCCCAAGCGGACAAGAAGCTCTATCAGACCACCGTGCGGCGCATGATCGAGAGCACCCCCGGGCTGGATCTGCGCCAGGGTCAGGTAACGGAAATCGTGTTGGATGCGGGGGGCATTCGGGGGGTGACGCTCCAGAGCGGGCGCCATTATCGCTGCCGCGCGTTGATCATCACCCCGGGAACGTTCCTAAACGGCTTGATTCATCTCGGAGATTCGCAGATTCCCGGTGGGCGTAACGGGGAAATCTCCGCGCCCCGGTTGGCTGATGCGTTGCGCGAGACCGGCTTCCGCCTGGGGCGCATGAAAACGGGGACGCCTCCGCGCGTGCACCGGCGGAGCGTGGACGTAGCGCGTCTCGAGATTCAGCACGGAGACGTGCCTCCCGAGCCGTTCTCGCATTTCACCGGCCGTTTGGACGTGGAGCAGATTCCGTGCTGGCTGACCCATACGACGTTGGCCACGCATGACGTGATTGCGCGGAACCTGCACCGGTCCCCGCTCTATTCGGGGCAAATCACCGGCACCGGCCCGCGCTATTGCCCTTCTATAGAAGACAAAATTCGCAAGTTTCCATCGAAAGAAAGCCACCATATCTTTGTCGAGCCGGAGGGCCGGGACACGGATGAGTTTTATTTGAACGGCATCTCGACCAGCCTGCCCGAGGACGTGCAGATGGAGATTCTGGCCACGATTCCGGGGCTCGAGGAGGCGGAAATGCTCCGCCCCGGTTACGCGGTCGAATATGACTTCGTGTACCCCGACCAGCTGCATCCGCATCTGGAGACGAAGCGCGTGCCCGGGTTGTTTTTGGCCGGGCAGATCAATGGAACCACAGGTTACGAAGAAGCGGCGGGGCAGGGGCTTCTGGCCGGAATCAATGCCGCGTTGACGTTGCGAGGGGACGCGCCGCTGGTGTTGCGGCGTTGGGAAGCCTATATCGGAGTGATGATCGATGACTTGGTGACGCGGGGGACCGAAGAGCCGTATCGGGTGTTTACCTCGCAATCGGAGTACCGGCTGTTGCTCCGCAACGACAATGCGGACGAGCGTCTCATGGAGTACGGGGCTTCACTGGGATTGGTGGGGCCTGAGGAGCGTGGGTTATGGGTCGAGAATCGGCGCCTGATTGCTGAGGAACGGGCGCGAATGCAGAAGACGCGGGTTTCGGTGAGCGCGGCTGGATGTGTCGATGGCGAGGGCTCGGTGACGTTGGAAGAGCTCTTGCGTCGTCCCGAAGTGAGCTATGGCGATTTGCGCGGGCGGGGCGATGCGGCATTGCCGGCCGATCTGGGGCGGCGCTTGGAGATCGAGGTCAAGTACGAGGGCTACATCGCGCGTGAGATGTTGGCGTTGGAAAAGCAACAGCGCATGGAGTCGCGGCTCATTCCGGGTGGGGTGTGGACTACGGAGCTGCGGGGCGTGTCCATGGAAGGCCAGGAGGCATTGCGCCGTGTGAAGCCGGCGAACGTGGGCCAGGCCTCGCGCGTACGCGGGGTGTCCCCGGCGGATTTCGGAGTGTTATTGGTGCGATTGGAAGAATGGCTTGGCCGGTCTGAATTGGCGCGCGTCGCCGAGCGGTCCGAGTAGTTTGACGTCCTCCGATAAGACCAAGTTTATAGCCTGGTTGGGCGAGAAATATAGTTCGCTATCCGAAGCCCAGGTCGGCAAGCTCCTTGAGTATGGGGACCTCCTAAAAGATGCCACCAATCGTATGGGTATCGTGTCCCGTGGGGATCGTGAACGTTTACTCACCCGCCACGTCGTGGAGTCGATCGCCCCCGAGCTGGTGACGGCTATTGGAGAATCGGCTCGCGTGCTTGATGTGGGATCCGGGGGTGGTCTTCCGGGAATTCCGTTGGCCATCGTTCGTCCCGATGTTCAAGTGACGTTGCTGGAGTCCAGAAGCAGCAAGGCGGCGTTTCTCGATCGGGTAACGTTGGCGCTCGGTTTGGAGAACGTGCGCGCGCGTGCAGGGCGGATGGAAGAGTTAAGTGGTTCGGTGACCGGTCGTTGGGATTGTGCAATCGCACGAGCGGTGGCCTGGAATGGAGCGATGGTGCGGGCCCTTCGAGACTGCATTGCAGACGGGGGGTTTCTGATTCGATACGGCGCACCCCAGGGTCGAGTACCGGACGGAGTGAAGATCGTTCCTCTAGAGAGCTCTAATGAACGGGCCCTTCATTTTTGGCCATCGGAGACCTGGGATTCTCTGACGAACACGAAGTAGGTGTTTGTGCGGAGTCCGGGACGTCGACTTTGCATTCGTGCCCAACCCGTCCGCGAATGACGTGGGTCGAGGCACGGCATGGGCCCGCGAATTGATTCAGGAATCTCGAGACCCCCTCTCAGGGCTCTCGCTGCTACCACACAAGGACCCACTTTCCGTGAGTCTTAGTTATTGATGAATAGGCGCTTACAAAAAGCATGTTCTGATACCGTGCATGGTCTCATGGATTAGATATGCAAGCTGCATTGCAGCAATTACTTACGAGGCGATGATAGTGAGTCCTTGAGTGGTAGCACCAAGCTCTCCGCGAGTGGTGCGAGATGATTCTCCAGGCGCAAACAATGGAGTTTGCGTTTGGCGCAGGGACGATGGTGCGAACTCGGTCTAGACCGAGTAGTTTCTGCCAACGTTGACTCCCGGGTTTGAACTGCTCCCAAGAGCAGTAGTTCGCTGCCAATGTTGGCCCCGGGTGATCCCAGGGAACTGGTTTTGAAACGAGTAGGTGCTGCCAACGTTTGCCCTTCGGACTCGAGTTCGCGCAGGCAGCTGGTCCTAGGACCAGTTCCGCCAATGTTTGCCTCCTGATCCAAGAAGAACTCGGTCTGCACCGAGTAGCTCCGCCAACGTTGGCCTTGGGCGAAACTCGGTCTGGACCGAGTTAGCTGCTGCCAATGTTGCTCGCCGGCGTCAAGCGCCACGCTTCACCCACGCACACGGTTCCCATTTCAGCTTCGCGCCAGACGCGGTTCGTCCCTACAGGCAACCCGGAGAAGGAGAATTCTTGAGTGGGGTGAGCAATGTTTCACGTGAAACATTCGTCCTACAAGCCTTCTCTTTGTACATAAGAAAAGGGTTGTAGGAAGTGGCTTCCACAACTATTTATGGTTGTAAATCGGCTAAGGGAGCCTGTGTGGCCGGCCTGGGTCAGCTGGGGAGTTTTGGGGCTCGACCCCAATGTTTCACGTGAAACATTTTCGGAAGCCCGTCGGAATCGATCCAGGCATTTCAGTTTTGGTTAGCGCAGACCTTGATCCAACTGATGGACGGACCTCAAGTTCCTCCGGCCGCGTGATCCTCTAGCGGAGATCTCTGGGGGGGCGTGACGGCGGCTTGAGTGGCCAGCTGGCGGCCTGTGCGTTTCGCTGGCGAGATCAACTTAGTCAGAATTAACCAACCAGCTCCAATCTTGGCCGACTTTGGTTGCCCTGGACGCCTGCCTCACAATTGTCTTGGACGCGCGGACCACGGAGAGGCGGGTCCACCAAGAAGAGAACCCGGGCACCAAGAAGATTTGACACACGGGCTCCGCAGCTGGCAACTGTCGACTGGCATCCAATGCTGCCTGGGAACATCCCGCGATGACGCTTCGCGGCGCCAGCGATTCCCTCCGGTTAATCTGCGACAAAGCCCTTCGGTAAATAATCTGACGTAAACATGTCCACAAGTGCCGTGGAGCGAATCCCTAAGCCGCAAAGATTGCTAGAGATAAGGCCACGGCAAGCGAACATCGCCAGAAGCAGGTGAAAATGGAAATGTTACTGTGCGCGTTCGTCAACTCAAGGTTGTCCGCGGCAACTCGACCGGGCGATCGTGTTCAAGTGCGTGGCGGTGTTGCGCAGTCGATCAGTCTCAATCTTGCTCGTCTCATCGCGCCAATGTTTCACGTGAAACAAAATGCGGCGCGATTTTTGTTCCGAAACGAATCATTTCGTTGACAGCTCACAAGTTCGAGTAGCAATATGGCGTGGGGACTGGAGGGCAACCCAGCCTCACCAAACTTCTAAGCTCCGTTGTGGCAGGTGATTGTCATGATGGAGTGCGGCCGGCGAGTGCTTGGCCTGCCCTCCTTGTGCGTGGTTTATGCCGCGTAAATTCAGTCGTCACCGGACGGCAAGGGGGGCGAAAAAGTGTCACGCTTCATTGCCATTGCCAACCAGAAGGGCGGCGTCGGCAAGACCACCACAACGGTCAACCTCGCCGCATCGCTGGCCCGCTTCGGTCAACGAGTTCTCGTCCTCGATATGGATCCGCAAGGGAATACCTCGAGCGGACTTGGCGTTCAGCCCAACGCGCTTCATCGCGGCATTTACGAAGTGCTCTTGGGGACGATGGCCGTTGAGGAAGCCATTACCTCACAAGCATCTCCGGGTGTTGATCTCTTGCCGTCCGGGCAGCGCCTCATCGGCGCCGAGGTCGAACTCGTCTCGGCCCTGGCTCGGGAGCGCATCCTCGAAAAAAGCATCCAGCCCGTCCGGGACAACTACGACGTTCTTCTCGCCGATTGCCCGCCTTCACTCGGATTGCTGACGGTAAATACGCTAACTGCCGCGGACACCGTGCTCATTCCAATGCAGTGCGAGTACTACGCGCTCGAAGGGCTCACCCAGCTCGTCAACACGATCAAGCTCATCCAGCAGGCACTCAACCCGCGACTCGAGATCGAGGGCATCCTGCTCACGATGTTCGATGCGCGCCTCAACCTCTCTCACGAGGTGGCGGAAGAGACGCGTAAGTTCTTTCCCGGCCGCGTATACGAAACCGTGATTCCGCGGAACGTCCGCCTCAGTGAGGCCCCCTCATTTGGCAAGCCCGTCCTTGAGTACGACCCCGAATGCGCCGGCGCACAGTTCTATCTCAAACTGGCGCGCGAAGTTCTGAAGCTGCCCGGGGATGCGATGCCCGTGGCGCCGCAGGTCGAAGAGCCCGAAGCACAAGCGGTGGCGGAACCTAGGTTCGAAGACGCTGAGCCCATTCATGAGAGCCATGCTGCGCTCAGCGAAGAACCGCCTGCTTCTCCCGAAAGTAGCTTAGACCGAGCCAGTGTCGAAGCCACACTCCACGACCCAGCGGCATCGATCGCTATGGATCGTGACGCACACGAGGTCGAGGCAATTGCGGCTCAGCTGAGTGAGGCCACCCCGGTGGCGAGTGAGTCAGAAGACATGACCCCGGCCGAAGTGCCCTCCGGCGACATCGCAGTAGCCGAAGAGGAACCCGAAGCCGAGGTGCCGTCCACCGACGTGGTGGTAGCCGAAGAGGAGCATCAAGCCGCCGACCTGGTCGTGGCCGAGATTGATCAAGCCGAGGTTCTTCCGTCGGCTGGGATCTCAGTGGATGTCCTGGTTACCAGTGACCTCCCGCCAGCGTTGCCCGACGAAGAACCCATCGTTACCCAAGAACAGCCCCTCTCCCTTTCCCCAGACGACCTTGCCGAAGACGTGCTCACGCTTCCTGAAGAGAGCATCGTGCTGGCGACGGAAGCGGAAGCGATGGCTCTCGCGGTCGAAACTCAATGGGGCGCCGATCCTAACGCCGGCGAGATCAGCCAACCCGCCGAACTCGTCGCATCACCCGCTAGCGACACCCAAAACGACACGCCCCCCAACAACGCGGCGCAATACAACGACCTCCAGCCTTTGACTGAACAGGACGACCACCACCCCCAAGAGGAGCTGGTATCTCATGACTAGGAAAGCACTTGGTCGCGGACTCGGAGCTCTCATCCCTCAGGCGGATTCAGAGGTGGCGCTGGCCGAACCTACCGAGCAGTCACCCGGCGAGGTCGCGCTTACGTCTATTCGCCCCAATCCGTTCCAACCTCGCACCGTCTTCAATCCCGAATCACTAGCCGAGCTCGCGGCCAGCATTCGCGAAAACGGTCTCATCCAACCGCTCGTGGTCCGCGAAACTCAGGACGGCGCGTACGAGCTGATCGCCGGGGAGCGGCGTTTTCTCGCCTGCCGGCAGGCCGGCCTCACCCACGTGCCGGTGGTTGTCCGCCAGGCGACCCGTCGCGACATGCTGCAGATGGCCCTCGTGGAAAACCTCCAGCGCGAAGACCTGAACCCGATCGAGGAAGCCGAGGCCTACCATCGCCTCGCCAACGAATTCGCACTCACTCAGGAAGAAATCGCGGAGCGGGTCGGAAAGAGCCGCGCCACCGTAACCAACGCCATGCGTCTCCTCGGTCTCGAGGACGATTTGCGCGACCTCATCGCCAAGGGCTCACTCTCGTCGGGGCACGCTCGCGCGCTTCTCGCCATCCCATCCCCAGACACGCGGCGCAAAATCGCCAAGGAAATCGTCGAGCGCAGCCTCTCCGTCCGCGATGCCGAGCTGCGCGTCCAGGGCGAGCGCCCCCGCCGTCCCCGAGCCACGGCGCGAAAGCGGACTCACCCCGCTCTCGATGCGTGGGAGGACAGACTTCGCGGCAGATTCGCCACCCAGGTGCGCATCGTGGGTGGTCTGGCCCGAGGCCGTGTCGAGATCCACTACTTCAGCCACGAGGACCTGGAGCGGGTTCTGGAATTGGCGGGAGTCGGACCGAGCCTTTAACCTTTGCCGACGGGGCCGGGAAGCAAACCGGCCCGCTCCGGTCCGTACGAACGGGCCCGATTTTCAGGGACCCGGCCGCCTTGAAAGCGGCACCAAGAGACAGCCTCATCGGCAAGGGCTCAAAGCGTGAAATCTTCGCGCCGGCTCACGATTTACATCTCTGCGGACTCCCGGCGCCAGCCCATCGTGCTGAGCCTACATTGGCCCTGGGTTTTCCTCCTGGGCGTCATCGCGGCCGCCCTCCTTGCCACCGGCGTACTGGCCGCCTCCACCTACATGCGGACCATGAACCGGCTCAAGGACTACGCGGGTTTGGCCGAGCAGGTCACCACGCTTCGCAGCCAGAACGAGCGGCTTCAGGACCTCGAAAACGAGCTCCACGAAATGCTGGTTTTCCAGGAGCGAATGTTGCATCTCGCCGGAGTCGAAAGAGCGCTAAGGGCGGACCTCCAAGCGGGCGATAACAACGGTGGGTCATTTGGCCCGGATTCCACGAACGGCTCGGGAATCTTGCTTGTCTGGCCGGTAACTGGGAAGCGCATACCTTCCCGTGAAGCCGGTCGGGTTGGCGTGGATATCGTCGCGCTCCCCGGAGAGACCGTGATGGCGTCGGGAAGCGGCAAGGTCGTCGGAGTCGACAAGCAAAATGCCGGTGTCCGGCTGCGTGTCGCTCACGGCGATTCCTTGCTCACGGTGTACAGCATCGTCGGCGAGAGCCTGGTGGCGGTTGGTGATCGCGTGCACGCCGGGCAAGCGATCGGCCGAGTGGGATCTGGAAGCATGGGAGGCACGCTGCACTTCGAAGTATATCGAGGTGGCGCGGCCGTTCCGCCCGAAGACTTCGTGCGGCGTCTCGTGCGCAAATGACCGGATCCGGACGGTATCGGTCGAGAGCCAATGGGGGGACCACGCAACCTCGCGGGTCCGCCACCCTAAGGAGGCACGCATGTTCGGTAACAAGGAAGTGAAAGAAATGAAGCCGGAAACCCGTGAGACGCATACCCCGACTCCCACCACCAATACGACCATGCATCACACGCCGCCGACCGTGAGCCCGGTCCTTCGCGAGAAGAAGACGGGCAGCGTGATCGGTGAAGGCGTATCGATCAATGGCACGATGCGGGTCGAGGGTACCCTGGTCATCCACGGCGAATTCGAAGGCGCCATCACCTGCTCCGAGCAGCTCATCATCGGTCGCAGTGCTCGCGTGAAGGCGGATCTGGACGTCGGCAGCGCCACCATCGGCGGCCGGGTCGAAGGTCGCATTTACGCCAAGGAGCGGGTCGAGCTGGAGACGAACAGCCATCTGAAGGGCGACGTGCACGCGAAGTCCTTCGTCATCCAGGACGGCTGCTTCTTCCAGGGGAACTGCGCAATGGGCGAGGCGCACGATTCAACGCGCCGCCCGTCCTTTACCCCTGAGAAGGAAAAGACCACTACGCAGCAGGCGGCCTAAGTTCCGGCACGAGCCTGATTTGTGGAAAACAGGCAAAACTGTGGATAAAACTTAATCTCTTGCTGAGCAAGGGGTTGAGGAGCCGATTCCTCGGCCGAGGCGGCTATTATGCACAGCCTGTACCAAGATCGGGTCAAATGCCGCGTCTGCTTGCAAGGTTGGTTCAGGTGGGGCACATTCCCTCCGAGCTTGCGCGTCGACGGAGCCCGGGCACTGGTATAGCGCCCGGGCTTCGGCAGACCGCTTAGAATCGAGGGTCATGAACTTCCTCACCCGCCCGCGCACGATCTTTCTCCTCCTCATCATCGCCGTGGTCGTAATCATGGCGATCCAGAACAGCTATCCCGTCCCTCTCTTTTTCTTGTTCTGGCGAGCGAACGTGGACGGTCTCCTCTTATTCCTACTCGTGTTCCTGGTCGGGATGCTCGCGGGATCGTTGCTCTCCTGGGGTTGGCGCCGCGGCCGGAATTCTTAAGGCGATATCGGATTGGCTTGTCGCCGGCGAGAATGAAATGAGCCGGCGAAGGCGACACCCCGCAGCACAGCCTGAGTTCGGTGGGGCATTGGGTTCTTGCGAGGACGTCGCCTGAGACGGCTCGTTCATTCGAGTCCGACGAGAAGTCAATCCGGAATCGGCATCATCCCGAGGGCGTTCGGCACCACGAGCACGCGCGCGTCGGCCCCCAATGCCGGCATCAACACCGCCATCGCTTCGCGCGCGTCATGCGGGCCGGCCAAGTGACACGCACTCGCCAGCGCCGGATCGCGCATCCCCACCATCATCAGCCGATGATGCAAGAGCGCTTTCGCAACCAGAAACGCCCGCTGACCGCCGGCTTGGTAGCGCCGAGTTCGTAACCGCGTCATGACGTCGGCCGGATTCGGGCCGTCCTTCATGAGCTCTAAGAACTCGGTCTCTCCGGGCCCGAGCCCTGCACCTTCCACGCAGGCAGCGGCGGATACGATCCATCCCTCCTCGCGTACGAGCGGTTCGCGCGCGAACGCAACATAGGTTTGCGCCCGCGTCGCTTGATATAGGTTCGCATCCTTGGGCAGCGGGACACCGGCGAAGACCGCGTCATACGGTCCCGGCGCAACCCGCGACGTGAAGTAGGGTGCTCCGGTTCGCACCAAATGACGCAGCACGGCTCCGGGCTCGCCGCACGCAACGCCGATCAACTGTCCTTGACCGTTCTCGGCGACGTTGATCACGAACTGCAAGTTGGCGCGGGCGGCAATCCACTCCAGCGCAGCATGAAGCGGATTGCCCTCGAGATTGCCGAGGCGGGTTCCGACATGTTCGAGCATCACGGGGCCATGCAGGTGGCCGATCGTGTCCGAGGACGCACAACCGATCGCGACCGTCTTGCCCCCGCCGGAAAACCCGGCGAGTTGATGCGGCTCCACCAAACCGGCCGCCAACAGCAAGTCACACTCGAGCACGCGACGATGCATGCGAACCGGAACGTCCTCCGGCAGCCCCGTGATATCACGGGGCACGGATCCGAGGTCGCGATAATGAAACGTGTCGGCCCCAGTGGCTTGGTCCACCGGACAGCGTCCCGCCCAATCTCGCAGGAGCGTAGCGATCTCGGCATCGCTCAGCCTGCGATGCATGCCCAGCGCCACCAACAGGGTCATGTCTCTTTCGCGTACGCCGGCGGGCTCGAGCTCGGTCCAGAGCGCGTCGAGCAGTTGGGGCGTAGGACAGGCGCGCGTGGCGTCCGGCACAACGATCGTGATCTTCATCTGGGGGCGCGCCAAATCTCGCAAGCGTGGACCGGAGACCGGTTGAGCGAGGGCTTCGTTGGCCAAGAATTCGAGGCGGGCTGCCGGCGGGGCCGCGATCTTTGCGTGCTCCACGCGCCATCCGGGCGGCACCTCGAAGGTGAGGCTGCTCGAACCGTAGGGAAGGCGTATGCTGGAGGCGTTCATGAACGCAGCATACATTGAAGTCTTGGGGTCAAGCGTCGATGGCGCATAAATCCTGGTCAACCACTCCGGATCCTCGGTGCGCGGACGATCGGCTGCAGGCGCGGGAAGCAGTGTCCACGCGCGATGCGGCGGTTGGGCGCGTGCTCTGGATCGTGCTCTTCTTGAACCTGCTCGTCGCCGTACTCAAGCTCGTGTTCGGATTTCTCTCCGGCGCGCTCAGCATGGTGGCGGACGGATTCCATTCCGCCCTCGATGCGTCGAGCAATGTGATCGGCCTCACCGGCATGCGCGTGGCCCGCAAGGCCCCCGATCCCGGACATCCCTACGGCCACCGAAAATTCGAAGCGCTGGCCGCGCTCGCCATCTCGCTCTTCTTGTTCATCACCTGCTATGAAATCTTGAGTTCGCTCATCAGACGACTGCACGGCGACCACCAAGTCACGCCCCGCGTGGTGACGTTCGTGGCCATGGGATTATCGATCGTGATCAACGCGTTCGTGACGCGCTACGAACAACGCGCGGCGAAACGTTTCCGCAGCATCATTCTTTCCGCCGATGCGCGGCATACGCAAAGCGATCTCTATGCGAGCGTGGGCGTGGTTGCCTCGCTCATTGCCGCGCTCCTCGGCTTTCCCATGCTTGACTTGATCGTCGCGCTCGTCATCGCGGGGCTCATCGCCTACTCGGGCTACTTGGTCGTGCACAGTTCACTCTCTGTGCTTTCGGACAGCCAGGTTGTCGATCCCGAGCATGTAGCGCGCATCGCCACGCAAGTGGAAGGGGTGAGCTACGCACATCGCGTGCGAAGCCGCGGTTTACCGGATGACATTCACGTAGATTTGCACATTCACGTCGCGCACGACATGAACGTGTCAGACGCGCACGAACTGGCGCACGAAGCCTCGAAGCGTATTCGCGCCGAGATCGAAGGCGTGACCGACGTCGTCATTCACTTGGAGCCCGACGACAATCACGAAGAGTAGGCCATTGGAAAGGAAGTGGCTGGATACGAGCGGGCTTACCCGCCCTGAACTTTGGAAATACCCCTGACATAGGCCGGGATGGGCCCGTTTGTCACCAAAAAACCCTTCGAATCCGGGAACAATACCCAGCCGACGCTGTACAAATGTGTGGAAACGGGCGACTGAGGCCCGAGCCGGTTTTCGGGGGACCGCCCTGTGGCATTGGTGCCCTCCGGATGGCGTCTCTTATTCCGACGCCGCAGTCCGGGAGGCCACGGTGCAGACGGGGAGCGCCCCCAATACTTACCAAGCAGCGGACCCACCTCCATCGCGCTGGTAGGCACAAGAGAGCAAGAGGCTCCTCCGGGAGTAAGAAAAGCCCGCCCTAGATGGCGGGCTTTTTCGTTGGGGGAGCTTCAGTTGGGACGGCCAAGGGCCCCGGGAATCCACCTCCGGGTCTTAGGCCCCCAGGGTTTCGGCAAACCAGGAGAGGGTTCGGTCGAGCACCAGCCGGAACGCCGGGGTTGGCGAGCTGAAGGGATGCTGGGCCCCAAAGGTATGCCCGGCTCCCTCCACCACCAGCAGCTTCCCGCGCACCGGATCCAAGGCGTGGCTCAACCGGTTGGCGGCCTGAACAGGAACGGACTCGTCCTGTGAGCCGTGAATGATCAGGAAGGGGACGTGGATCCGGGCGGCGGCGAGGACGGGGTCGAGGGCCTCGCGATGGGTTTCCAGTTCTTCGAGGAGGGCTCGCCCCACCCGAAACACCTGCTTGGTCCGGGTATTCTCGACTTCCAGGTACCCCTGTTTCCTCCAGGCTTCCCGCTCCGCCTCCCCCACAAGCAGGAAGCTCGAGACGGCGGCCCAGGTCACTCCGGAGCTGATGCGGGGATCACGGCTCGCTCGGACCAGCGCCACCCCCCCGCCTCGGCTGTGCCCGATCACGCCGAGCTTTCGGGCATCCGCACCCGAGAGCGGAATCGATTTCGTCGCCAGCGCATCGATCACGATGCCGAGATCTTCAACTTCCTTGCCGATCGTGTTCGCTTCAAAACGGTCGAGCTCCGTGAATTGCTGCGCATCCTCGCCGATCCCCGAACCGGAAACGTTGAACGTGACCAGCGCAAGGCCGTGCTCGGCGAAGGCACGTCCGGTAGGAGGCCAGAATCCCCAATCCTTGAAGCCTTTGAATCCGTGACACGCGACCACGACCGGGACGCCGCGCGGGCGATCGGGCAGATACACATCGCCGCGCAACGGACCGTTACGTGCGTCAGGAAGAACGAAAGGAACTCGCTCCATGCGATGCCAATGCGGCCGAGGAAAGAAAAGAGAATGCCGCCACTGCAGACTTGCTGGCCGCTATAGCAAGCCTGCCCGGCGGACGGGGAATCCGACGGTGTGGCGGCATAACGAAGTTATGGGCGCGGGCCGGAGAGGTCAAGTTATAACAGGAAAATTACGGTAGAGGCATCAGGCTAGTTCCCATAGCGAAGTCGCTAAAGACATGAAGTGGTTCGTGTGACGGATGAGTGACGGAGATCATGGCCACCGCGCCGCGATCGGCATCCGGCGGCCATAACCGAACGCCTTGGGGCTGATCTTCAATCCAGGCGCCGCCTGCCTTCTTTTATACTCCGAGGCCGCGACTCGGGAAAGGACATTACGCACGATGGGTTCCGGCAAGCCCTGCCCCACCAGTTCCCGGCTGGAGAGGCCGCCTTCGATGAAACCCTCCAGAATCCGGTCTAGAAGCGAATAGGGCGGCAGTGAATCCTCGTCACGCTGCCCCGGCCGAAGCTCCGCCGAAGGCGGTTTCAAGAGGGTGCTTCGCGGAATGACCTCACGCTCACGGTTCATGTAACGCGCGAGATCGTACACGGTCGTCTTGGGGACATCGTTGATCGGTGCGAGCCCCCCCGCCATGTCGCCGTAGAGCGTGCAGTAGCCCAGCGCCAGCTCGCTCTTGTTCCCGGTCGTTATGAGCAGGTGACCGAATTTGTTGGAAAGTCCCATGAGCAGAAGTGCGCGCGCGCGGGCCTGGAGATTTTCCTCGGCCAGTCCGGGGGACGTGGAGGCGAACACAGGAGCGAGCGTGTCGAGGCTCGCCCCGAACACGGGTTCGATCGAGAGCACGTCGTAGCGAATGCCGAGCGCACGGGCGAGTTGTTCCGCATCCTCGAGACTGCCCGGACTCGAATAGCGGCTGGGGAGCGAGATGCCCCACATGTTCTCGGGGCCGAGCGCATCAGCGGCCAGCACCGCACACACCGCGGAATCGATACCACCCGAAAGCCCGAGAAGCGCGGCGCGAAAGCCGCACTTTCGCACGTAATCACGAAGCCCGAGCACGAGCGCGGCGTGGATCGATTCGATCTCGCCCAACTCGGGGCGCGGCGCGGCGCGCCGGCTCGCAGCCTCGCGATCGCCGGGCCGGCGTGAAAAGAGCGGTTCAATACGTCCGGGTTCCACATCCACGAAGAACATTTCCTCGACGAACGCCTCACCCGAGGCGAGCAGCTCGCCCTTCGCATCGAGGACGTAGCACTGCCCGTCGAAGACGAGCTCGTCATTCCCGCCCACCGCGTTCGTATAGAGGACGGGCAAGTGATGCCGGAGCGCATGGCTCTTGAACATGGAGCGCCGTAGCGCGATCTTGCGGGCATGAAAGGGTGAGGCGGAGATGTTGAGCAGCACCTCGGCCCCCGCCTGGGCCAGCTCGGTCACCGGATCGCGCGGGTACAGGCGCCGGGGCCAGAACCCCTTTTCGTTCCAGGCGTCCTCGCAAATGTGAAGTCCCCAGCGGATCCCCCCGAAGGCGACCGGAACGGCTGGGTCAGGATCGGCCTCGAAGTGGCGGCTTTCGTCGAACACGTCATACGTGGGGAGAAGCTTCTTGCCGACCCGGGCCAGGATTTTCCCTTCTGCCGCCAGCACGCACCCGTTTCGAAGGGGTTTCCCTTCGGGAAGGGGGTTCTCGAGGGGGGTCCCGAAGATGAGCCCCGCCTGTCCGGTCCCGCCGGCCAGGGATTCGATCGAAGCCGCGACCTCGGTATTGAAATCTTTGAGGTCGAGGAGGTCGCGCGGGGGGTATCCCGTGAGGGCAAGCTCAGGAAATATCACAAGCTCCGCCTTTTGGGAGACCGCGTCCTCGTACCAGGCCCGCATGCGAGCCACGTTGTTCTGCAGGTCGCCCACCGTGGAGTTGAGCTGACATAGCGCCACACGCATGTAGTAAGTCTATCAGGATGTTGCCGGGGTCTAGGGGGGCAGGCGGACGCGTTGCTCTTGGCGCGGCTTAGTGCCATGATCCGGGGGCCCGGCGGGAGGTTAGTACTCTGCAAAACTCTGCCCCCGATCAAGATAGGGGCCCGTCCCCCCAGCCCCGACGGATCCTGGCGGTCGTGAACCCGATCGCCGGTCCGCGCGGCGTCCCCCGAAATCCCAAGGACCTTCTCGATCGGGCCGAGCGGCTCGGCGTTTCGCTTCAGGTCCTGGAAACAAAGCCGGGCACGGACTGCGAAACCCTCATCGCCAATCTCGAGGGGAGCTTTGATTGCCTTCTGGCCGTGGGCGGGGACGGAACGGTTATTGAAGTGGCGCAGGCGGCGATGAAACGCGGCGTGCCACTGGCCATTCTTCCTCGCGGGACCGCCAACGCGGTCGCGTGGCACTTCGGTCTCCCCTTCGATCTGCCGCGTGCGCTCAAGGTGGCCGCACAGGGGAAACCCGTACAAATCGATCTCGCCGAAGTGCAGGGGCGCAAGTTCCTGCTCATGGCCGGGCTCGGCTACGACGCGCACATCATTCGCGACGCCACCCGCGTGCTCAAGGATCGGTTCGGGTTCCTTGCCTATCTCTACTCCGCATTCAAGAATGTGCGTCGCCGGCATTACTCGTTCATGATCACGCTCGACGGCGGTGAGGTGAGGCGCGCTCGCGGAGCGATGGCGCTGGTGGCGAACATCGGGACCCTGGCCGGCAACATTCGATTCGTACGCGACGTGTCACCCGATGATGGCAAACTCGATCTGGTCATCATTGCCCCCGCCAATTTCGGTGATCTTTATCGCCTGGCGTTTCGGGGATTGTTCGGCCGCCTGCACGACGATCCACGCGTGCGTTACTACCAGTCATCCTCGATCCGCATCGAGAGCACACCGCTTGCGCCGTTGGAAATCGACGGCACCGTGGTCGAGGGGCGCCATCGTGAGCTGGAAGCACGCGCGCTCCCCGGGGCGCTCACGCTCATGCTGCCGCCCGAGGGGATGTGGAAAGTGCCGTGGATGCCCGACATGACCATGCCCAAGATGCCGGAACTCCCGAAGCTACCCGAGCTCCCCCAGTTCTTGAAGGGCGAGTCGAAGGAATAAATCCCGTAATTTGGCGCCTCCATCCGTATAATTCAATTGCTCCCCTGGATGCGATCGGAGGTGCCGATGATTCTTCGCTACATCGCGCTTGGTTTTCTGCTTGTCCAGTTGAAGCTCTTGTCCGCCCCGGCCGCAGAAGCGCAATGCCCTCAAAGCCTCGGGGGGCGTCTCGTGCTCCATCTCGCCGACACAACATCGACGATTGCCTGTGGTCCAAGCTCGGTCACCTGTGAGAGTGGCCTTACCGTTTCGGGTGAACTGAACCGGGCTTACTACGTTTTTGTGATTCTCCTCGATTGGTATATTTTCGAAACCCAGGGTCTTCGTGAAGTGCAATTCGGGGTGGACTATGATGCGGTCGTGGGAAGTGGAGTCGATGTGTCAGGATTCCAGGCCTGCACAGGAACGACGACCATGATCGGCAATTGGCCCGAGCCAGGGTCCCAGATCCGCATCACGTATCCATTCTGTATAGACCCCGATGCCAACCCCGTTCCCCTCGTCTTGGGTTGGTTCCGAGTCATCGCCCATACCCCTGGATCCCTGTCCCTGGGATCCCTGGGACCAAATTACGGACAGGACCAACCTGGGATTGTGTCTCGACTGATCCTGTGCGACCAAACGGTGAAACTCTTGGATCCGGTCAATCAAGGAGCGATCGGGCTGGGGGGAGCAATCGGCAACAATCCCTGCACATTGATTGCCGATCCATTTGAGGGCCCCTGTTGTCTCCCCAATCAAACCTGCCAGGAGTACTGGAGCGTGGCCTGTTGCTGGGACCAGGGCGGACGGCGCTTGGACTACATGTCCACGTGCGCACAATGTGCCACGCCGGTTCTACCCAACACTTGGGGGCGGCTGAAATCCCGATACGAATGATGTGAGGTGATTTCCAATCGCCCCGGGGCGATTACACGAACTCGACGTTGACCGGCCCCGGTGCAATGCCGGCTTCAAATCCTTCGGTGAGAAGGAGCTTCACCGCGCGCCGCCCGTCTTCGCCGTAATCGAGCGTCAGGTCGTTCACGTACATGCCGATGAACGTGTCCGCTTCCTCACGCTTCAT